>ERZ773014.1191-NODE-1191-length-16895-cov-15.504810_pt1 | contig 16895 bp, 12 predicted proteins | sample MGYA00580841_ERZ773014 | MGnify/ENA primary metagenome ERZ773014 (study PRJEB29015, sample SAMEA2737989) | human oral metagenome | biome: human oral; feature: human-associated habitat; material: dental | place: China | collected 2067 ...
CTATGGCAAAAACTTACTATGATCAGGATGTCAACTGGAGCGTGCTCGAGGGCAAAACGGTCGCGGTCATCGGCTACGGCAGTCAGGGGCATGCACACGCGCTGAACCTCAAGGACAGCGGAATCAATGTCGTCATTGGGCTCTATGCGGGCTCGAAGTCGGCGAAGCTCGCCGAGGAAGACGGGCTCAAGGTTCTCCCTGTTGCCGAGGCGGTAAAGCAGGCAGATGTCACGATGATCCTCATTCCGGACGAGAAGCAGGCGGCGCTCTACAAGAGTGAGATCGCACCGAACCTGAAGTCCGGCAGTGCGCTCGCGTTCGCACATGGCTTCAACATCCATTTCAACCAGATCGTCCCCGCAGATGACATCGACGTCTTCATGGTTGCGCCGAAGGGACCCGGACACCTCGTCCGCCGTACGTTCCGCGAGGGCGGCGGCGTGCCGGATGTGTTCGCGGTCGGGCAGGATGCAACGGGCAAGTGTTTTGACCTCGCGCTCGCATATGCACGCGGCATCGGCGGCACGCGTTCGGGCGTCATTCAGACGACGTTCCAGGAGGAGACGGAGACCGATCTCTTTGGCGAGCAGGTTGTCCTCTGCGGCGGTGTGACCCACCTCATCCAGAAGGGCTTTGAGACGCTGATTGAGGCGGGCTATCAGCCGGAGATCGCGTATTTCGAGTGCTTCCACGAGATGAAGCTCATTGTCGACCTCATGTATGAGGGCGGCATGGCGAAGATGCGCAAGTCCATCTCCGACACGGCGGAGTACGGCGACTATACGCGTGGCCCGCGCATCATCACCGACGAGACGAAGGCAGAGATGAAGAAGATCCTCGGCGAGATCCAGGACGGCACGTTTGCGCGTCAGTGGCTCACGGAGAATAATGCGGCAGGGCGCGCGAACTTCCTCGCAGAGCGCCGCATCCACGCAGAGCATCCGATCGAGGAGGTCGGTGCGGAGCTGCGCGGTATGATGTCGTGGCTCAAGGATGGCGCGGATCTCCGCAAGGACTAAGCGCGGCTTTTAAGGCAAATTGGAGAGGGGCTGCACAGCCCCTTTTTCTGTATATTTTGGAGGGCTATGAATGGGCATGAATATGAGCGAGAAGATTCTCGCACGCCATGCGGGACTGGATCACGTCGAGCCGGGGCAGCTCGTGACGTGCCGTCTTGACATGGTGCTCGCAAACGATGTGACGGGGCCGCCGTCGATCAAGGAGTTTGAAAAGACGGGCCGCCCTGTCTTTGACCGCACGAAGATCGCGCTGATTCCCGATCATTTCCAGCCCGCGAAGGACATCAAGTCCTCGGAGCTGGCAAAGATCATGCGCGACTTTGCACGCAAGCACGATATTCTGCACTACTACGAGCAGGGGCGCGTCGGCATCGAGCACGTCATCCTGCCCGAGAAGGGCATCGTTGGGCCGGGCATGCTGACGATTGGTGCGGACTCGCATACGTGCACCTACGGCGCGGTGAACGGCTTCTCCACGGGCGTCGGCACGACCGATCTCGCGGTCGGCATGGCGACGGGTGAGGCGTGGTTCAAGGTACCCGAGGCGATCAATGTGCATCTCACGGGCAAAAAGCCCGCCGATATCAGCGGCAAGGATGTCATTCTGACACTCATCGGCATGATCGGCGTGGACGGCGCGCTCTATCAGAGCCTTGAGTTCACGGGCGAGGGCGTTGCCGACCTCTCTATGACCGACCGCCTGACGATTGCAAACATGGCGATTGAGGCGGGCGGCAAGAACGGCATTTTCCCGTACGATGATGTGTGCAAAGAATACGTTGAGGGGCGCATGACCGCACCGTTCGAGCCGGTGCACGCCGATCCCGACGCACAGTACGCGCGCACGGTGGAGATCAACCTCAGCGAGCTGCGTCCCGTCGTCTCGTTCCCGCATCTGCCCGAGAACACGAAGCGCGTCATGGACATCGCCGAGCCGATTGCCATCGATCAGGTTGTCATCGGCTCGTGCACGAACGGGCGGCTTGAGGATATGGAGATCGCAGCCGAAATACTCAAGGGACATGAGGTGCACCCGCATGTCCGCTGCATCATCATCCCCGGCTCGCCGTGGGTCTATCAGGAGTCGATGCGGCGCGGCTACCTCGACATCTTCATGGACGCGGGCGCGGCGATCTCGACACCGACCTGCGGGCCGTGTCTCGGCGGCTACATGGGCATCCTCGCGGCGGGCGAGCGGTGCGTGTCGACGACGAACCGCAATTTTCGCGGACGCATGGGGCACGTTGACAGTGAGGTCTATCTCGCAGGTCCGCACGTTGCGGCGGCGAGTGCAATACTGGGGCGCATTGCTGCTCCTGAGGAGGTGGCGTGATGTTCGAGGGTAAGGTCTGGCGGTACGGCGATAACATCGACACGGACGTGATTATCCCCGCACGCTATCTCAACACATTCGAGCCGAAGGCTCTCGCGGCGCACTGCATGGAGGACATCGACACGACGTTTGCGAAAGCGGTTGTCGCGGGGGACATCATGGTCGGCGGGAAGAATTTCGGCTGCGGTTCCTCGCGTGAGCACGCGCCGATTGCGATTGCGGCATCGGGTGTGCCCGTCGTGATTGCCGCGAGCTTTGCGCGCATCTTCTATCGCAACGGCATCAACATCGGGCTGCCGCTCCTTGAGATCGGCGATGCGGTGGAGCGGATCAGCGCGGGCGACCGTCTGCGCGTGGACACGGCAACGGGGGCGATTGAGAATCTGACGACGGGCGACACGTTCCGCGCACATCCCCTGCCGGGCTTCGTGCAGGACATCGCGCGCGCGGGCGGACTCTTAAGCTACATCCGCGAGAATGGAGGGTTCCGTCATGGCGTATAAGATTGCAGTCGTCCCCGGCGACGGCATTGGGCAGGAGATCACAACGGAAGCCGTGCGCGTGCTGCAGGCGGTCGATGCGAAATTCTCACTCGGGCTGACGTACGAGACGCGCGACGCGGGCGGTACGGCATACGATAAATTCGGCACGCCGCTGCCCGAGGACACGCTCGCGGTCTGCAAGGCATCGGACGGCGTGCTCTTCGGTGCGGTCGGCGGGACGAAGTGGGACAGTGTGGAGCCTGCCCTGCGCCCCGAGCGTGCGATCCTGGGACTGCGCAAGGGGCTTGGTCTCTATGCAAATCTGCGCCCCGTGAAGGTCGCGGACGCACTGATCGAGCACTCGCCGCTGAAGCCGGAACTCGTGCGCGGTGTCGATCTCGTCATTGTGCGCGAACTGATCGGCGGCATCTACTTTGGAGAGAAATGCGAGTCTGAGCAGGTGGACGGAAGAGAGCGTGCGTGGGATATGGAGAACTACTCCGTCCCAGAGGTGGAGCGCATCGCGCGTCTTGCGTTCGAGACGGCGCGCCTGCGGCGCGGCAAGGTCACGTCCGTGGACAAGGCGAACGTGCTCGCGACCTCGCGGCTCTGGCGGCGTACGGTGACGGCGCTCGCACCGGAGTACAGCGATGTCGCGCTCGACCATCTCTATGTGGACAACTGCGCCATGCAGCTTGCCGTGCGTCCGACCCAGTTCGACGTGATCGTGACGGGCAATCTCTTCGGCGATATTCTCTCCGACGAGGCGGCAGTCATCGGCGGCTCAATCGGTCTGATGCCGTCCGCGTCCATCGGCACGGGGACGAGTCTCTTTGAGCCGATTCACGGCAGTGCGCCCGACATCGCAGGGCAGGGCATCGCAAACCCGCTTGGGACGATCCTCTCGGCGGCGATGCTCCTGCGCTATGCACTCCATGAGGAGGAGGCTGCTGCTGCGGTCGAGGCGGCGGTGGATGCCGCGCTCGCAGATGGCAAGCGTACGACGGATATTTACCTCGCGGATACGGGCTGCACAAAGGTTGGCACGCGCGAGATGGCAGATGCCGTGCTTGCGCATCTGTAAACATACATAGAAAAATGGAATGCCCGCGCGGCATTCCATTTTTCTATGAAATTACGTGGGAGCGTGTCCCCGCATAATATACCTCCACCAGACAAACAGCGCGAGGATGAGCAGAATCGAGCCTGCCGTTGGAAAGAGGTAGTGCATCCCGAGATAGGTCGCAACGATGCCGCCGAGGAGCGGTCCCGTGAATCCGCCGACCTGCTGCGCGGCAAAGAGCATCCCAAACACGCTGCCCTTGAGCTGTGCGGGCGTGTGCTGTGCGATGACGGCGTTCAGCGAAGGCTGGATGCCCGCTAGGAAGAGCCCGACGCCGAACTGCATCGCGGCGAACGGGAGGAGCGTCTCGGGGATGCCCTGCAGGGTGAGCATCGTCCCTGCACAGGACATCGCAAGGCACATGGCGACGAAGTAGCTGCGCCGTGTGCCAAAAATGCCCCACAGCGGCGCGGACATCGCGCCCGCAATCCCCCCGAGCGAGAACACAACGCCCGCAACGAGCACGATGTTTTCCATATTCCCTGCAAGGTACTTGATGTAAGTTGTGATGACGGGCATTAGGATGAATGTCACCATCTGTGCGAGCGTGCTTACAATCATCATCGTGCGCAGGATGGGGATGCGCCAGAGATGCCACGGGTTTTTCTCCTCCACCGTGAGCGGAGTACTGTCCTCGGGCATCGGAGGCTCTTTGATGATGAAGGTGAACGCGAGGAAATTGATGAAGAGAGCGAGTCCGCCGATGTAGAAGCTCGCACGCATCCCGAACGCCTCCGCGAGCACACCGCCGAGCAGAGGACCGATGACCCCGCCCGCCGTCAGCGTGCCCTGCATGATGCCGAGGGAGAAGCCGAGCCGTTCACGCGGTGCATAGAGCGTCATGATCGCGAGGTCCATCGGCCACAGCCCCGCTGCAAATCCCTGAAAGAGCCGTACGAGGACAAGCTGCTCGGGCGAGGTCACGATGCCGCCGAGGAAATAGCTGATCGAGATGAGCAGACTCGCGCGCATCGCCATGAGGCGTTTCCCTCTGCGGTCGGCCATGCGCCCCCAGATCGGAGCCATCACAGCCGAGACGAGGAAGGTCACAGAGAACGCCACGCCCGACCAAAGATTTACGGTCGCATCGTCGACACCGAGCTCACTCGTCAGATACATTGGAAGGAACGGAATGATCATCGTATAGCTTGCGGACATGAAGAGCACGTTGCACGTTAGCAGCGCGAGGACGACTTTCCAATTCATAGATAGACTCCCTTTCCCCATAGATTCCCTCTCTGTATTCTACCACGTTTTTTGGAAAATAAAACAGTGTAAAATAGGACAAAATACCTAGACGTTGCTTTTCTGAAAATCTTGTGCTATGATTAATGAAAACACGGAACACTTCACGTCGTAAACGCGCGCCGGGACGGCAGCGCCATAGAACACTGCAACACCGTCTGCCGCGCGACACTTACGGCAGATTTTTTTGAAAGTCAGGATTGCTCATGAAACACATCGTCGTAGACCTTGAGATGAACCCCGTCGCAAAAGAACACAGGGAGATCCGAAGAAAGCTCAACGGAGAGATCATCGAGATCGGTGCGGTGCGCCTGAATGAGAACTTTGAACAGGAGGACGAGTTCCAGTGCTATGTCTGTCCCGAGTACGGGATGGTGAAGAAGCACATCACCGAGCTCACGGGCATCACGCAGGAGAAGGTCGCGGGACGCCCTGCATTTTCCGAGAGCTTTCACGCGTTCGTCGCATGGATCGGCGAGGCAGAGACGAAGATCTACTCGTGGAGCATGTCCGACATCAAGCAGCTGCGCAAGGAGTGTCGGCTGAAGCTGCCTGACTTCGATGTGAGCTGGCTCGATACGCGCTGGGTTGACCTGCAGCAGGCATTCGACGATCGTCTAGGGCTTCATAACAGTCTCGCACTAAAGCACGCACTCGGCGCGATGGGGCGCAGGTTCGAGGGGAGTCAGCACTCCGCGCTCGCCGACGCGCTCAACACGAGTGCCGTCCTCACCCTCATGCAGGACGACGCGAAATTCCGCGAGACCATGCGTCCCGTCCTCGAGATCCTCGAACCGAGCGCGGGGCTCTCGGATGCGATCGGCGATCTTTTCCCCGATCTGGAAAAATTAAAGAGCAGTCTGTAAGAGAATGAGTGAACCGCCGTACGCGAAAGTGTGCGGCGGTTCTTTCTTTAGACAATACATGAAGATTAAGAAAAAACATGAGCACAGTAGACGAGATATATGAAGCATGGTATAATTTTGACACACATGAAATTGCGAGTTGTTTGCATGATAATCAGATATGACTAAAGGAAGGTTGGTCGAGACATGAACAAGGAAGCTCAGTCCAAAAGAATCGTCGCAGCCCTACTGGCGAGTGGGATCTGTCTCTACGGCGTGAGTGCGGACGCTGCTGCGCAGGAGGATCGGAGCGCACAGCGTGAGATCGAGCGTTCTGAGATTGCCGTACGTCACGCTGCCGAGGAGAATGCGCCGCAGATGAGTATGAAGCGCGACCATGTTCACGTCAGCGAGATTGCTGTAACGGGGACCCTCGACCTCACACCGGAGAAAGTTCTTTCGCTTCTGCCCGAACTAAAGCAGGATGAGGTCAGCATCAAGAAGCTCTCCATGCAGATCCAGACGGTCAACGACACGGGTGCACTCGTCTTTGTCACGGAGTTCACACCGGACGGTGCGGGCGCCTATCGCGTGCTCGTTCATGCAGACGCGCAGGACAACGATCATTTCCGTCTGGGCATCAGCAACACGGGGACGAAGTACACGGGACAGGTACGCTCCTCGCTCACCTATGTGAACAACAATGTCTCGGGGGAAGCGGACACCCTCGGTGTCTCCGTTGTCACCTCGCCGGGGCATTTCTCCGATGTCAAGACGGGAGCCGTCGCCTATCGGAAGCTCCTACCCGAGCTTGGCGGTGAGATCTCCGTACAGGCGAGCTACGGGAACGTCCATATCGACGATATGCAGCCGTACCCCGGACTGCTCGACTTGGATCTTTCGGGCAAGAGCCTTGCGCTCGACCTGCACTATCGTCAGTTCCTCACCTACACGTCACGCACGAAGAACATTCTTGACTTCGGCATCGGCTATCACAAGATGCGCAGCGACTATGGCTTCAGTTTCAGTGGAACACCGATCAACTACCGCAACGACTACCGCGTGATCCTTGCCTCGATTGATTTTAGTCATCGGGAGCGCAAGGAGAACTCCACGTTTGGCTACAATGTCGGACTCGCGGCGAATGTGAGCGGTGATGAAAAGGAGTACGCGAACATCACGCCGGGCAGCGATGAGCAGTTCCTTCTCCTGCGTGCAGGTGTGAATTATCAGGCACGCTCGCAGAGTGACTGGATTACAGGCGTCAGCCTCACGGGGCAGTATACGGGGCAGCACATCATCTCCACCGAGCAGATCGGCGCGGGTGGTGCGACGAGCGTGCGCGGCTTTGACGAGCGTGCGATGAGTGCGGACAAGGGCGTTGTCGGCAAGATTGAGGTCTATACCCCCGAGGTGGAAAAGGGGCTGCGATTCCTTGTGTTCACTGACTACGCATGGCTCTGGAACAACATGAACCCGCGCAGCGTCGGCTTTGATCATGATACCATCGGTTCGGTTGGTCTCGGCGTGCGCTATACGAATCCACGCAGTGGTCTGTCTCTCGCGGTGGACTATGCACACATCATCAAGCAGGCGAGCAAGGTCGATCTCGGCGTTCTGCGCCAGAACCGCCGCCCGTGGAACTTCTCGGCAAGCATGAGCTTCTAAAACGATAGGGGAAAGGAAGGTCTCGCATGAATACGAAATGGAAGAAGAACCTCCGTAGGAGCACGCTTACGGCACTGATCACACTTGCGCTCAGCAGCTCGGTGTTTGCAATGCCCACGGGTGGCGTCGTGGAGCAGGGGCGCGTGGACATCAGTGCGGGCAATCTCGCGAGTGTCGGGGACGGTGCGACGATTACGACGCAGACGAACAGCATCATCAACTGGCAAGATTTCAGCATTGGCGTGGGGCAGAGTCTGAACTTCAACACAGCGGCGGGGGCGCTGCTCAACCGCGTGACAAGTGACAAGGTGTCCGAGCTCCTCGGCACCATGACGCAGACGGGTGTGAACCCGCTCTTTGTCGTCAATCCGAACGGCATCCACATCGGCGGCGGTGCGACGATTGACGCAGCGAACATCACCCTCTCGACCCTTGCGATGAGTTCGGGGGATTTTAACGCTGCGGCGAGCGGGAGCAACTACACGTTGTCACAAAGCTCGAAGGGAGTCAAGGCGGTCACGATTGACAGCGGGGCAAAGATCGGTGTTGGTAACACACTGAACATCTACGGCGGTAAGGTTGTTGTCGCCGATGGCGTGATATTCAATCCCTCGGACAAAAAGACTGCGAAAAAACACTATGCGCTGATCTTGGCGGGGGATCGCGCACATATGTGGATGGACCCCAAGGACGGGGAGACACAGCCCGTGCGTGTCACAACGACAAAGGACAATACGGCGGAGTTCCACGGGACAATGAACGTCTACAATGATGCCGATATTCGTGTGGTCGGCTCATCGGTGAATCTGGACAAGGCTGTTGTCAGCAGTGGTGGAAAGTTCGAGGCAATGGCGGTCAAGCAAGCGGGCTACAACGGCAATGCCTATCGTGAGGATGCCGATGCGACGAATGTGCTTTCGGCGAACGGTTTTACAGGACGGAGCGGGGAGTATAGCCTTTCGGGTGGCAAGGTCGATTTGAAGAATAGTTCGATCAACGGACGCAGGATTGAGATTCGCGGCGAAAAAACCTACAGCATGAGCGGCGATATGGATCACGGGCGTACAGTACAGGAACATCAGGCGGGATTGGACAACACCGTAAATCTTGACAAGGTGACGCTGAATCAGCAGGGCAACGGCGACTATGCGTGGTTCTATGTGAATGGCGGCAAGGTAACAATGAAGGATTCCAAAATGGAATCCAATGTCACGGGGAATATCTCTGCCGCGCAATATGTCAAACGCAATGCTGCTATGAAGGGAAACGCAAAGACTACGGAGTTCGATTGGCAGACCACGAAAGACAATGCACTCACCGTCGAGGGTGGGAAGCTGATGGGAAATACGGGTGCAGCCCACCCCAATGAAGATTCGTTTACGTTGGTCGGGTCGACAGTCGATCTGAAGAACACCGAGGTTCATGCTGATGGTGGATTTTATGTTGCGGCCGCCCAGCGTATGTATGGCGGTGCGACTCGCAGTGAGATGACTGCCACGGCAGGGAATGTGCTGCAAACAGATGGTTTGAATGTCAAAAAATCCAGCGAGGTGATGATGGGCGGCGGCAATGTTCGGATGAAAGATACTACGATCAATTCAACCGGCGACATCAATCTTGCTGCAAGCAAGACGTGGACGGAGGCGGGAGACAATCATACCGCTACAGCTGATCTCAACAATGTGCTTTATCTGGACAAGACAACACTCAGTGGCGGTAACGTGTATGCGGTCAGCGGCACAATGAATCTCGTCAATCAGACGAAGGTTACGGGAACAGAACTGATCTTTGGTGCGGCACAGTCCTATGATGGGAAAACTGTGAAGGTTGCCGCAGACAACAAGGTCAATTTTTGGAACTCGAGGGTTGAAGGTCGTGATGTCGAGCTCTATGCGGGCGGTGCCGGCATTTGGAACGGCAGCACAGTCGACGCGTCGGGGAAATTGTCTTCGGATAACGTTGTCCGCGCGGATGGTTCGACGATTTCTCTCCAGCGTGATGCCACCTCTCATGTGCGTCTAAAGGGAGTTGAGGCAACAGAGGTTAAGGTGGTGAGCACCGCCCCCACCGTTCCTGCTCTGCCGAACCTCCCCGACGTGCCTGTCTCGCCGATGCCGTCCGTTTCTCCTGCGGGCGAGGATGTCTCTGCAAGTGATGCCGAGAATATGGAGACGGGAGAGCGCAAGGCTCGTGCCGCTCTTGATGCAAGTCACAATGCCGTCGAACGCCGCGAGAACCTCACCATCCAGATGCGTGAGTTGAGTCAGAAGAGTCCGAATGGGCGCGCCTCGATTGGTGTTATTATGGGAGCAATGCAAGCGATCAACAAAGCGTCGAACATTTCGGATGCTGAGAAATACACGCTGATGCAGACCGTCATCAATGCCGACGATACGACGAACCGTATTGCGACGACTCAGGATACGACAACGGTCGTGTCAACGGAGGACGCGGTCGATGTTGCGACGTATGCAGAGGATCCGATGCAGCCGCTGACGATGAGCGAAGCGGAGGAGACCATTATCTTCGCCGATAAGAGATAACGAGAAAGATAAAGGGGCGTATCAATCGTCATAAGCCTCACGCCACTGCGCAAGAGCAATTTTCCTCCCCCGTTTCGACGGGGGAGGCTTTTCTTGTGCACACAACAAAAAGCCGCCCACATGGGCGGCTCAACAAGTCAAATTGGTGGAGATGAGGAGAATCGAACTCCTGTCCGAAGATAATACTACATGGATTTCTCCGAGCGCAGTCTGTGTTTTTGTTTAGGTGCAGCGTCGCCCGCAGACAAGCTACGACGCACCGATCACGATGAAGTTCCCGTGTGAGTTATCGTGCAGTGGCTCTCAGGTATCCCGCGTTTGACCCCTGACTCCATCCGTGCGGGAAACAGACGGAAAGGGGCTGGCTTAAGCCGCCAGAGCGTAGTCTTCGTTTGCTTTTATGTTTAATAAAAGTTTCACCTTACTAACGGGGTGATGACCCCCCGGCTCGCTGTCCACATACTACCCATCCCCGTCGAGACCATTACATCCCCGATAATGGAAGCATATGTGCTTGTGCATATAATAGCAGATGCTGTGCGCTCTGTCAAATCGTGTTTTGTTTTTTCTTGCAAGATGGGAAAAATTTTAGTATCATGTAAACAGATTATTCAGTATCCGAGGAGGATAATACTTGCAAAGAGAGAGAACACTGGCTTCGCGTGTGGTCTACGATGGCATCGGGCTGCACTCGGGGAAGCCGGTACATATGGAACTCGCTCCGGCGGCGTCGGGGACGGGGATACAGTTTGCGCGCATAGATCTGCCGGAGGCGCTGCCCGTTGCCGCGACGGCGGTAAATGTGACGGCGACGCTCCGTGCGACGACAATCGCTGCGGGGACGCTGAAGTTCTTCACGATCGAGCATCTGATGAGTGCCCTGCACGTGCAAGGCGTGGACAACTGCCTCGTGCTTCTCGATGCGGAGGAGCCGCCGGTGGTGGACGGCAGTGCGCGTACGTTCTTCCGTCTGATTGCGCAGGCGGGCACGGTGGAGCAGGATGCAGAGCGTCATGTGACGGTAATCGACCGCGTCTACCGCGTGGATGACGGCAGTCATTTCGTCATGGCATTGCCGTATGATGGGCTGCGTGTTTCGTTCACGTCGCTGAACGAGCATCCCCTGATCGGGGTGCAGTACTACGATATCGAGGTCACGCCCGAGGCGTATGAGAGGGAGATCGCACCCGCGCGTACGATCGCCTACGAGAAGGAGGTCGCAGCGCTGCAGGCGAACGGTCTCGGACTCGGCGGTTCGCTTGAGACGGTGATTGTCTACAACGATGAGGGGTGGATGAACCCGCTCAACTTCCCGAACGAGCTCGTGCGGCACAAGATTCTCGATGTGCTTGGGGACATCCGGCTTGCCGGGATCATTCGCGGTCATATCATTGCGGTTGCGTCGGGGCACGCGCTCAACACAGCGCTGGCGAAACAGATTGCAGAGGAGAGGAAATAAGCATGACTTTGGACATCAATGAGATTCAGAAGATTCTTCCGCATCGTCCACCGATGCTGCTCGTGGATCGGATTACGGAACTCGTGCCGTTCAAATCCGCGACGGGAATTAAGTGCGTGACGATGAACGAGCCGTTCTTCCTCGGACACTTCCCGGGGCATCCGATCATGCCCGGCGTTCTCCTTCTTGAGGGGATGGCGCAGGTCGGTGGTGTGACGATGCTCTATCCGGAGGAACATCGCGGCAAGCTCGCGCTTTTTGGCGGGATGGAGAATGTGAAGTTCAAGCGTCCCGTCGTGCCCGGCGACGTTGTCATGACGAAGGCGGAAATCGTGCGCGTGCGCGGCGTGTTCGGCATACTGCATGCGGACGCCTATGTCGAGGGGGAACTCGTGGCATCCGCAGATTTCAAATTTGCATTGAAAGATGGAAACGAGCTCTAAAGATAGTGATAAATAGAGAGAAACCGGACATAATCCACCGTAAAAGAGGATTATTTGGCGATAATGGCTGATTTTCCGAGGTGAGAAACCAGCTCTTTTGTCGGATAGTAAGAGAGAGTGGAAAATGTCTGCCCTGAATCCGTTTGGGGCTGAAGGAGTTGAAATAGATGACAGGCAGCAGCAAGGTACTTGCCTACATCCATGAAACGGCGGTGATTGCGCCGACGGCGCGGATCGCAAAGAACGTGGAGATCGGTCCCTATGCGGTCATCTCGGATCATGTCCAAATCGGCGAGGGGACGAAGATCGGCCCGCACGTCGTGATTAAGGAGTGGACTCAGATCGGTCGGGATTGCCATATATTCCAAGGTGCATCCATCGGTGAGGTGCCGCAGGATCTGAAGTTCAAGGGTGAGAGGAGCTATACGTTCATCGGCGACCGCACGACGATCCGCGAGTGCGCGACGGTGCACCGCGCGACGGGCGAGGGCGAGGAGACACGCATCGGCGACGACTGCCTGCTCATGGCGTATACACACATCGCACATAACTGTGTTCTCGGCAACCGCATCATCATGAGCAATGCGGCGATGCTCGCGGGACACGCGATCGTTGAGGATGGCGTTGTCATCGGCGGCATGGCGGGTGTGCACCAGTTCGTGAAGATCGGACGCAATGCGATGATCGGAGGTACGTCGAAGCTCGTGCAGGATGTTGTGCCGTTCACGATGGTGGACGGGCATCCCGCGCGTGCGGTCGGGCTCAACAGCGTCGGCATTTCGCGTGCGGGCATTCCGATCGACGTGCGCCGCCGCATTAAACAGGCGTATAAGATTCTCTATCGTTCGGGGCTGAACCTTACGCAGGCGATTGCGGTCATCGAGCAAGAGGTGGACGCCTGCGAGGAGATCGATCATCTCCTGCGTTTCCTCCGCAACGCGGAGCGCGGAATCTGTCGCGAACGTCATGAGGATGAGTGAGGGATAATGATGGAAAAACTGGGTCTGCTCGCGGGTGTCGGACATCTGCCTGCTGCCTGTGCGCGTGCGGCGCGTGCGCTCGGGTATGAAGTACATGCAATCGCACTGCTGCCGGACTGCGATCCGGAGCTCAAGGACGCGGCATCGGTCTATCGTGAGATCAGCATCGGTTCGATCTCTGCGATCCTTGCCTATCTCCAGCAGGAGCAAATCGGCAAGGTGACGATGATCGGCAAGGTCACGAAGGAACTGCTCTTCACGGGGCAAATTCAGCCGGATGAGATGCTGCGCGGGATGCTGATGCAGCTGCCGAACCAGAATGACGATACGATCATGATGATGTTCGTCGGCGCGCTGATGAAGGTGGGCGTGACGCCACTCGATCAGACGGCGCTGATCAAGCCGCTGATGCCGGAGACGGGTGTGCTGACGAGCCGTCCGCCGACCGACGCCGAGCGCGCGGATATGGAGTACGGTCTCCGGATGGCGCGCGAGATCGGGCGGCTTGATGTCGGGCAGACCGCCGTTGTAAAGGACCGTGCGGTCATGGCGCTCGAGGCAATCGAGGGGACGGATGCGTGCATTCGCCGCGGCGGTCAGCTTGCAGGCGGCGGCGCGGTTGTTGCAAAGGCGGCGAAGCCTCAGCAGGATCTCCGCTTCGATGTGCCCGCAGTCGGACTTGATACGATCGAGTCGCTGGTCGCGGCAAAGGCATCGGCTCTCGTCATTGAGGCGGAGAGGACACTCTTCATCGACAAGGAGCGCGCGGTCGCGCTCGCTGAGGCAAACGGCATTACGATTGCTGCGATGTAAGAGGTTTTTGAGCGCCCCTCCCCCCGTTTCGACGGGGGAGGTTTTGAGGCAACGGCATTTTATTTGTCATGTTTGAGGAGGTCTTGCCCACTTGAAAATCATGCTTTCGGCGGGGGAGACCTCGGGCGATCTCCACGGTGCGGCACTCGCACGAGAGCTGCGGGCGCTTGATGCCTCTGTTTCTCTTATCGGTTTCGGCGGTGCGGAGATGGCGGCAGCGGGCGTTGTACTCCGTCAAAATTATGCAGATTACAACGTTATGGGGATCTCGGCGGTGCTCCTCAATTTGCGCCGCATCTTTGCCCTTCTCGATGATCTCACGCAGCTCATGGAGGAGGAGCGTCCGGACGTACTCGTCATCATCGACTATCCGGACTTTAACTGGCGGCTCGCGGCGCGGGCGAAAGAGCGGGGGATCCCCGTTTTTTCTTATATTCCGCCCTCTGCATGGGCGTGGCGCAAGGGGCGTGCGAAGTCCTGCGCCGCGCTCGCGGATGAGATCGTCGCGATATTTCCGCACGAACTCCCACCGTATGAGGCGGCGGGTGCAAACATCTCCTTTGTCGGCAATCCGCTCATCGATACGGTGCATGGCGAGATGGAGCCGGAGGAGGCACGCATACATTTTGGCATCCGTGCGGAGGATGTGCCGATTCTCCTGATGCCGGGCAGCCGACGCGAGGAGATCGAGCGCCTCCTCCCGCCGATGCTCGGTGCGGCAGAGATCCTTGCGGCGGAGGATCCTGCGCGGCGCTTCTTCCTGCCTGTGGCGGGCGGTGTGGATGTCACGCAGATTGAGGGACACCTTGCCGTTTCGTCCGTCACGGTCACGCTCACACACGACGCGCGTTATGCGCTTATGGGCATCGCACGTGCGGCAATCGCCGCATCGGGGACGGTCGTCATGGAGGCGGCGATTATGGGGCTGCCTGCCGTCATCCTTTACCGCATGTCCGCGCTTTCCTATTTTGTCGGACGTCTGCTTGTCGACGTGCCGCGTTTCTCGCTGCCGAACATCCTTGTCGGCGAGACATTCGAGACAGAACTCCTTCAGGACGAGGTGCAGCCGGAGCGCATTGCCGAGGCGATGGAGCGGATCATCGCCGACGGCGCGGATCGCGCATACGTGATGGATTGCCTTGCGCGAGCCGTCGCCAAACTCGGCGAACCAAATGCAGCGCGCCGCGTGGCGGAGAAGATTCTTGCGCTTGCGAGAACTTATGAAACGTGAATTTGATTAGTGTGCGGAAAGGAGCTGCGCTCTGAGTGCCCCTATCGGCTCACTTCGTTCGCCACTTCCCCCGTTGCGACGGGGGAAGCTAATATGCCGTAACGCAAAGCCTCCCCCGTTGCTGACCTGTCCAAGAAGCAAGTCCGAAAGGACGCAGCTGATTGGGCAACAGGTCGTATGGGAAAACGTCCCAAGAACACAAGCGATAGCGAAGTGTGATTGGATGACGTTGACCGCTCGACACGGGGGAGGGGGACCGCGTAAGCGGTGGAAGGGGCGCTTTGAGCGTCTGTTGACAACTTCCTTTCATTTATCCTTCCAGTAGGAGAACTATGAAGAATTACACAAGACTGCTTGCCTATATGCGGCCGTACGTGAAAAAATTCGCGCTCGCGATCGTGTGCATCATCCTCGCCTCAGCGGCGAACCTCTACGTCCCGTGGATCATCAAGGACATGATTGACGACGTGCTTGCGGACAAGAATATGGCACTTCTCAACGCCATCTGCATCGGCATCGTCGTCATCTTTTTCCTGCGCGGGATTTTTTACTTTGGGCAGTCCTATCTCGTCTCCTACATCGGACAGAAGGTTATCATCGACGTGCGCGAGGTCATGTTCCGCAAGTTCCAGCGGATGCCGCTCGCGTATTATGACCGGCACCAGACGGGCGAGATCATGAGCTACGTCACAAACGATGTCGCCGCGATCCAGTCCGCGCTCGTGGATAATCTCATCGACCTCGTGACGGAGGGCTGCATCCTCGTCGGCTCGCTCGTCCTCATGTTCTACCTCGACTGGAAGCTCTCACTCCTGACCCTCATCGTCATACCGATGGTCGGGCAGGCGATGAAGATCTTCGGGCGGAAAATAAAGAAATCGAGCAACGTCATTCAGGAGCGTCTCGCGGAGATCACGGCGCTCCTGCAGGAGAGCTTCTCTGCGACGCGCGTTGTGAAGTCCTTTGTGCGCGAGGACTACGAAATCGAGCGCTTTGTTCGCAGCAATCACCGCAATTTCGAGGCGGTGATGAAGAATGTGCAGCAGACGAGCATGCTCACGCCGACGGTCGAGTTCCTCGCGGCGATTGCCGTCACCTTCATCGTCTGGTTCGGCGGCTATGAGGTCGTCAACGGCGATATCACGGCGGGCGCGTTCGTCGCGTTCCTCACGTATGCTGTCAATCTGGCAAATCCCGTCAAGCGTCTTTCGCGCATCTACGGGAACCTCCAAAAGGCGATGGCGGCGGTCGACCGCGTGTTCTCCATTGTCGATCTTCAGGAGAGCATTACGGACAAGCCAACGGCAACGCCGCTCCCCCCCGTCGCGGGACATGTGCGCTTCGACAACGTGACATTCTCCTATAAGGAGGGGCGTCCTGCGCTCAACGGTATCACCCTTGAGGCGGAGCCGGGCGAGATGATCGCCTTCGTTGGACCCTCGGGTGCGGGCAAGTCGACGATTGCAAACCTCATCCCGCGCTTTTATGAGGTGGACAGCGGCGCGATTACCGTGGACGGACACGATATCCGCGACGTGACGCTCGCCTCACTGCGCGGGCAGATCGGGCTTGTGCCGCAGGAGACGATGCTGTTCTCTACGACGATCCGCGAGAACATCCGCTATGGACGCCTCGATGCGACGGATGCGGAGATCGAGGAGGCGGCGCGTGCGGCAAATGCACACGATTTCATCACACAGCTGGAGCACGG
>ERZ773014.1194-NODE-1194-length-16867-cov-29.443493_pt1 | contig 16867 bp, 19 predicted proteins | sample MGYA00580841_ERZ773014 | MGnify/ENA primary metagenome ERZ773014 (study PRJEB29015, sample SAMEA2737989) | human oral metagenome | biome: human oral; feature: human-associated habitat; material: dental | place: China | collected 2067 ...
TAACCGCCCCGTTTAGGCCATCCGGCTGAGAGTTATTGTAGTTTTTGTATGTTGTTGAACCTGAGACGGCATATGATTGACCGTCTATATTGTAGCCAAGGGGCTTTTTTCTCTTGATCCACACTCTAAGTTCTTGAGGATAGCAACTGCCAGCTTTCACATCGGGCTGTACCCCGTAGCACCTATTGATAGAGAGCGGCTTTGTATGCCATCCCCCGTCGGCTGGAACGTCTCCGACATATAACTTGAATGTCCTCTGCCCTCCTTCTGTCGACCATTCTTCCTCAACTCCAGGAACTATGCCTCGGTAAAGCGATCCTGATAGACCGTACGCCTGACCCTTGTGGACAGATAAGTGGACTGCATAACTGGGTCGAGCTACTCCGGTAGCTTGTTGGCATGTATACACACTACCTCTTAAATATACATCTGTGTAGCCACTAGAATCTATGTCTGAGTCAGATATGTTAACTTCATTGTTATAATAAGACGGACCACCATTGCTTACCCATAGCGACCCCCTATGCCACCCCGAGCATAGGCTTTTTGCAAGTTCCTCTTGCTCGTTGTATGGTTGGTTGTAGGGCCATCTTTTTACTGCGTGTGCTTCTATGCTGAAAAGGGTACTAGTGAGAAACAAAGTCACAAAAAATGCAATAAGTATAAAATAATGGTGTCGATATTTAATTAAATAGGATGACAATTTTGTTGTCTTGGTAACATTAAGTTTAGCCCTCCCCATAGAGATGCGCTTTCTCTGTTTCGTTTGAATTTATGACCGATTTAAGGCTAGACATATCTACCATTCCTTGTAGATTTGAGTTTATAAACTGACCCTTTCCTATGAGCTCTTCAAGTTTTAGGTAGGTTTTTTTCGCTTCGTCCTTCTTTAGCTCCATTACTTCACTGTAAAGTTTTATATACATGCAGGTCGGGTCGTTTTCGTAGCCTGCTCTTTTTATTACCTCATCTTTTACGCTGGCTATTGCTTTCGCTGTATCGTTAAATTTATCTGAACTTTTCATCGTATTAAACTTGTTAACAATAGTTTGGTTACATATGATCTGTTGTTTTAATATCTGTTCGTTTGGTTGTTTAATGCCTACGTAAAGGCGTCCTGTAGTAAACGCCGCTCCGATGCCGCCGGCTATAATAACAAATGCGATTATTCCTATAATCAGTCTTTTCTTCTTGCTCATGTTTTTAGTATATCGTAAGACAAAGCTGCCGGCAATAATAAAACAACCACCATGCAGATGTGTTAAAGCTATTGCAGTACTTTTTTGTTCTCGGCGGTTCAAATATCCCTGTAAGTTAGGCTAATTATACCCATATTTTAGCGGATTGGTTCTTTTCTGTTGCGGTTTACGATGGCAATTTATCGCGTCAAGAAAAGGTAATGTCGTAAACTCTCTTTTAAAAGTGCCTCAATCTTAATTATTATAGCGGCCTTTCTCTTCCTTATTCTTAATAGCTGTTTTTTCATGGATAGGTTCTTTTACAATGTTTCCAATAAGTTTTGACATAGTTGCTGCATTCTTTGGAGTAACAACAGACCTTCCGGATCTTTGTTCTATCTCTTTTCTTGCATTGCCTGCTACGCTTCCTCCCTCTTTCGCAACTTTCCTGTTTTCTTCTAGGCCTTGAGGATTGGCTATTTTGGTAAGTTCTGTTGTTGTAGCTTCTGCAAGCATGTTCAGAACGATCTCAAGGGTAGTCATGTTATCTCTTAGATTTTCCTTTTTTAAGCCTTTCAGATTTTTGTATCCTCGTGTTGTCATTCCTGACCATGCTTTTGTTATTTCATCGGTAAGGATTGCGTATTCTATTCCTTTTTCTACTCCGTGATCATCCCAGGCGTCTGTAAGCTCTTTTCTTACGTGAATTGCTTGTAGTCTCTGGTGTATCCACTCTCGGGTATAGCCTTTTTTCAAATAAGTTTCCAGAGCTCTATCAATTGTAAGCTCTGGATCAATGGTTTCGTCAATTCGTTCTTTTCCTACCTGAGCTAACCATTGTTTAAATGGTTCCGCTTTGGGGGATGGGATGGATTGGATAATACGAAGGATATCCTTCATATTCCCTGCTAATATTTTTCTTTTTTTACTATTTGAGGACTTCATTGCTACCTGGGGACAATTTGTCCCTATGTATAAAGCTAGTTGCTCGTCACGTTTTCTCATCTTCTTGAGATAATCCGTAGGATTTTTACTCTCTGAGAGCACACCTACTACGTCCACTACTGAAAAATACCACTCCTCTTGCTCTTCATCCCAAATAGAACGTACTTCTTTGTTTTCGTATAATCTTATTTCATCCATTATAGCGCTCGCCCCTTACGCATCATTTTATTAAAGACCTCTTTACCTTAGTATAACCTAGATCGTTAAAAGTTAAGCTGTAAGCACAATAGGGCATTAAGATCTTTTGCAGCTGCTTATCAAAGAGCGTACTCCCTCCTCTAATACTTGCTCAACGCCGACCGTGTGCTCTATCGTATAGATCGCATAGCGTGTGTAAATATTATTACTGATTATTATGTAACGATTCGTGTATGCATGGTTGTTCACGCCGTTGTTTTTTATATTGTTATTCATTATGTTCGGGTTGAGCGGCTTTCTCTTGTTTTGCAGCGAATGCCGCTCGGGAGTTGTTAATAACCGCTTTTGCTACCGCGTCGCTTCCTTCATCTTCCAGCAGTATTGTTTGCCCGGACAGCGGTTCTTGTGCATGAACAGCTGATAATTTAGCGTAAAAATTAAAGGCTGGTAAGTTGCTTATTTCGCCTTGCTCTATGAATGGACTAAATAGCGGCAGTAATATACGTTCATCTTGCGGACTGCCTGTTCTGAAGCAGATAACTGTACCGACGTTCGCCATGATAATATTAATCATCTGCTGACTATCTTGCTGGCTGGTGGATTGTTCGGCGATCGTAAGGAATAAGCGATATTTACGCGCTTCGCTTAGGAGCTGTACGAACGATGGCGTTGCGAAGTTCTGAAACTCATCAACATAGAGGTAGAACGGCCGGCGCTCTAACTGATTCAGCCGGGCGCGCCGCAGGCTTGCAAGCTGAAGCTTCGCGAGAATGGCGATACCGAACAGCTCAGATACGTCTTCGCCAAGTAGACCTTTCGAGAAGTTGCAGATTAATATTTTGCTATTATTCATGATGGCTTCGAAATCTATCGTAGACGTTATTTGACCCAAAACGAGTCGCGCTGAAGCGTTAGCTCTGAAGCGCCCAATCTTTGCCGTGATACCGGCTGCCATTTTAACTCGCTGCATATCGCCTGCCTTACCAAGCTCATTTTTCCAGAAGTCTATTAAGTCTTCATCGTCGAGTTTCTTGATAACTTCCTTGCAGAATTTATTATTTTGTAAAAGTTTAAGAATAGTAAATAACGTTGCACCTTCAACGGTTAACGCAGTGTGAACGGCATTTCTTAGCACATACTCAACACGATGTCCGCCCGAATTGTCCTCTGAGAATATCTTACGGAATATTGACACGATGCTCTCAGTGATTATATCTTTTTCGCGCAGCAGTTCATTTCCTTCAAGACCGGGCGTAAGCTCAAGGAGGTTTAGTCCGATTGGATATTCGAGGTCATCGGGGTTGAAGTAGATAACATCTTTAATACGTTCTGGCGGTACGTAACGCAATAACGTTTCCGCCATATCGCCATGAGGATCAATAACCGCGACACCCTTGTCATTCTTCATGTCTTGCACGATTTGATATTGCAGCATGGTTGTTTTACCGTTGCCTGTGCCGCCAATAATATACTGATGCCGCTCCCGCTCTAATGCAGTTAAGCCTATAGGAGTTTTGGTATTGTGATGCACGTTCATACCGATGGTAACGTCAAATGTATCAGTTTGCTTGAGCGATACCGGCGCCGGCAGCGTGCGGCTCAGCGAAGTTATTAGATTGTCGGTTCTGCTATAGTGGCTTGAGGGAACATGATAGAGGCTGGCAAGTTCCGAGGCGGCTAGAATGATTGCTGAACGTCGTAGCAGAGATGGCATACGACGAATAGCCGCCTTTTGGCGCGCGGCGCTAATGACCGGTACGGTTATTTTAGCCTTCAGCGCTTGATATGGCGGCACGCTATAGCCGTCGAGGGCTGACTTTATTGCTGTAATATGGCTGTTAGCTTGGCGGCTTTTTATTAGTATGCGTAGATTAACCTGAAAGAGCGGTTGCGTTACTTTTCGATGCATTGTTTCCATGAGCTCGCGTTCAAATGAGCTCAGTACGCGCGATGGACGATCGTGTGCTGTGCTATGTGCCTGTTGTGCAGCTCTCTCAGATGGCTCCCTGTGCCGCCGGGTGCTCATATAGACATCGCCGGCAGCATCAATGATATTTGCGGCGATTGAGTTTGTCATGCTTGTAAACATGCCAAGTAGCGAGAATCGTTTATTGCTAACCTGCTGCAAAATATTCTCATTGCTAAGAATTTTATGCGAAAGTATATGGGCTTCATGAAGTTTTATCGGCGTTACTATGAGCTGCAGAGTTAGTTCTTCGTTATCTGCTAGCTGCGTCATCGCGCCGGTTATATAGCTTAGCGGATCGTGCTGTTTGAACATTGAAGCGAGCATAAGGGGCAGTATGTAATGGTTGGTTTCCCGGAACTCTATTGCCTTGTCGATGCCCATATCCTGATGTGTAATTTTTGTGACTTTTGACTCTGGAATATACGAAGTTATAGCTTTCTGTACAGTTTTTGAGTATTTTTTCTCAACTTGAATGATATATCGAATACCATCTTTGCGGGTTGATGTAATTTCAAAACTCATTGTTGGCGAGTACCCAAGGAGTTTCTCTCTCAAACTTCGCGCCGCATGCATGCCATGAAGCACTGAGAACAACTGCTCGGTCGCCTGTGGCGTTTTGGCGACATTAGACGGCGGTGTAATTTCTAGCCATACCATATCACGGTGTAATAAATGATGGCGGTTGAATGCGAGTTTTATTATCAGTAACAGCCCTATTATACTAGCGGTAGCGATGATAAATATTACAGCCGCAGGCCAGTATTGTATGGCGGTAGCGAAGTAATTGGGTTGGGTGTCCATGGCTGTTCTCCTATTTTGTTATGGATAAACGTATACGATTTAGCCGCTGCTTTAGAAAATGTACGCTGCGATACGACATTTAGCGTCGGTGCATTCATTTCTGAAATTGTCCATTCACCGGTTAGATTATTAACAGCAATAACGTAGGCGACGTGTCCATAGTCACCGGCATCGGTTTGGTAAATAGCGCCAATGGCTGGCGTGTGGTTAACGATATAGCCTTGCCTGCGGGAGTTATCGTCCCAGGTATTAGCATTACCCCAGTTGTTTGGAATTGGGCTGCCAGCCCATTTTCGCATAGCATATGCCCACCATGTGCAATTACCCCACGCGTAGGTATTGTCGGGCATGATTGGCCCGGAATAGAATCCGTGCGTTTCGGCGGTTTTTGCATCAGGCTTTTTAGCGAGCCAATCTAACGTTGGTGTTCCGATCGATAGCATGACAGCAATAGGCATAAGTAGCAGGGCGAATAGTAGAATAGCCAATAGCGCCATTAGTTTCTTAATGCTGCACCTGGGGATACTTAGAAAGAGTATTGCCGGACTCATGGCGCGTATATCTCTGCCGGGTTTGTCGTAATAAGTGGATGCTCTTTGTCGCTTGCAACGATGCTCGCTGCTACGTGATTTTGATCGGCAATTAGCAGCGCATCACCGCGTCCACAGGTTAATAGGAAGGTGCGTTCATACTCAGACAAGCCAAACTCAGCCGCTACTTGTTTGACAGTTGTCGTATCCTGCTTGAGAAGAATGCGCAGTGCGCTTTGCGATGCGATAACACGGCCATATTCGCTTTTGAGAAAGTCATCGACATCCTGTGAAATGATTGATACGCCGAGATAGTACTTCCGTGCTCGGCGTACTAGGCTAGTGACGAAACGCGCTGATTCGTCATGTTGGAGCAGTAGCCATGCTTCGTCAATTACCAGCAGGCGTTTTTGCGGATCAACCATGACCTGATTCTTGACGAAATTAGAAATAATCATCATCATGATGGGTCGTAGAGACTTTGCCATATCTCTAATGTCAAATACAACAAGTCGGCTATCAAGTTTGATGTTTGTATATGAATTAAAGACGCCAGCCAGTGATCCGGAGATGTATTTTTCAAGTCGTTCGCAAAGCTGCAGCTGCCCAAGTTTGTGCAGCTCGGCATATAAATCTTGCAACCGCGGCTGCATGCTTTCTTTAGTTTCTTTGTATATCTGGAGAATGGCGCGGTCTACTGCTGCCTCTTCGGATTTATCAAGATCTTTTGCCATAAGCCTGATGACGTCAGTGAGGTCTTGGACGTGTTCTGATAGCGTGTCGTTGTCGTGCAAAGTTGCGGCGAGATCAAAAGGATTTATTTTATCGCGGCTATTTGTAGATAATTTAATGTACGTGCCATCAACTGACTGCGCAAGATTCTTGTACTCGCGTTCCGGGTCAATAACAATCACTTTCGTGCCCTGCATAAGCTGGCGTAGTATCTCAACCTTTGTCGTATAGCTTTTACCGGCACCTGACTGCGCAAATGTGATTGAGTTAGCATTATGCAGACTGAAGCGATCAAGAATAACGAGTGAGTTATTTGATTTATTGACGCCGTATAGAATGCCGGATTCTTGCACAAGCTCAGATGACACGAACGGAAATGTTAGCGCCGCCGAGGAGCTGTCCAGGTTGCGCATTTGTTTTAACTGGTCTTTGCCGCGAGGTAAAATAGATTGCAGTGCTTCTAGTTGTTGGTAGCGTGCGACTTTTGTGTAAAACAAACGCGCTGAAAAAGAAGCCTCCAATAACTTCGTTATTTTGTTAAGCCCCTCAAGGCTCGTGGCGCGAACGCAAACGTAAATTGAAACTTGGAACAGTTTTTCCTGACCGCGTTGGATCTTATCGCGTAGCTCAATTGCCGATTCAAGCGGGTCGGTAATCTCTGAGCTGACGATTTTACCCTCGCTGATCATCGCACGCTTAGTGCTTTCAAGTTCGGTAATCTTGCGGTTAAGTTTTGGCAGTGCCGACAGCGCGCTCATTTCATGGAGATGTATGCTAATGTCGTTATTGTAATTAAAGTTGATAAGATTATCTAGCCATCCAGAATGAGCAACGAATGGGTAACCGGATACATGAAGTGTGCGGATGTACTCACCGTCAATACAGAGGTAGTCGGCATTCTCCTCTAACCCGGCATATGACAAAGTATCGATTGCGTCTTGCTCGCCAAACAAAATCTCTAATTCGTTCGCTTGTTCAACGCGCATTTGTTGCCGTTTGCGAATCGGAGCGACTATCTTTTCGGTAAATTTATGCTTTGCGCGTATAACCTTTTGCAACTGGTTTTTCATGCTCTCTTCCTTTCTGTACGAGCGTTGTGTGAACTTTCTGCAGGACATGCTCAGTTAACGGCTGTATCTTAGCTTGCGCTGGACTGTAAAAACTATAAAATAGATCAAGTATTTTAAGGTTATCGAGCCGAAAGGCGTGCATGCCGAGTCTTGCTATGCCTTTTGAAACAATATCTACGCGTAATCTTAACTGCTCTATAATAAACTCAAAATCGCCCCGCCCCTCCCTGTCGGTTGGATGGTATGGCACAACAATATAGAAATGTCTCGTTAGGATTTTGTTATCTGTGATAAGAGAGCGGATGAACGTATCGTAATCTTTGAGCTGTTTCCGATAAGCTTCATTGTTTTCTCCTTTTGATCGTTGCTGTATATCGTTAAGGTACTTATTCATGTCAATTTCGCGTGTTCGTATTAAGATTTGCAATGGTATGCCGATTGAATTTAGGACACTCTCGTAGGTGTCGATAATTGCGTCTTGCTCTTCGTCGCTTCGCAGCTCAAAGTTGAGCGCTGTTACCTCTAAAATGGCGCGATATTCATCATGCGGCAGTATGAGGATATCGCTATGTACGCCTCTTATAGCAATTTGGTTGCGTGCGCTACTTTTATTTTTTAATTTCAATGAACCGAACACGAAAACCTCCTTTCTTTCTGGTTTCAAAACGGAATTTGGCCTCAGGGTTTTCTATTATTGCCAGAACTTTGACGGCAGCAGGAACACTTAAAGGCTGTTCGGGGATTTTTACCTCTTCTTTCTGCTCTGAATGTATCACTCTCTTGACTATGTGCGTGTTTCGTAGTGTTGTTACATTTTTGTCGTATACATAATATTTTGGTCGCAAACTATACGTCATAATGACCACTAACCATAATCCGATAATCGTACCTTTTACTCGGATTGCCAGAATACCGCAAATTGCCCCGATAATTGCTATGATGCTGTATTTATAGAATGCGCCCTCCATTGCTGGCTCGGCAAATAAAAACACGCCGCCAGATACGAAAATGACGATAAATAAAAGGATAACTTGCGGCAGAGAGAGGTTGGCAAAGATTCGGTCTTCGACGGTTGTAACTTGAGCTGGTACAATGGTTGTTCTCATCTCTTTCTGTCCTTACTTGGTGCGCGGCTTGGCGTACGAATTATTTGTATCGTTGGTTCCTTGCTCTTTGGAGCTGTCTTTCTCTTGTTGTCATAGGTGGTATTTTGTATTTTGCTAGCGCGAACGGCTTGTGTCCTCGTGTTTGTTGGCATGTGAGTTTTCTTAATAGCATCGGTTCTTGAGCGGATAGTGTTTACAGCGCTGCGTGTGTTTGCCGTAAGGTGGCTGACGCCGTTAATGAATGTGCCGCTGAGCTTCTTAATGTTGCGAGATCCAATGCTGACATAGCTAAACTGCATCATCGTGCTTTGCGCTTTGAGGATCATAACAATCGTTGCGATACCTGTTACCATCGCCATGAGTGTGTCTGGTTTATTGCCGCCGGAAACAACTGCCATGCCGGCAAATAACGATGCCGATAATTGAAGTATGACAACATGAACGAATAACACGAAAATCGTCGTTAGGTAGGTTTTAAATGATGTCTCGGCAAAATCGTGAAAACCGGGCAGTAGCCACAATAATATAACAACTGGTGATAGCACTGCGCCAAGATAAAGCGTAACAAGGCGCATAACGTAATATACGAGCAATACTACCGCGAAGAAAACAAACGCGATCATAATAATAAGCGCAGCCAATCCCAGCCCGGAGGTATTCTCAACCACACCGGTTAGCGTCATCCAAACAGAATCAGCTCCGGATATTTGCCCAACAGCCTTAACGAGTACGTTAGAAAGTGCGATAATACCGTCGATTAAAAATATCGACGAGTTCATAAGGGCGAATATTAGGAGAAGGCGTGGTGATATAGTTTTAAGATTGATTTCGGCAAATCCAAGTGCTGATGCGCTCATGATATGAAAACCAATCAGTGCAAGTATGAGAATAAATAACACATCAGCGATGCCTATAATTGCTAACCAGAAATTGAAAACACTTTTGTTGTTTGCCATGGTTGGTGTCGACCTTGTAAAGAAATCAAGTGCGCCGAGAAATGGCGACGCTAAGTCATTAACGATCTTCAGCAAAAATCCCGTAACTGTCGTTATTACTATTTCGATCAAACCGTTATTCGCATTCTTTTGTTTGATAGCCTGCAATTTCGGCATTGCCGCATCGGCCGGGTTCTGTGGTGCGCTGTAGGCATTTGAAATGAGAGAAGCGAGCGTTATCGCAGAAAGTATAATTACGAGTCCAATCGCTGCCTTTTTTGCAATATTCTTAGCTAATTCAATACGTTTAGGGTTTCCAGTGCTCGTCATGTAAATATAGCCTGCGTAGGTAAGTATCAAGACAGCAGCGATAGATGCAAGGCTCGCAATACTCTGTACGGTTGGAATGACCCACTCCCGCACTGTTTTGATTGCGTCGGATGTGTCTGCGAATATCATTAAATTTGCGCCTAGAGCGCCTAGTGTATCTCTCATGCTAGTGCCATTTAACTTCCGAATGATTGCTTGGAGATTGATACGATGATATTAGCGAGTGCGATTGCGCCAATGACGATTACCATACCGAATGCCGCCCATTTCATAGTGTTCTTTGCTTTGTCAAGTTTTTCGGGGCTGCCTGAAGCTGTCATATACATATAACCGCCGATGATTAAAATGATAACGCCGACTGATCCGACGAAGCTGGCGAGCGTTCCGGATACGTTTTTAAAAAAGTTTTCAACTTGTGCAATTCCGGAAGATGCTGCGAATGCTGTTTCAGGCAACAAGAAGGGCAACTCAACTGCGATAAGTCCTGTCGCAAAATAGTATATCTTTTTCATGCTATGCTATTCTCCCAGAATTATTAAAAAGTGTTATGTTTGCATGTGGTGGTAGAAATGATGTACCGAGCAACATCTCCACATTCACTTACTACAAACTATTTACGATACATAAAGAAAATACAAGAACCGAAAATTGATATACTTATGACACTCTTTGTAGGTAACTATACAAAAGTACCGTGCTGTTACTAGAGGTCAGTGCTGCATGAATGCTTAGCATACGCGTATATTTTGAAACTTAAAAAATAAAAAAATAAGTGCCTGAAAAGATGCCTTTGCTATCAAGCGGTATATCGCTCATTGTGATCCGTGCCGCTTCCCTGTACTATTCGCTCAACTAGTGTCGACTATTCAAGAGGTTCCATGTTTCCTATAAGCAGAACGAATGCACGTCCTGCCTATAGTCCTGGGGCGATACGCATAGTGCTAGTGCTAAGTCACTTGCGTACGGTTTTAGTGTAGTTTCCGTGATTTCGTGATAGACATTTAGCAATTTGGAATACGATATTCCAACGATATATAACTGGATGTTAAAAAACTTTGAGGTAAGTTTTTTGAGAGGAATAGTGCCAACGAGTGCAACGGCATAGTATCATAAGGAGCGACAGGTTGTCCTTGCCTTGCTGGAGATATTCTAGAAGATTGCCGGTTATCTTATTTTGCGATTGACCTTATTGCGACGATCGTACAATCTTTGTGCGCGTTTAATTTCTTGCTTATGCGTATCTGCCCATTCTAATATAGCCGCTGATAATTCTAAAAAATCAAGTCCAAGCGGAGTCAGCTTATATTCTACTTGTGGCGGTATAACTGGGTGGACATGGCGGTAGATAAAGCCATCTCGCTCAAGCCTTCTCAATGTTAACGTCAATGCTCTTTGTGTGATGGAAGGTAATGCTTTTTCAATTGCGCTATAGCGTAGTATGTTGTTTTGAAGCGCATTCACAACCGGCAACGTCCACTTATGAGCCAAAAGGCTTACTATGTCGCTTTCCAAGCTTAGTCTTATATATTCGGGTGTGCGCATAAGGCTTTCTCTTCAGAAAGATAGCTTAGGCTATTATGCTCGTAGTGATTAATTGCCTACTATCGAAAACACTCCAAGGATTACCCTCGGAGTGTCTGTAGCTGACTCTAAACAGCTCCCTCTGGGCGGAATAATAGCATGAATTACATGGATAGTCAATGTTATGTATGTTTCCATAACATTCTGACTTATTTATCAAGACGTATCGCTCCTAGTTGTCGTGATGAAACAGCGAGATGAATACAACTATAATTGCATAAGGTAGTGCACTGCTTATCGCCGATGCGCTACCCATGTGGTATGGTATGCCGAAGGGTGCGGATAGGTATATACACGTAACGTGTTCTCCAAAGAAAGTACCCCGCACTGGTTGTGCGGGGTTGTAGGGCAAGAATATTTAATCCTTGCCAGAGGAGGCCTCCTCCCTTTCTTTCTGCCTTAGTGCCTCCATTTCCTCATGCAGGTTTGAAGCGGCTCGTAGCGTAACGATGATGTACACTACGACTACAAGAATACTGAGGATATCCAAGTCCTCCTCCTTCTTTTGAGCCTCAAGACGCCAACTCTTGACGTCTTGATCTCTCGGGAGCATCTGACACTCAACCGAAAGAAGTCTTATGCGGGTAGCTGAACTACTTCTCAGACTGTTTGTATATTACCATACCTGTCTAAAGGAGCAAATGGGATCATATTTACGGTTCAGTCACCCAACCTAAAACAGTCCTAACCCGTAGATATGTTAATAAATCTTTAAATAACTCTGAATGGATGGCTGGGAGCCAACCATTCTGAACTATTCAAAGGCCCGCTAACATACCTAAAGTTTACGCTCGTTCCATTTTAGCTGACTGTACCGAATGTCGTTTGTCATTGCGATTAAAGTCAACATATGCTAACGCTGATAGATTTAGATACTCTATGTCCTTCATCAGTCTTACCCCCCTACCTGTCTGTTAAGTCTTTATTCTTTATACACACATATATATCATCAATATTCGTCATCTTTATCTCCGTAGAGCTGCAATATCCACCCCACTTTGACCCATCCTTTCTTACTTCTGCGTAATAGATCATCATATCCCCCATCCCTCTCTCACGCGCTAACGTAACAAGATGAAAGGCTTCTTCTGCTACTGCTCTCATGTCTTTCTGTTCGCCATCGTAGGAGATGTAGATATAGTACTTTAGGTCTTGCGGGCGATTGTTGTAGAAATCAAGGTAGCTGTCTGGGGTTGGCTGTGCAGCGGAATATGCTTTATCGTCGGGAGTGGCTCTGACATGTACTGCTCCAACGGAATGGTTCTGAACCATTGGCTGGATTTGTTTAGTTGCAGCTTTAGACCAGACAATAGTAATGTAGTTATCGTACGGCTTTGAGTCTTCAGAGTCACCTTTCTCTACGGTGATGACGTATTCCTTGTTTTTCGTAGGGTAAGCAGTAGCTTCCCATACGCCACGCGTGTCTATGCTTGCTCCTTTTAGTTTCGGTTTCTCGACAATGAACTCTTCATGATAACGTTCCTGCAGAGACTGTACCATTTGTTCTTGTACGCCTTTTGATTGGCTTTGTTCGGTTATATTAAAGATGACGCTCAGGGTTAATGGTATTCCTACCCAGGGTATAATGATTATTAATAAGCCTATAAGGATAACTTTAACAAGAGCAGCGATGAATGGATGTTTCTTCGCTGTTGTCTTTTTCTGCTGCGGTTGCTTGGCGGGTGATTTCTTGGCGTTGTTTTGTTTTGCTCTGCTTGCAGATTGTTTAGATACCATCGCTTGCCCTCGCTTATGGTTGTTAGGGTTAGTTTACTGTATTTGGCGTATGATAGCAACCCCCCAAATAATACCAGCAATTCTTAGGTGTTAGCTTAACAAACATATGAGAATGTCTCGTATAAAATGAATAGACGTAAAAATGTCCCCTGTATAGTTAAAGTTGTAAAATCAATTAACAAAAGGGGGCATTTTTTTGAGTATAACTCTAGGAAATGCGTTATCGCTTGTCGGCGGTTAGATGCGCCGAGCGTTTTGGCGTGCAAAGAGCGGCAGCTAATTGTCATGTTTCTCCTTCTAGCATCTATCGTTAGCGGAAAGCATATATAGAAAGTAATGGAGATATTAGAGCTTTAGGCAGTAAAGCTAGACGTCCTAAATCCCATCCAAACTCTCATATGCAAGAAGAGATAAAGCTAATAAGAGATATGAGAAGAAGAAACCCTAATTCTAGAGTCTACAGGACCTCTGGATTAGACTCTGAGAGTCGAGGCTATACTCGTACTCAACCAACCCTCCTCAAGGTTCTAAAGGCCTTAAAGCATAAAAGATACCTACAAATCCAAGTTCAATTCAAACCCAAACCCTAAAGCTTCTCCGATGTTTGTAAGAGAAATTAAGCCGTATGAAAAAGTATGAGAGCATGGACTATCCAGGCTGAGCAGGTTCGAGATAGACGTCAAGTATGTACCAAAGGAATACTTATCTCCAGAGTCTATAGTAAAGTATCAAAGAACCGAGTTACCGAGTTGTATCAATATTACAGTTGTGTATGCAGCCATAATATATACAGCCATAGATGAATACTCACGGTACCGCATATTATGCGGTTACCGTGAGCATAATACCTATACATCAAGCTTATTCTTATGCCAGGTAGTCTCCCGGGTTTAAAGCGCTGGGAATAGAGATAAAATGCGTCCAAACCGACAACGGTACAGAATTTACTAAAGGATTTATTGCCGGCAAGAAAGATAACCACAGCATGTTCGAAATAACTGCTCGGCGCCTAAACGTAAAGCTAAAACGCATCAAGCCGCACACCCCAAAACACAACGGCAAAGCCGAAAGATCACACCGCGAAGACCAGAAACTCTTCTACTCTGAAATCATCAGACTAAACCGCCTCATAACAGATGAAGAAAGCCTCAGAAAGCGACTCAAAAGACACCAGGACAAAACCAACAACCGAGCTATGAGACCACTTAATTATCTATCTCCTAAGCAATACTTGAAGCAATATCTAAAGCAATACAGTATTAAGAATATGGTTCAAGCCTACTTTAACCCCATCATCTATACTAAATAACAGATGAGGAATAGGTATCTAAAACGTTCACATATTTCAGAGGCTAAAACCAGGCAGATTGTTAGGCTATTTTGTGAAGATATCACGGCTACTCAAATAGCCTCTTTAACCGGCGTGAACCGCAATACAATCAATCGCATTCTGACGCATATTCGAACCGTTATCGCCAAGCGCTGCGAGGCCACCTCGCCACTCTCTGGCGAAGTTGAGATTGATGAAAGTTATTTTGGACCATGTAGAGTACGTAGCGCACATGATATACATAGTCTCCGTAGAGCTAGTAACAAAGACTAAGATTATTGTCTTTGGTCTATTAAAGCGTCATGGTAAGGTATATACCCAAATAGTACTTAGTACCTATACCTCATGTTAGCCTAAGAGACTCTAAAGCAGATTGTACAGATGAAAGCAGAACCAAACAGTACTATCTACAGCGACGGCTGGCGGGAGCTACGATGATCTGGTTGATTGGGGCTACAAACGTCACTACCGTGTTAGCCACGGCGATAACGAATTCGTATCACCAGACAATCCAAAGAACCACGTCAATGGCATAGAGAACTTTTGGGGCTTAGCAAAGGTGCGTCTAACCAAGCTACGAGGCTTAAAAAAAGACTATTTCAACTTACATCTCAAAGAGTGTGAATTTAGGTATAATATGAGGCATGAAGATATGTACCATGAATTACTTAAACTGCTACGAAAGGAAGCAATTAGCTAAGCTAAACTAGCCTTGAACCTTAGAATATTATGGATACGCTTAATTTTTGTTTTAGAAAACACCCTCTAGCATAGAGCATCATTGTAGCATATGCTGTTGCACCCATACATACATTGCAATTCCAGCCGCTACGCCAACATTAAGACTGCGCGTACTGCCAAATTGCTCAATCGCGACAATCTGAGCGGCACGCTGTAATAACTCTTGGCGAATTCCTGAACGTTCCGCACCGAATAGCAGTACGGTATTTCTTGGTAATTTTGCGCGACTCAAAGGCTGCGAGCCATCAATATTATCGACCGCGATCAATTCTTTCCCCGCGATCGCATGTATAAAACCATCCGTCGCCGCATAATAGTGCACATGCAAGTATTTGTCAGTCATCATTGCACCGCGCTTATTCCATTGCCGCCGCCCGATAACATGCACATGACGCACGCCGAACGCATTCGCGCTACGTACAATCGTGCCCATATTGAAATCTCTCTCGATATTATCAATCGCAATCTCTAGTGTCGAACCGTGCGTATCTAGATCGGTGATAATTTGTTCTATCGGTACGCCTTTGTAACGATTGATAACGTTGCGTTGGTCATTAAGCGTTGAAGTCATTCTCTATTATCGCCTATCGCACCTATATAAGCACCGATAATGGCAATATGAGCAATCGCAACCTCGCCAGCTTGAGGCGACTGCAGCTCCTCTGGCCATTTACTAATAGCACTATGAAATGCTCTATTAACCATTTCAGTGTCTATATCCGACAAGGCACTGTGCTCTAGCGCTCTCAGCGTTTCAAGAATAAGTTGTGCCGCATCGTGAGGCAGTATGTCTTGCGGCAACTCACTAAATCTACCGTTAGCTCTAATGCCATCTTCGTTCTCCAAGCAGACAGATGTGTTTGCCATCTCCTTCGCAAGCGATGGATTCTGTAAGTTACTAAAACTCTTCAACATCCTCTGGACATGTGTCATCGAATCAATCACACGAACCCTTTCTCGCTTGTGCTATGGCGTACGAACAGCAAACGCTTGATTATTATAATTGACAATCAATCCATTGTATCACATTATATGATTGACATGAATCTGTACCACTATTTACTTTGCACCGAAATACCAGTATAATCAAATTGTAAAGTCCGGAATGACTAAGAAACTACGATGCACTTTATATACCCATTATGCATGCGGATGTGGCGGAATTGGTAGACGCGCTAGCTTCAGGTGCTAGTGCCAGCGATGGCGTGAAGGTTCAAGTCCTTTCATCCGCACCAAATCGGGACAAAACTCGTAAATTGGGCGCAAAAGTGCTCTTTTTTCTTTGGTTTTGCTATGCAAAACCCAAATGTTTTCAAAAGCAAATTGGAGTGTTGAGCGCGGCGAGAGCCGTGCTTGTTTTTTTGGATAAATACAGGCTAAATTGTTCTTCTGGTAACTTCTTTTCAGGCATCAACTCAGCTTATTTCGTTTGATATGCGAACTGATCGACATCTTGGTCTAAGTAACCGTCAAGAAATCGCTGTAACTGGTACTTTAACCCAACCCCTCCCCTAGTAAAATTAAGTCTAGCTATATAACAACACCTAATCAAAGAAAGGATGTTCCGCATGCCTATTACATACAAAACTTTGCTAGAGTGTTTTTGTTTTGGGTCAATGCGCCCCATCCATGCTATCATATACCCTAATGACCAACCCACTTCCTAAGCTGGTAACGTTCGATG
>ERZ773014.1199-NODE-1199-length-16843-cov-16.290446_pt1 | contig 16843 bp, 15 predicted proteins | sample MGYA00580841_ERZ773014 | MGnify/ENA primary metagenome ERZ773014 (study PRJEB29015, sample SAMEA2737989) | human oral metagenome | biome: human oral; feature: human-associated habitat; material: dental | place: China | collected 2067 ...
ACTATGATGAGAATGGAAATTTCATAGATAACGGCAAGCTTAGATTAAAAACAGACAGCCTAACTTTTTCAAATTTAAGCAACACCAGATACGACAAATCAAATTCTTTAAGCATAGGAACCAATTATGCTTTTAAAGATTCGCAACAAGGAGAGGGAAGCGGAAGTAAAGATGGAGGTAGCCAAGCTAGTGATAGCAAGAACGCTCAATCTAAAGATAGCGCTAGATTAAAACAAGACGACTTAAGCGCCGAGCATATTCAAAATACGATTAAGTCCATAAAAGAAAAGGTAGCCAAGGAAGATAGTAAAAATTTCAGCTCATCAAGCGTATCGCTAAGTAGGTCGCATTCGGTACGCCTAGATAAAACTTTAGCTACCGTAGGACGCGGTAATCTAATAATCAATAATGAAGCTGGCTCGGATGAACTAAGCAGACTAAATAGAGATACGGCTAAGATACAAAAAGATATCGTAAATAGTAATTTGTACTCATCCGCAAAGGCTGATATAGATCATAGATTTTTTAGCCAGGACGGACGAGATCAAATCAAAAAAGAGCTTCTACTTCTTACGGATGCGTTGTCAAACCATATGCCGAGTAAGAATTCAAAAAACGCTTTTGAAAGAACCGTTGCAAAAGGGCTAAATTTCTTAGGCACCTGCTCTTTGGGTTTAATCCCTAGCGAAGAGAATAACGGAGGTTTGTTAGCTAACATAGGGGCAATAGCAACGGGCGATCCTAAATTTAAGATACTAGGTAATTCAAAATCAAAGAACGCTTTTGTTAATGGAATTTTGACGGATGAAAATAATGCAAACGAGCAGGCTCTTTATATGGTAGGCGAAGATTATAAGGTCTTATATAATCCAAGTAGGGGATTCTTGCCCGATCTTTTAGAAAGTCTGGTGGATATGCTACCGTTTACTACAGGAATTGCGAAACAGGTGGGGTATGAGATGCAAAATAACAAGGATGTTCGTTACGTGGGATTTTCGCAGGGAAGTCTTATAACAAATTCTGCTAAAAAATATGAAAATTTGGACGGTAAAAATATGGTATTTGTAGGCACCCCATTCTTTACAAATCCCGATGGTGGAGTAGTCATAAATAGTAGCTTGGATCCGCTGCATAATCCGTTTCTTGTCTTCCATCCAAAGAGCTGGATAGAAAGATATTATGGCGAGGGGAAGGCGCGCCCTATATTATACGAGCATATTTGGAGTCCGCATTATAATGGTGTTATAAATAGAATTCCGATAGAGGAGCAAAAATAAGATGAGAATTTTGACATTAGCATTAGCCATAATTTGGATGGCAATATTTAACGGCTGCATGAATCCGATACCTAATAAATTTTTAACAAGCAATAATTATGGATTTGTTAGTCAGTGTGCAGGCATTTTCGACTTCGGAGCGGATTATGAAATCGATGATAGCAAAATTTATGCCTTTAAAAAAAACGTGCACCGTACAATTTATATTAAAACAGAGCAAAATTTTATACCTACGCAGATAGGTGCAGGGTTGGCGGGGCTTGTCCCTATCGAAAGTTGTGGCGATAAATGGTGTAAAATTTACTATCCTTGTGATGAAACGGAGTATTTCGTAAAGAAAGACGATATAGTAAAAAGAAAGTATTAAATTTAAGGTTATGAAATATACGATATGTTTTACAAACCAATAACTATTCTTTGTTTGCTATGCTGCTTGCTATTAAATTTGCAAGCTTACGCCACAAAGGATCTAGTCGCTACCTCTGCTACCGAAAGCCAAAGAGCTATGGATCATCAAAGAGGCATAGACTTCCTCCAAAACGAAGACGATCATTCGACCTATTCACAGAATTTCGGAAACGCAGTCGCTAGATACTACGGATATGCTCTTAGCTCATACGGCAGTGGCTATGGCTCTGCTAAGATAAATAATCCAAGTAGCATTAATCAAAACTACTACGCAAGCAACAATAAAGAATTCTCCAGGCTAGATAAACAGAAGGGAGCGAATAGGCAGTTACATCAGGAAGAGGTGGAATGGCTAAGTGATAAGCAAAGAATAGCCAAATTTAAAGACTATATTCAAAAGGCTACCTCTAAGAGATATACGGATGATGAAGCAAAAAAGATACTGGCTAAAGGAGGAATATCTTTAAGCGATGAATCTTTTAACGAAGCCTACAAAGAAAGCTTAAGCGATGATGAGCTAGCGGATATAGGCTTAGCTAAGGAGTATATTAAGCAAAGCGACTTCTACAATAAAGACCTGGACGGAACAAATGCCTTTAATCCTACTGCTTCTCAGTATGCGGAGAGGTATATGTATCTCAATGGCTTCATTAATAATCAAAATTTCTACATTGATAATCTAAAAGTAGATAAGCCTTTTCTAGATGATATAGCTGGTTTCGGGAAAGGCTTTATTTCTGGGGGATGGAATTTTATTTCTAATTCGGTTGAGGGAGCATATGATACTGCTAAAGGAGCATATAATAAGATAGCTACAGAAGGTATATACAATTTAGCCGTTGAAGGAAAGCACAAACTAGCTAGTATTGATCCAATAGAAGTGGCAAAAGGTGCAGTAAACTATATGTCGGATACCTTTGACTCGGCGCAAATCGGCTTTTATAAGGGCAATTTAGACATCGTGCTGGCAGACTATGAAGCCGTAACCAAAAGAGATACCGAGGCCGCAGCTTCACTACTCCCTGTCTCTAAAGGTGCAAAGGCGGCAGAGGGCTTAAAAAATATCGAGAAGGTGATTCCTGACGGTAAGACTATGGGAAATGCCAAGTTGGCAAAAGTCCAGGCTGGAGATATTGGTGGAGCCGCAATAAAAGGGACGCCTGAAAACAAGATTACTAAGCCTGCGTCTACAGAACATTTGAAACAGGTAGATATAGATGGCAAGAAGGTAAAATCCGATACAACTAGCCAGGCAACTTCAAGCGTAACTAATAATACGGAAGCTAATAATTTTGTAAAAGAATCAAAAAAGGTACCAAAGCTCAAAGATAGCACAAAGCAGGCGACAAAAACCGATAAGGTTGAAACTACTTCAAAAAAGATATCGAAGGACGATAAGGAATTAAAAAATGTAGAGAAAAAATTGACGGATGGGAATTCCAATAATAAAGACTTATCGCTCGATGCGAATGCTAAAGTTGAAGATAAAATCAAGCTTACGACAAAAACCGATAAAGCTGGAACATCAGAAGTGGATAAGGTATCTACAGGATACAAACCACCGAAAGGCGGAGGCGGTGTATCGAATAGAATAACAATAAATAATCAAGAATATACTTTTGGACACGGAGGAAGACATGTTGAAGAATGGGGTCTAAATCATTTAGATGTGGAAAAGGCGATAGCGGATAAAATGTCAGGCTTAAAAAATATCGCATGGAGTAAAAATTTTTATAAAGACCATATCGTTATAAATGGCGTAAAAGTTGAATTTCATGCCCAAAAACTACCAAATGGAAAAATTAACATAGGAACGTACTTTGGACCAAGAAAAGATCTTCCATAATCCCTTCTTTAGTGAGGAGCTAAATAAAATTTTAAATATTATGCTAAAGCATGAGCTGCCTTACAAGGATAAACTTATTAAGCAGCTTAATAATTTAAGAATTAAAAAGATCGAGGAAGATGTGGGTCTTAAGGTCTTTGTCTTTGAGGTAGTAGATCAAAATTTACTAGATTATGAGGACATACCCTCTCCAGCAATAGATATGTTGGTGCGTAGCGATCCGTACTATATAACAGAATTCCTGCTTCACTGGACTGAACATACAAAAGAGTTGGAGATTTGTAATCTTGCAAGCGAAGCATATTTAGAACTAGAAAATTTTGAGGATATTGAATTCTTGGATTAGTAAATTTTTAAATATTACTAGAAACGGCACCAAAACTGTCAAACATAGATTTTTTAACCCAAAAATAAAGTGAAAGGAGAGATTATGTTTATAGACGAAGATTATGTCAATATCGTGCCGCAGGATCTATTGGAGCGCGGTATTCGCTTAAGAGAGGAACTCGGTTTTTATGAAATCGCTTGGAAATTCGACGATGTAATGGAGGTGCTTAAAATCACAAAAAGTAAAGATATGGTTATCCTCGGAGGAGATGTATATCTCTTAAGCGGTAATAAGCCCATAATCACAGGCGATGGCTGGTACACGAACAAGGGAGATGACGATGCATTCGAAGTAGCGATCCGATATATCACCAATTATCGCGCGAGAAACGGAGATGATTTTGCATATTGCCCAACTATTTGTCCTGGGCGAGTGCCCAAATGAAAATTTTAACTTCCAATATTGAAAAGGAGAGATTATGTTTATAAATAAAGATGAAGATGCGAGGTTATTTATAGACGAAGATTATGTCAATATCGTGCCGCAAGATCTGCTAGAGCGCGGTATACGCCTAAGAGAGGAGCTCGGATTTTATGATATCGCTTGGAGATTCGACGATGTAATGGAAGTGCTTAAAATCGCAAAAAGCAAAGATATGGTTATCCTAGGAGGAGATGTATATCGCCTAAGCGGCAATAAGCCCATAATCACATACGACGGCTGGTGGAATACCAAAGCAAGAGATGACGATGCATTCGAACTAGCGATCCGATATATTACTAATTATCGCGCTAAAAACGGAGATGATTTCGCATACTGGCCGGCTATTGGTCCATATACCATCCTACAGGAGCCAAATGAACAAACAAAAAAATGATCAATTTTTTATAAACAAGAGTTTACCGCCTAACGTAGAAAGATGGCTTAACATAATGCTTCGATATAAATTTAAAGGCAGAGATGAATTAATATCTCATCTCAAACTTATAAAGATCGATAGCGTGATAAAGGAAGTAGGTTATATGCTAATAAAATTTAAAGAGCCTAAAGGTACGGAAAAGCTATCGTTAGAAAATTTCCCGATAAACACTACAGTAATAGATATTATGGTGTTCACAAAAGGAGAATATGAAACCAACTTCTTACTCTACAATAACGATTATGTAAGTAGGCTAGAGATTTATAATGTTGCAAGCGAAGCATATCTTGAACTAGAAAATTTTGAGAATATTCAATTTTATAATTTTGATGAAAATAAATATGAATAAGTGCTTGAAATTAATAGTAGCCCTATTTTGTATCAATATAATGGCTGCGAGCTTAAAAGCGAATAACATAGCAAGCTATTCAAATTCTAAGCTCTCAAGCATAAACGCTAACTACTCTAGATCAAAATCAAGCACTATAAAATTTAAAAATTCCCAACAAGGAAATAAAATGAAATTTTTAAGGCAATACAAAAACATTATTCTATTACCATTTTTGCTGATTATTTCGTTTTTTGTTTTTCGTATGATTTATACGGAAATAATTAGCGAGTGCGCCCCAATAAGGCTTTTTTCAAAAAATTCTCTAAGCAATAGTGATTATGTTGAATTAAAAGCAAAATGTATAAAAAAGGCTTTGGAAAATAACGATAATCACCTTATTATGCAGTATTTTAAAAGAGAAACGAGCGAGTGCCTTGAGATCATTGATGAACCGTCAAAGATCCCACATAATCTGATTAGAGTTAATAGCTTTGAAGAGTGGAAAAAATTAAGACTTACAGATACCGACACTATAATTTGTCCTATTGGTAATCCTAAAAAGAGCGATATTAGCAATGAAAGCAAATAAATTTATAAATTATTCAAATTTACGAAGTTGGGGCTGCTCATCAAACAAAATATTAGCCACAATTTGAAGCGTAAATTTTAAAATTTGCTATCTTACGCCGCGCGTTTTTGCGGCTGTATATCCGATAAATTTAGAAGAGCGCCGCAAAAGGCGCCGTCAAAAAAGCGAAATTTAACGCGAAATTTTATATAATCTTACGATTTAATGTGAGGAGATAGGATGAATAAAAAGGCGTATTTCGGGAGTTTCGGCGGGCAGTTCGTGCCTGAGACGGCGATGTTTGCGCTCGAGGAGTTGGAGGATGCGTACAACACCATAGCGCAGACGAAGGAATTCAAAGATGAGCTGGGCTACTTGTTGCGCGAATATGCGGGGCGTCCGACGCCGCTATATCACGCCGTGCGCCTTAGCGAGCACTACGGGCATGAAATTTATCTAAAGCGCGAGGATCTTAATCATACGGGCGCTCATAAGATCAATAACGCCCTTGCGCAGGCGCTACTAGCTAAAAAGATGGGCAAAAAAAAGATCATCGCAGAAACCGGCGCTGGTCAGCACGGCGTGGCGACGGCGACGGCAGCGGCGCTATTTGGGCTTGAGTGCGACGTGTATATGGGCGAGACCGACGCCGCGCGCCAGCAGCTCAACGCCTTTAGGATGCAGCTTTTGGGTGCAAATTTAATCAAAATCGGCACCGGTTTAAAAACGCTCAAAGAGGCGACCACTGCGGCGATTCAGGCGTGGGTGAATGAGATCGAGAGCGTATTTTACGTCATCGGCTCGGCGGTCGGGCCGCATCCGTATCCTAAGATGGTTAGGGATTTTCAAAGCGTTATCGGCGCCGAGACCAAATCGCAGCTCGCAAGCAAGGGGATCAAGGCTGATTACGTCCTAGCCTGCGTAGGAGGCGGAAGTAATGCGATAGGAATTTTTAGCGCGTTCGTGGATGATCCTAACGTGCAACTCATCGGCGTCGAGGCGGGCGGCTTGGGCGCACAAACCCCTTATCACGCAGCGACCATCACTAACGGGCGCGCGGGCATCATCCACGGCATGAAAACGATCGTACTGCAGGATAAATTCGGCATGATCGAGCCTGTTCACAGCATCTCGGCGGGGCTTGATTATCCTGGAGTGGGCCCGGAGCACGCGCATCTGCACGAGATAAGTCGCGCAAAATACGAAGCGGTAACCGACGATGAGTGCATCACGGCGCTTAAACTGCTCTGTAGGCTTGAGGGTATCATCCCCGCGATCGAAAGCGCGCATGCGTTAGCGTATTTAGAAAAGCTCTGTCCGCAGCTAAAGGGCAAAAAAACGATCGTCGTAAACGTAAGCGGCAGGGGCGATAAGGATATGGATACTGTGATGAACTACAAAAAAGGAACGATTTATGGATAAGATCAAGGAGGCCTTCGCCGGCAAAAAGGCGAACATCGGCTACATCGTGGCGGGCTACCCGAGCCCCGCGCACACGAAGGAGTTTTTGTCAAATTTAGACGAAAGCGCGATCGATCTGCTTGAGATCGGTATCCCGTATTCCGACCCGCTCGCAGACGGCCCCGAAATTTTTAAGGCGAGCTTTTCCGCGGTTCAAAATGGCGTAAACGCGGAGAAGGTATTTGAAATTTTAAAAGGGGTGCAAACGCGCAAGCCGCTCGTGTTTTTGGTCTATTACAACGTGATCTTTGCCTACGGCGCGCGCGAGTTTGTATCCGAGACGGCGCGCTACGGCATCAGCGGGCTAATAATCCCCGATCTGCCGTATGAGGAAAATGAGGAAATTTTCGCGCTTTGCGAGGAGTTTGGTATCGCGCTCATCCCGCTTATCAGTGTTACGAGCGAGCACCGCGCCGCGCGAGTTTTGAGCCGCGCTCGAGGATTCATCTACGGCGTGGGCGCTATCGGCGTGACCGGAAGCAAGCAAACTCCGATCTCGCGCCTTAAAAATATGGTCGCAGATCTTAAAAAAATGAGCGATCTGCCCGTAGCGATCGGCTTTGGTATTCGCAGCTCTAGCGACGTTCGCGCTACGAAAGAATACGCAGACGGCGCTATCATCGGCACCGCGATCGTAAATTTATGCGCGAACTACGGCGGGCGCGAGCTGCAAGGCAAGATCGCCGAACTTTTTAATTAACGGAAAGAGTATGAAAAAGATATTTTTGATTTTAATCGCAAATTTTTGCCTCGGCGCCAATCTGATGCAATACGATCTTTTCAACCACGACGATAGCGTGGATATCGCCTTGGCATTTGACTCCGCATACAAGCCCGATATCGTGCGCCGCGTCGACGGGCAGTCGATGAGCCTTATTTTAAAAGGGCTTGGCGGCGATGAGAAATTTAACGAAATGCGCACTAATCAAAAGGTCTTAAAAAGCTTTACGATAGCGCCTAAGGGCAAGGATATCGAGATAAATTTCCCTACCGGAGCCGATCTATCGGTCGATGCTCTTACTCAAGACGGCAATCTCAAACTCATTTTACGCGTAAAAAACCCCGCTTTCGATCAAAGTAAGATGAGCGTCAAAAGTGAGGCTAATGAGACGGCGCAAAGCAGCAGCAGCGGGGTTTCCGTGATGCCGATAATCGTAGCGTTACTGCTTGCGGCTGCGGCTTTCGTCGGCGTGCGAAAATTTTTATCGCATAAGCCGCAAAAAAGTATCGACGAGACATGGCGGGTTTTTGAAGACGACGCTAGCATAGAGGAGGCCGACGTGGATGGGACGGGCATCGATGAAATTTTAAACGACTTCTCTTTTAAAAATCAGAGCGGATCAAAGAACGCAAATTTTACCAATTATTCTGACGCGCAGGAGTTTGCGAAGAAAGATGAAGCCTCTGCTTTAAATTCCAAAAATTCTAACGACTCAAAAAACGTAGATAGCGCAGATTTTTTAAGAGGCGAGAACGTGAGCGAAGAGAGCATGCGCGATAAATTTTACGATGAGGTTGCGCGTGCCGAGCGTTCGGAAGCTACGGGGGCGGACGAAAACTCTGAGAGCGCCGAGAATATCAGGGCAGCGGATAAAATTTCGCCGCTTAAAGTAAGCCCTGCCGAGAGCGGCACGATGGAATTTCGCGAGGGAGCAAAAGAAAGATCGGATGCAAAAGAGCCCAAAGTCTCGGCATTTAAAAGCATTTTAGAAAATGAGCTGCTTAGCTCGGATACTGCAAGACCTAGCGACGTGCGAGTAGAGCTGGTGCGCGAAATCGACGAAAATAATGCTGCCGTAGTGCTAAGCTTCGCGGGCAAAAAACATCTAGTGGTACTAAAAAGCTCCAACGCTATCGATTAATGAGGCGTGGAATTTCGCAACTTGCGAGCTTTGCAACCCATAAAATTTTGCAATTTGTTAAATTTTAAAAATTACGGAATTTTATAGCGCTAGAAATTTATGCCACATTTAAGCCTCATTGCCAAAAGGTCGCGATGAGGCTTAAATTTAAAAAGAAAGAGGGCAAAGGCTCGGGTAAGTTTTAAAATTTAACCCGCGCCTCGCCCGTATAAGCTTAATCTAAAATCTTACTTCCAAATCGACGTAGAAATTTCGTCCAGCGCCTACTGCTACAGTATCGCGTGTGCGGTTTGCGTTGATGTAGTGTCGATCGAAAATATTATTTACGCCAAAGCTTACGTCCGCGCCGTCAAGGGCCGGAATAATGCCGTTTTTGATCTTGTAACTTCCTCTAAAATTAGCGATCGTAAAGGACTTATCTACATAAAAATACTCCCTCCCGCGTGCAAAATATGAAGCGGGTTTGGAGTGAGGTTTGAAATAGTGGCTCACCTGAAATCCTAGACTCAAATCTTGCAGCGGCGAATAATCTATGTTCGCGCTTAACTTTTTGGCGTGATTGTTTATGTTTTCATGCGTCTTTTTATTATAAATTCTAAGTCGTTCGAAACTCGCGCCGAAATCAAAGTCCTGCGTTTGGTAGTTTGAGCTTAGCTCAAAACCATGCCTTTTGGCTTGATCGATATTTTGATACTGTCCGTATTGTTGCGAAAAGCCGCCCGGCGGTACGCCAAGATGCGGTAGCGGCTTAACGTCAATCATATCTTTGATATTGCCGTTAAAGTAGATAAATTTCATATTGAAGTGATCGTCCGTAAAAATTTCATCCTGTTTAAAACTAAATCCGACCTCGTACTCTTTGACGGTCTCGGGCTTTAGATCGGGATTTGGGATGTAATAATACATTCGGTTGATCGGTCCTTTTTGCGACGTCTCATGCGGCGTAGGCGCGCGGAAACTCTCGCTGTATCCCGCTAAAAGCGTAAATTTATCAAAGAGCGTATAGGCAATCGCCGCGCGCGGAGAAAATCTCGAATCTTTAAATTTCGCGGGTCTGCCTTTGATGTCGCGATCGAATCTATCGTATCTACCGCCTAAGGTAAGCTCTAAATCATCGTGCAAGCGGATCAAATCCTGCGCGAAAAGCCCGTAGCTATTGTATTCGTTCGGAAAGGAGGCGAAATCCGATAGCACGCCGTTTCGGATAAAGATCGCATCCTCCTGCCTATTTTCGTAATCGCCGCCGAAAGCAAAGCTATGATTTAAAAAGCCCGTGTCGAATTCCGAGATATTTTTGATCTCTAGTCCCTTACGATCGTCTTTGTTCGTGTAGCTGCCGGTAGTTGCGCCGTCGATATAGCCGCGTTTATACTCGGCTCTGCTTTTGTAGGCCTTGAAAGACATATCCACTAGCGGGCTTTGCGGCGTGAAGCTCCAATCAAAAACATAATCTCTCTGGCTTAAATTTCCGCTTACGAAGAGATCTGCATCATTTTGCCATAGTGTCTGCCACATCGTGTGTAAATTTTCGTCGTAATCAAAGGCGCTGAAGCTTATGCGGTGATCGTCCAAATTCGCGCCGATCTTAAAAAATCCAGTATCGATATGCTCGTTATTAAAACTCTTGTCGTAGTCCGGGGCGTAGTGCGTGCCGCCGTCTGCGAACTTAACGTTGCCGTAACTTGCGCGCTTGCCGTAGAGTAAAACGTCGATCGGAATCTCCTCGCCCTTGCCGTAGACCGCGCCGCGCGTGCTATGCATATTGTTTGATTCGAGCCTCTGCCCTAGCATCAAGCCCACGCTTTTACCATCGCTTAGATAATCGCTTGCGCTTTTGGTTTGCATATTTACGATACCGCCGATTGCGCCCGAGCCGTGCAGAACGGACGAGGCGCCCTTTATGACCTCGACGCGCTTTAGGATGTCGCTATCGGTGCGGAAGGATGAGATCATATTGGAGTACATCCCTGCGCTTCTGCGCACGCCGTCTTGCTTGATGATGACGCGCTCGTCGCTTTGATATCCGAATCCGCGGATCTGAAACTGCCTACCAATTTGCCGCCCCATATCCATACTGCCGTCGACGCCCGGTATCTGCATGATCGAATCGATCACGTTGGTTTTGGCTTTCATATCCTTGGGGGTTAAAATTCCGGCCGAGCCTGCGTATTTTAGGTTATCGACCGCGCTCACCGTCGCTTGCACGACGATTTGGCCTAGATCCTGCGACTTTGTGGCGTTGTTTTCGGCCGCATTTGCTCCGCCTATCGCGCCTATTGCAAGCGGCACCAATAAAATTCGCTTTTTCATACCCGCCCTTTAAAATAAAATTGAAATACATTATTATATATCCGCATACTTAAATAAGGTTGAAATTTAATTTCAAAACTATTTGAAATTTGTTTTTATTGGCGGCAAGTATGCGCTCCGCTTGATCTGCTTCTGCGTTTTGGCTGCGTCTTGTCCGCACCCTGTCCGCACCGCTCCTGCACTGTTTCCGCACCTTGCCTGCGCCGTATTTGGACGGATAAATTCGGCGTTTTTATCTCAACAAAGAGTCTAAATTTAAACATCAGCGATTTACTTGCGTCTAAATTTATCGGCTGCCCTCGTGATTTAAATCTTTCGCTTTTCACAAATTTAGATCGGAATTTATTTGCTTTTTATTTTACAAAGGATAAAATCGCGCCTAAGAGATCGGTCGATCTAGATTATTTCAGGATTTTTTCATGAATAACGTTAAATGGTACATCATCGCAGGCGCCGTGCTAGGCGTGCTGGGTGCGACGCTGGTGCATTTCGGAAACCCGGGCAATATGGGCGTTTGCGTCGCTTGCTTTTTGCGCGACACCACCGGCGCGTTGGGCTTTCACCGAGCCGCCGTGGTGCAATACATCCGCCCGGAGATCATAGGGCTCGTGTTCGGCGGCTTTTTGGCAAGCGTGCTTTGGACGCGCGAGTTCGCGCCGGTTACCGGCAGCTCGCCGTTTGCGAAATTTTTCCTAGGGATTTTCGCGATGATCGGCTGCCTTGTATTTTTGGGATGCCCGTGGCGCGCGTTTTTGCGCTTAGGCGGCGGCGATTTGACCGCGCTAGCCGGGTTAGCGGGTCTGATCTGCGGCGTACTCATTGGGTTTTTGCTTAAAAAGCGCGGCTATGAGGCGAGCAAAGAGGCAAGACTTAGCGGCGCGATCGGAATTCTGCCCGTGTTACTGGGCGCGGCGCTACTTGCAGCCTTGGTTTTCGGACTCAAAACGGGCGAGGGCGGCGCGCTTTTTATCTCCGCTAAAGGCCCCGGCGCGCAACACGCCGCGGTAGGCATCTCGCTGGCTGCGGGCATTATCGTGGGCGCGGTGATGCATAGAAGCAAATTTTGCAGCGTTGGCGCGTTCGGTAGAATTTTCCGCGGCGATTTCTCGATGTTTTGGGGCGTGCTAAGCGTCATCGTGTTTGCGAGCATCGCAAATATCGCGTTTGGACAATACAAGCTCGGCTTTGAGGGCCAGCCTATCGCGCATAACGATTTCGTTTGGAATTTCTTGGGTATGGTGCTCGCAGGACTTTGCTTTAGCCTCAGCGAGGGCTGCCCCGGTAAGCATCTGGTGCAGGCCGGCACGGGAAATTTAAGCTCGGGCGTCTTCGTTATCGGCATGGCGGCTGGCGCTGCGATCGCGCATAATTTCTTGCTCGCAAGTTCGGCTAAAGGCATCACCGAGTTTGCTCCTTGCGCGGTTGCGATCGGTTTTGTTTTTGCGCTTTACGTGGGGATTTTTCAAAGACGCGGCGCTTAAGGCTGATATTTAATCTCAGAGATCAATCTATACAGAGGCGGCGTATCTGATCAAGCTCTGGCGGCGTACTTATAAAGAAATACGCTGCTGGAGCAGAGTGCTCGCTGTAAGATTGGCGCAAGCAGCTAGAGATGGAATTTAAGAATTTGTAGCCGTATTCATAACGCGATAAACCAAATGATAAAATAGATTCTGCGCAAGAAAGATTACGATCAATTTTTAAGAGTCGCTCCTTTAAATTTTAAAATTTAAAGGCTTCGCCGTTTGAGGCTTTTTTCATTTAAAACTCTTTAATTATTAATTAAAATCCAGCCACACGTGGCGCTCGGTCTTATCCAAATCAATGTCTTTTGTCCTCATAAAAAATTCTTTTATCCTGACGTAGTCGTCCATAGTTTCTATCGTAAAGGCGATATCTTTATCCTTGCCTCGGATTATTATATTATCGTAGAATATAAGTCTAAGTTGAAATTTAAAAACCAAAAAATACATAAATTTTGAGATGAATAAAAACAAAAACGTCAATATTAATATAAAAATTACTTTGGAACTACCTGTTTCTATATATTTTCTTACGCCGATAGCCAATACCAATATACAGATCAATAAAAAAGCGATTATCGTAGCATATGGATCAAATTTTAAGAAGAATCTATAAAAAACGCCTTGCCTCCTAAGCCACTCATTATCTCTTGCGAAATAGGCTCTTTGTACATCCTTAAGGTCATCTAAGAATATAGTTTTTTCGGGCATTTTGTTTGTGCAATAAGTAACTCGATCATTATAAAATTTTACAAATTTCTTATTATAAAAATTTGTAAAATATTCCATTATTATAGGCAATCCGAAAAATGGAAATACTATAAAAAGCTGATTATATCTAGTTTGATTGGGTTCGTATGAATACATAAAAATCATAATCGCAAGCGTGCATACCGTAGCAAGAACTATATAAAAATTAGTCCTATCTTTGAGCGCTAAAGGCTCTTTATTATGATCACGAGCGTAACTCGGATTTTGTTCAAATTTATTAGATTTTTCGTTTGTATTTATCGTAGAGTCATCCGTGAGTTTTTCAAATTTAAAATTTTTACTATCAGAATTTTCGGCATCAAAATTCCGCCCTGAACCCTGCTCTAAATTTTGATGCCGTTCATTTAGAATTTTCTTTAGCTCTTCGAGCCTCTGTTTTCTATTCATCTTTTATTCTTTATAGCCTACACGAAAATTTGTGGTGGGATTTTATCTAAATTTTTCCCTGTTTTGAGTAGAAAATAGGCTTTTAGCTCCCTGTATTCTTTGCTACTTAGAAACGAAACCTCTATAAAAGAACTTTTGTCATATATCAATATGCTGTCATTTATAATATCAAAGCCTAGCCCGTTAAAAAGCCTATATAGCAATAAAGGAAAGAAGCTAATAGATATAATTACCGCAAAAATTATCCAAAAATTTTCCTCCCTTCCGTCTATCACTACCGCTACGAAAAAAACTAAAAGCAAATATATAAAAGCAAACAGCAGCATAAGGCATTTTGTCTTTTTTGATATTTCGGGGTATGACGGTCCCGTGGTTCGTTTGATACAAGTTATATCTGAAATTTTGGTCTCATATAAAACGGCTTCCGTCTTTTTAGAGTATAGGGTTATATCGTCATTTTTAAAGCATATATAGCACTTGCCGAAATTTGAGAATTTATTTAATGCTCTGAGCGGAAAATAGCAATCCAGCAAAACGAGAAATAAAATTTGCTGGGCAGAAAATTTACCGCATATCGCCATCAATATCGTAGTAATGATATAAATCGCGCCGATGATAGCATTTAAAACTATAGCGTGGTCTTTTATGGTTATTGGTTCTTTGTCATAATCCCTTGCTTGAGTTTTAAAATTTTGCGAGGGTGTATCAGCGGCGCAAGAGAGATCGCTTTGCGATTTTTGTTCAACGACATTCGTAAAATTTCGTTCGCTGGCATTTATAGAATTTTGCCCGCCGTCGCTCGTAAATTTTAGCCCACCACCCGCCAAATTTTGCTTATCGCAATTTTTATCTTGCAAGAAATCCTTTATATTTTTATCATACCGCGTTTTGCTTATGCCAAACCTAGCAATTTCGTCGTTATGCATTTGGCTCCTCCTTATACACGCTTGATTTAGATATAACTATCGCGCGAGTTTGCACACGGAGATCAGCCTTGCGCATTTTTTAAAATTTGCAAAATTTCGCTTATCTTTTGTGGATCTTTGTCGCCTCGCGCGTCCTCCACGCGGCTGTTTAGATCGATAGCGTAAGGGCGCAGTGCGAGTGCCTCACGGATATTTTGCGCGCCGATGCCGCCTGCAAGAATGAAAGAGATCGCCCCGCTTTTAGCAGCAGCGTCATGCTTATCCGCGCTATCATCTTTTATGGCACCCAGCTTGCCTACTTCTCCGCCGTCATTTGAAATATTTGGCGCGCTCGCCTCATAGTCGCTTGCGCCTCGATCATTGACGCCTTCGCTTGCGGGTCTTACACCACTCAGCCGAGCGGTAGCACACGCACTAAATTTGCACTCATCGTCATTCTTTTCGGCGCGACGATCGGCGCTCGTTTCTTGTTTCGTATTGCTCGATCGAACAATATCATGTGCGCGTTCGCTTACTTCATTACTATTAGAGGCACAGCAAAAGTTACTTACTCTTTCGAGCTTTAAATTTCCGTTTTCGCTATGCTCCGCGCAGGAATTGTTGCAGTCGCCGTTTTTATCGCGCTTCAAATTCCCCTCGTTATATCCGTTACAGATAGCGCTGTGTTTAAGATGGCTCCTTGCGCCGTCTGAGTCTTGAGCTGCGCCTGCTGCATAGCATTTTTCGTCGCTTGCTGCATCATTTTGCGTATCGCATCGCCCGCTAGCCGAGTCGTATTTTGTGTCGTCTATGCTTTGAGTTGCGCTGCCCGCGCAGTATTTTTCTTCACAGCCAAGCCTTGCGCGTCTCAACAGATCCCAGTCGAAGCTCACGCCGTTACCGCCCAAACTCGCTCCTTTGGCGTCGAATAAGATTCGATCGCAGCTCAAGTCCTCAAGCGGCGGCATTTCGGTGCCGATGCTTAGCACCTGCCACGCCTCGATGCCCGCCGCGTTGAGGCGCGCTTTGAAATCCGCACTTATGCGTCCGTAAATCTGAGCGCAGTCCAGCTCGCAAAGGCTACAAATTTTTAAAATTTGCTCCTCGTCTAAAGCTTCCGCATCTAAAATTTTAGAATTCAGATCCTTTACTGAAGCAGGCGCGGCGTAGCTTGCGTTTAAATTTACGCTCAAATCGTCGCGCTGCTTTTCGCAGAATTCCGCGGCTTCATAAAATTCTACGCTTCCGCTATTGCCCGCGTAAATTTTATCTTTGCAAATTTCATCGCCGCAGGCTTTGCCGCTAAAATTTTCGCACTCGTGCGGCGCGACGCTGTGTTCTTCCGAGCTCAAAGCAAAAACTCCGACGCACTTTGCGCCGTTTTGGTACGCGATACGTGCGATCTCGCGCGCTGTTTCTACGCTGACGCGGCGTTTGGAGCTTGATACAAAAATTACGCCTAAAAATTCCACGCGCGCACCCGAGCCGTCGTCCTGGCTTCGCAAATCGCTACTGAAATTTTTATCGCAATCAAAATTTTGCTCGGGCGTAAAATTTGCATGATTTTGTGCGCGGCAGGTAAAATTCTCGCTGCCCTGATTAAAATTTTGTGCGGAATTTTGGCCGTCAGAATTGAAATTTCGCGTAAAATTCTCGGCATCCGAATTAAAATTCCGCCCAGAATTTTCGCCGCAAAAATTAGAATTTTTTATTGAGCTCTCGCTACCCGATTGCGGTAAATTTTTAGCATCATCCGCGCTTTCTAAATTTACGCAGAAAGCCGAGCTGCATGCCAGCACTGCGCGGGCTTCGGCGGCGCTTTTGATGCCGCAAATTTTAATCTTACTTCTGTACGACATATAAAAATTCCGTCACGTAAAGCTCGCGCGCGTTTAAATTTCTGCTCGCGCGGTAGGTCGGATAGCGGATCTCTATCGTGCGCACGGA
>ERZ773014.1204-NODE-1204-length-16815-cov-8.092840_pt1 | contig 16815 bp, 13 predicted proteins | sample MGYA00580841_ERZ773014 | MGnify/ENA primary metagenome ERZ773014 (study PRJEB29015, sample SAMEA2737989) | human oral metagenome | biome: human oral; feature: human-associated habitat; material: dental | place: China | collected 2067 ...
GTTACAGATATTAAGAATATACTGGAGACTAGTGCGGAGCTTTATGGAGATAAACCGTTATTCCTGCAGAAGTTCAACAAGGATGAACCCTTCCAAGAGATTTCTTATAGCAAGGTGCTAGCAGATGTAAATGCTCTCGGAACTGCACTTATCGAGCTTGGACTAAAGGGGAAACACATCTGTGTAATTGGCAAGAACTGCTATGAGTGGGCAGAAAGCTATCTAGCAGTAGTTGGTGGAACAGGTGTAGTCGTACCACTCGATAAGGAGCTCAACGAGGAAGAATTATCTCAGCTGACTACGAGTGGAGAGCTCTCAGCGGTCATCACCATGGATAAGCATTACGATATTTTTAAGCGAATAAAGGAAAGAGATGATAACGCCCTTGAGTTCGTGATAAATGCGGGAATGCATAGCCACGAGAATGCTGACAAGGGATTACTATCATGGCATAAGCTTAGAGAACATGGGTACGAACTCGTAAAAGCCGGTGATAAAAGCTTTATAGATGCGGAAATAATAAACACCGATATGGCGATTATCCTTTTCACGTCTGGGACTACTGGAACCGCCAAGGGCGTAATGCTTAATAACAAGAATATCTGCTCTAATGTCATGGTAGCACAGACGTACTTAAATATTGAGGTAGGAGATATATTCTTCTCCGTGCTTCCGATACATCACACCTACGAGTGCACATGCACTTTCATCGAGTCGATGTACTGCGGAGCTACGATAGCATTTTGCCAGGGACTCAAATACATTGTTAAGGATTTACAGGAGGTAAAACCGCACCTGATGCTGGCGGTGCCACTGATATACGAAAACTTCTACAGTAAGATTTCGAGACAGATTAAGAAGAGCGGCAAAGAGAAACAGCTTAAAGCTCTGATGAAGATAAATAGATTTACCAAGCAAATTGGAATAGATGTGAGCAAACCTGCGACAAAAAAGATTACCGAGCTTTTTGGTGGCCGCATGAAGATGCTAATCGTCGGTGGTGCGGCGATTGATGGAGATATTATGGATTTCTATAGAGATCTTGGCATTAACGCCGTTCAGGGATATGGACTGACGGAGACGTCTCCAATGGTTTCTCTGAACCCAGAGGATCCAAAGCTCATCGACAATGCATCTGCAGGGCACCTGCTACCTTTTGTGGAGTGCATGATTAGTGATAAGGATGACGATGGAGTGGGAGAGATTTGCTTCCGCGGACCTAATATCATGATGGGTTACTATAAAAATAAAGAGAGCACAGACGAGGTGATTAAGGACGGATGGTTCCACACCGGTGATCTTGGATATCTGAATGACAAGAATTACGTCTATATTACAGGACGCAAGAAGAATGTCATCATCACGGCTAATGGCAAGAACGTTTTCCCAGAAGAACTCGAGTTTTACCTGATGAAGAACGAGTGTATTGAAGAATGCATGGTATGGGGTGATGAGGATAATGATGATCAGCTGAAACGTGGTATATATGCGACTATTAAGCCTAATAGGGAGCTGCTATTTGAGGAGCTCGGAGGAGATGTGACTGATGAACAGGTGAGGGAGTATATAGAGCGCATTGTAGACAAGCAGAATGAAGCAATGCCTCTCTTCAAGAGAATTAACCACGTGATCATCCGAGATAGAGACTTCAACAAGACGACGGGACTGAAGATAAGAAGGTTCGTTGAAGACAATAAGTGGTCATAGAAAGAGAGATGATTGATATGACAGAATATAAATATCCGGCGCTCCTTCATGATAGGACTAAGCTGGTCAATAACGTAAAGAAACTATCGGATAAGTGCGGTGAGCAGGGAATCCAAATAGCGGGCATAATTAAGGCTACAAATGGGTCAATTGCGGCTGCCGAAGACTTCGTGGCTGGTGGAGCAAAGCTGATAGGATCATCTAGGCTTGAACAACTTAAACGAGCTAAAGAGGCTGGTATAAGAGTGCCACTTCTTCTAATAAGAGTTCCGATGCTATCTGAAATTGACGAGATGGTGGATATTGCAGACATCAGTCTAAATAGCGAGCTCGTTGTATTAGAGGAGATAAATAAGATAGCACTTGATAAGAGAGTTACTCATAAGGTAATTCTGATGGCTGATCTTGGTGACCTTAGAGAAGGATTCTTTGATCTCGATGAACTAGTTGAGACTGCTGTCAAGGTGGAGAACGAGATGCATGGGCTTGTACTTGCTGGTATAGGGACTAATCTTGGGTGCTATGGCTCTGTAATTCCTACAGAGGATAAGATGGTCGCCCTCGCCAAATTAGCGGAGAGGGTTGAAACTGAGATTGGGAGAAAACTAGAATATGTATCTGGTGGGGCTACAACGAGCTTGCTCGGAGTATACCATGGATACATGCCAAAGAAGATTAATATGCTGAGACTTGGGGCTGGTCCTTTAATTGGTCCACTAGAGGATGTCAGATTATGTTATAATCTTGAGGCTATGGATGAATTAGAGTGCCCTTTCGTGCTCAAAGCGGAGGTTATAGAGCTTAAGGTAAAGGCCAGCTATCCGCAGGGAGAGCTCGGGGTAGATGCTGCGGGCAAGAAGCGAGAGTATGTTGATAGAGGCATGCGTATGAGGGCGCTTCTAGCAATCGGCAGAGCTGACTATGGAGATATAGATGATTTGGTTCCTGAGATGGAAGGAACAACAGTTATTGGAGCGTCAGGTGATCACACCATCGTCGATGTCGAGGATGTAAAGGACACTGTTAAAATCGGAGACATCATGACGTTTAGGCTGAAGTATTCCGCGCTGCTTAACTTAGCAGAAAGCGAAAATGTAAAGAAATACGAGATTTAATAACAGAAGGTTGAAAGGAGTAAGAGACCAATGGCAACACATGATAATGAAATGACGAGAGAGGGATATGAAGCCCTGCAGAAAGAACTTGACCACCTAGTTACGGTAACTAGAAAGGAAAATGCCGAGAGACTTAAGGAAGCCATCTCATATGGAGATATCTCTGAGAACTCAGAGTACGATGCGGCAAAGGATGCACAGGCAGAAACAGAAGAAAGAATCACCACTATTGAAGCGATGCTTCGTACAGCAAAGATTGCAGACGAAGATGAGACACCTGATGAGGGTGTAATTGCTACTGGTCGTACAGTAACACTTCATGATCTAATTTACGATGAAGAGGTTACTTACAAGATTGTAGGAAATACAGAGGCAGATCCATTTAACGGTAAGCTTTCAAATGCATCTGCAGTAGGACAGCATCTACTCGGGGCAAGGGCTGGGGATGTACTAGAGTTTCCGGTAATAGATGGAACTGCAAAGTACAAGGTTCTAGACGTTAGAAAGTAAAAATCCGTTCAAGAGGTGCATCGAAGCTGTTAAATGCGGTGCACGACAGTATATTTATATAGTTCGTGAGAAAGGGTTATGAATCACAATGAGTAATGACAACGTAAAGACTCCTGAGCAAGAACAGCCGGAGCTTACAGCAGAAGAAATAAGTGAACAGCGACAGATCAGAAGAGAGAAGCTGCAAGAACTTCGTGAGATGGGCAGAGATCCATTTGTGCAGGAGACATACAATGTAACTGCTCACAGTAAGGATATCAAGGACAACTATGATGCTCTTGAAGATCAAGAGGTAGCGATTGCCGGTCGTATCATGAGCAAGAGAATCATGGGAAAAGCGGCATTCTTTGATGTTCAAGATAAGCAAGGCAGAATCCAGTGTTATGTTAAGCGCGATGATATTGGAACTGAAGAGTATAAAGTTTTCAAGACATATGATATAGGTGATCTTGTTGGTCTTAAGGGAATCGTATTTAAGACCAAGACTGATGAGATATCAATTCATGTACATGAGCTTACACTTCAGGCAAAGTCCCTGCAGGTGCTTCCTGATAAATGGAGTGGACTAGTTGATACAGACCTAAGATACAGACAGCGATATGTCGATTTAATTGTAAATTCAGATGTTAGGGATACATTCTTAAAGCGTGCAAAGGTAGTTAGCACTATCCGTAGAGTACTCGAGGATGACTATGGCTTCCTTGAGGTTGAAACTCCAGTTCTACAGACAATCGCTGGCGGTGCTAATGCTAGACCGTTTAACACACACCACAACGCGCTGGATTTTGATCTTCACCTCAGAATTTCTCTAGAGCTTCCGCTAAAGAGACTGATTGTCGGTGGACTTGATAGAGTGTATGAACTAGGCAAAGTTTTCCGCAACGAGGGTATGGATAAAAATCACAGCCCTGAATTCACTTCTATGGAGTGCTACATGGCTTACGGAAATCAGGAGAGCATGATGGACCTCATGGAGCAGATTGTATATAAGTGCGCTATGGAAGTAAATGGTTCGCCTATTATCTCCTATGAAGGCAAAACTTTCGACGTTACACCTCCATGGAATAAGATTGACATGACAGAATCTGTAATTAAGGTTACAGGAATTCCGTTCGATAAGATCGATGATGATGCGGAAGCTCGTGAGCGCGCAATCGCTTACGGAATGGATGCTGAGGAAGTTAACAATTGGACTCGTGGAAAAATCATCGCAGAGATGTTTGATGAGTACTGCGAAGATATCCCAGGACTGCTTGATGGACCAGTGTTCCTAACCGGACACCCAGTAGAGGTATCTCCACTTGCAAAGAAGGATCCAAAGGATCCTCGCATTACTCGCAGGTTCGAAGCTTACATCAACGGATGGGAGCTATCAAATGCTTTCTCAGAGCTCAACGATCCAATCGATCAGTACGAGAGGTTCGCTGAACAGCAGCGTGAACTTGATCTAGGGCTTGACGATGAAGCTCATCCTATGGACATGGATTTCGTAAATGCGCTAGAGGTTGGAATGCCTCCAACTGGAGGACTTGGAATAGGAGTTGACAGACTGGTGATGCTGCTTACAGATTCTTCGACTATCAGGGATGTACAGCTATTCCCTGTTATGAAGCCACTTGGAAAAGGTGGCAGCTCGGAGGAAAAGCCCGATAGAAAGCTTGACCTATCAAAGGTTAAGGTTGAACCGCTGTTCGAAGAATTCGTAGACTTCGATACATTTAGCAAGTCTGATTTCAGAGTAGTTAAGGTTCTAGCTTGTGAGGAAGTGCCTAAGAGCAAGAAGCTTCTTAAGTTCACTCTTAATGACGGTTCAGGCCAGACTAGAACAATACTATCCGGTATCAAGGAGACATACTCTGCAGAGGAGTTAGTTGGAAAGACTCTCGTTGCAATTACAAATCTTCCGCCACGCAAGATGATGGGACTTGAATCATGCGGGATGCTGCTGTCAGCAATCTGTGATTATGATGGGGATGAAATCCTAAATCTATTAATGATAGATGATTCGATTCCGGCAGGTGCGAAGCTATACTAATTTCATAAGATTATAATTTAGCAGGACTCCCACATAAAGGGGGTTCTGTTTTTGTATAAGTAAAACCACGCGTTGGACGTGTAGTTCCGTAAAGGGGTTGTCTATGAGCAGAATTATAAATTGACTTTTCGGTTAGATGATGCTAACATAGTTATCGAGGAAATAGTCGATAAAAAAAGGAGGGTGTTTGATTTGGTAAGGAAAAGATTATCCAAAACAGAAAGAAAACATCAGATTCAGGAGGCTGCAAAAGGTATTATTTTGGAAAAGGGATATGAAAACACAACCATGGACGAAGTAATAGAGAAATCTGGAATGTCTACTGGTGGAGTTTATCATTACTATAAAAGCGTATACGAAATTTTTTACGATATTATGTCTGAAGGCTTAGATTACGGAGAAGAAAGAAGTTTTTTGAATTCAGAAAATAGCATTCAGACATTCGTTGAATATCAGTTGGCAAAAATATACGATGACAATGAGTATAAATCTCTATTTTCCATATTGTTGCAGGGGATTGCAAGAAACGAAGAATTAAGAAAGATGTATATGGAATTAAATTTAAAATATGCAGATAAGCTTCATAACGACTTTAAAAATAGTGATGTTTATAGTTGTTTGTTAGATGATGAATTTTTAGTGTTTTTCGTACATTCACTTATGCTAGGTTATGAATCTTTTGCTTCATTAGGTTCTAAAGAAGTGTTCAAAGATAATAAAGGGTTTATAAAAGAAATTATTATATCTTATTTAAAGAAAATCAATAAAAATCAAGGAGGAAATTGAAATGCAGTTAAAGTTAAAGGATGTAATTATTGTTAGTTTGTTAGGGGTTGTAGGATTTATTTTGAGTATGTTTTCATCCACAATCACCCAGATGTTTGGAACATATGGAGTTTTTGTTCATGTGTCAATTGGTAGTTTATTATGTGCACCGATTTATTTCGTTATGTGCCATAAGATTCCTAAACACGGATCTATTTTTATTTATTACCTTTTAGCAGGCATTATTTACTCAATTATGGGATTTGTACCAATGCTTCCAATAATGGCTGCTGCGGGTTTACTTGGTGAACTTTGTGTAGGAAAAAAAGAAAACTTTGAAAATGATAAAAGAATCAGTATTTCTTATGTCGTATCTCAATTGATATATGCCCTTCATGGTTTCTTTTTTATTTTGGTATTTGGAGTAAATGGGTTGGTAAAAACTTTCCCTAATTTATTTACGGTAGAAAAAGCTCAAATGGTAAAAGATACATTCTTCGACCCTAAAACTATGACAATTATTTTAGTAGTGGAAACTGTTGCCGCTATTTTAGGAACTTTACTTGGTAAATTTATCTATAATAAGTTTTTTGACAAAAATATCAAGAGAGAAGGAATGCTATCTTGAGTTTTACGGATAGAAGTAAAAGAGAGATACAAATCAAACCAATTTCAATTGGCATTTTAATGATTGTGTACTGGTTGATGCTTGCATTTAGTTTCCTTTTACTTGTAGTTATGAAAAAGAAAAAAGCTATGTCCGTTGCTCTATTTTATATATTATTGTTTGGTTTAATTATGATAGTTTCAAATAAATGTGTAATTACCGGTTGGATAGGTTCTCTTTACACAATGGGATTGATTATACTGAAACTTTTTCCGTTATGGATTTTAGCTGTAGTGTTATCAAGTTTTGGGACGTCAATTATGATTTGCTCATTACGAAAACTTCATTTGCCGAACGCTTTATGTATTGGGGTATCTATTTTTTTTCGCTTTATTCCTGAGTACAGAGAATATTTATTTGAAATAAGAGAAGGCTTAAAGGTTAGAGGTATGGGTTTCAGTATTATGAGACCAATACATAGTTTGGAAATTTATTTGGTTCCTATGATTTATAAGGCTTTTGAAACAGGTGAAATTTTAACATGTGCATTGATAACAAAAGGGATTGAATATGATTGTAAAAAAACATCATATGAGGATCTTTCTTTCACTTGGAAGGACTATAGTGTTATTTTCATTGGACTAATATTTATGGGGATTACGATATGGCAAAAAATATAGAAGTAGATATAGAAAAATTTTCATATAATGAGAAAACTATTTTAAAAGATATACATTTTTCAGTAGAAAAGGGAGAATGTGTTGTTATTACAGGTTTGTCAGGATGTGGTAAAACCAGTTTGCTAAGGTTGTTAAATGGATTGATTCCGACTGTATATGATGGGGATTTATGTGGAAATATAAAGATATTAGAAAAATCTATTCCTGATTATGAAACAGGTGAACTTGCAAGATATGTTGGCAATGTATTTCAAAATCCAAATGAGCAATTCTTTGCAAAAGAAGTTGAAAATGAAGTGGCTTTAATTGGCGAGAATATGGGAATGGATTTTCATCAATTACATACAAGAGTTAGAAGCTCACTAAATGAAATTGGCATTTCAAATTTGAAAACTAAAAATGTAAGGGAATTGTCTGGAGGACAAAAACAAAAAGTGGCAATTGCTTCAACTTTAGTATTTGATAGTGAGATTATTTTCTTAGATGAACCATCAGCCAATTTAGACCATAAATCAACAATGGAGCTTGAAAGTATATTAAAAAATTTAAAAGAACAGGGGAAGACAATTGTTATTGCAGAGCATAGATTATCATATTTAAGTAAGTTATTGGATCGCCTGATTCTTCTAAAAGATGGAAGTATTAAGGCGATTTTTTCATCGAAAGAACTGAATGGCGAAATTGAAAGAGAAAATGACTTGCGTTGCTTTAATTATCAGGAATTAAAGTCAACAATGAAGATGCCAGACAGAGAGCAGATGATTAAAGCAGAAAACATTTATATATCTAATAACGGATATAGATTGGACTCGCCTATAAATTTTAGATTGCATCGTGGGGAATGCATGGCACTAATTGGTGAAAATGGTATTGGAAAGACGACCTTAGCAAAAGAATTAGTAGGTTTGCTTCCGATGCAAAAAGGAACAACGAATTATGGAAATTCAATTAAAAGTAGATTGTCTAATACAGCAATAAGTCTTCAGAATTGCAGTAATATGTTTTTTTGTGAAACTGTTGAAAAAGAATTGATACCTAAGGATAAGAGTAAAGATGAATCTTATTTATCCAAAGTAAAACAATATCTTCTTAATCTGGAATTATGGGAAAAGAGGATGTTAAATCCACATGATTTATCGGGTGGTGAAAAACAAAGATTAGCACTTCTAATTGCTCTGCTAAAAGAATCAAAATTTATTATTTTAGACGAGCCTACAGCAGGGTTGGATTACAGAAGAATGCAATTAGTAGCAAATGTAATCCAAGAGAAAATAGAAAGCACTCCCGTTATGCTGATTACACATGATATAGAACTCATGTTTAAAATATGTAATACTGCGTATTTAATTTCAAAAAATGGAAGTGAAAAAATAAATGTTCTAGGCAATGAAGCTAAAATCATAGATTTTTTTAATAGTATGGTAAAGGATAAGGTATTCAGAACCGGCAATAGGAAGGGAGATTAAAATTATGGATTTAATAAAAAAATATGTAAAAAAAAGAAAAGGACAATATTTTGTCTCTGTAACATTGGCAATTTTTAGTGTTGTTGCGAATCTCTTTTCTTATATTTATTTGGCGAAAATCATAGTGGCTTTGATTGAAGAAATAAAAGATATTAGTTTTTATTTTGATTGTTGCATGATAATTTTATGTATGTACGTATTGAAAGAAATCGCAGCAGGTATATCAACAACAGTGTCCCATACCGCAACTTTTAACTCATTAGGAGAAATCAGAAATGATATTTCTAAGAAACTTTTCAAGATGCCATTGGGAGATGTACTATCAAGATCATCTGGAGAATTAAAAAATATTATAGTTGAGCAAGTTGATTCTATGGAAACTTCTCTTGCCCACCTAGTCCCAGAATTTACGGCAAACTTAGTAGGGCCTGTTCTATTATTTATTTATATGTTTATTTTAGATTGGCGTTTAACTTTATTATCACTAATTCCATTTGCGGTGGGAATGGCTACCATGATGTCTGTTATGAATGCTCATTATAAGGAAATGTTTGGAAAGTCAGTTGCCATTGGTCAACACATGAATAATTCCATTGTTGAGTATATAAATGGGATAGAAGTAATAAAGACCTTTAACCAAGGCGAGTCTTCTTATAAAAAATATGCTGATGCAGTTTATGACAATGCAAGCTTCTATTATAACTGGATGGACGAGTCCATGAATAAGGTTGCCATAGGTAGAATACTTTCTCCTATGGGAATTATTACAATCATACCCTTTGGGATTTTATTTTATATAAGGGGAAGTGTTGATTTAGGAAATTTAATTACCTTAATCGTCTTATCCTTTGCTACAGTTTCTAGTATTTTAAAAATCATGAACTATATGGATGATATGTCAAGAATATCAACTATAACTTCTGAAATAGGAAAGATTTTAGATTCAAGGGAGTTGGAAAATATTGGCAAGGAAGAGATTTTAGAATCATATAATATTAAACTTCAAGACGTAGACTTTTCTTACGATGGAGAAAAGAAAGTTATTGATAATCTTTCTATGGAAATAAAAGAATCTTCTGTTTCAGCCCTCGTTGGACCTTCGGGCTCTGGTAAGTCCACAATAGCAAAGCTTATTGCTGGATTTTGGAATGTAGATAGCGGATCTATAAAGATAGGGAATGTTGAAACGAAAGACTTATCCCTTGAAAAATTATCTTCATCAATTTCTTTTGTATCCCAAGACAATTTCCTCTTTGATATGACTATAAAGGAAAATATTAGGCTTGGCAATAAAGAAGCTACTGATGAAGAAATCATAGAGGTATGCAAAAAATCTGCCTGCCATGACTTTATTATGAATCTATCTAAAGGTTATGATACAAGAGTTGGCGAAGGTGGAGGTCATCTATCTGGAGGAGAAAGACAAAGAATATCTATTGCTCGTGCCATGCTAAAAAATGCACCAATCGTAATTTTAGATGAAGCAACTTCCTATATAGATCCTGAAAATGAAGCTCTCATACAAAACGCCTTGGCTAATCTAGTTAAGGGTAAAACTTTAATCATAATCGCTCATAGGTTAAAGACAATTGTTGATGCAGATAGGATATTTGTTATTAAAGATGGTAAATTAAATTCTTATGGAAATCATGAAGAACTATTAAAGTCATCAGAGCTTTATAAGGAAATGTATGCGGCAAATTTAAGGGGTGATGAAAATGCTTAATGTGTTTAAAAAGATATGGAGTTTTTCAAAAGAAGAACAAGCAAATATAAAAAATCAATTCTCGCTGGATTTTTCCACGCAGTATTTAATGCCCTTGAGTTTGGTGCAATTTACTATATGCTAGTAAATATTCTTTCTGAAACTTTAGACTATAATGCTATCTTTATTTGTCTTGGAATATTAATCATATCCCTTGTTGGGAAAATAATGACACAAAAAATCTCACAAATGGCACAAACTCACGCTGGATATTTTATGGCAGCTCATAAGAGAATAGAAATAGGAGAAAAGATAAAAAGAGTTCCTATGGGTTTCTTTTCAAGCTTTTCATTAGGAAGATTAACTACTATCGCTACATCATCACTTTCCCAAGCAGAAATGTGGGTGCCTATGCTTTTGGTTCTTGTACTTGGTGGAGTTTTAAATACACTAGTTTTTGTCCTTGGAACTTTAATTTTTAATGTAAAGGTAGGACTTGTTGCTGTAGCAGGTGTAATCGTATTCTTTATAGTTACATCAATGATGGAGAAAAAATCATCAGCTAATGCAGACAAGATGACAGAAACGCAGACAAGACTTACAAAAGAAGTATTGGCAACTTTACAAGGTATGCAGGTTATAAAATCCTATAATCTTGGTGGAGAAAATAACAGGGCTTTAAGAAAGTCTATAAAAGATACATCAAGAATACTCTTAGACCTAGAAAAATCTGTTGCACCATACACAGTTATTCAAAGAATTGTAATGGGAATAACAACAGTAGCTATGGTTTATGTATCATTAAATTTAAATTTATCTGGTGAACTTCCGCTTGCTGAAACAATTTTAATGATTATGGCATCCTTTATAATCTTTGAAGGTCTAATCGGAGCAGGATCAAACATGGCCATCCTAAGAGCTTGCGAAAATGCCATAGATTCTGTAGGTTTTATAGACTCAATGCCTGATATGAAAGAGGGAAGTATTACAGAGCCTATAAAAAATCACAATATAGTCTTTAAAGATGTATCTTTTTCTTATGATGATAGACCAATTTTAAAAGATGTATCAGCTGAGATAAAAGAAAATACCATGACTGCCATTGTTGGTCCATCTGGATCTGGCAAGACAACATTTTGTAATCTAATAGCGAGATTTTGGGATGTAAATTCTGGAGAAATTTTAATAGGTGGAAAAAATATTAAGGATTATAAAATAGAAAATCTTATGAATTCTATTTCTATGGTATTTCAAGATGTCTATCTATTTGAAGATACAATTGAAAACAATATAAAATTTGGTAAACAAAATGCAAGCCATGAAGAAGTGGTTCAAGCTGCTAAAAAAGCAAGATGTCATGAATTTATAGAAGCTTTACCAGAAGGATATAACACTCTAATCGGAGAAGGTGGAGCAAGTCTATCAGGCGGAGAAAAACAGAGAATTTCCATTGCAAGAGCCATGCTAAAAGATGCAGGCATCATAATCTTTGATGAAGCTACTGCAAATATAGACCCAGAAAATGAAGATAAGCTTAAAGAAGCAATAGAATCATTAACAAAAAACAAAACAGTAATTATGATTGCCCACAGACTAAAGACAATAAGAAATGCAGATCAGATTTTAGTCTTAAAAGATGGAGAAATAGTAGAACGAGGAAGTTATGAAGAACTGATTAAAAATAATGGACTTTATTCTGACCTTATCAATGCAAAAGCTAAGGCAGAATCATGGAAATTAAATAATTGATAGAAAGAAATATTAAAGTCTTTAAACAGGAAAATTTAGAATAGAGGATTTATGCCTAGTAGCACAAGTCCTCTTTTTGGTTCTCCAAATACTTTGGGAGACTAGCCAACAATTTGGGGGACCACCCCCATCAATTTAAGAAAACACTAGACATGTAAATCAAATGTTCTTTTCAATACCTTTTATCTGTGCTAAGAAAGAAATGTTTTACTATTAAATATTTTGGCGCTCCAAAATTAGATGGGTGTCGAAAAATAGATTGTAAAGAAATATGGAGCGAATATTGACTCTATCTTTCTTTGATCTTCGCTAACCATGCACGCAAGTAGATGGTTTTTGTCGTTTTAGAATTTAAATGAAGAAATAGAGACGGTCTATCTCTATTTCATATAATTTTTACACCCGAGTAAAAATACTCGAGATATAAATTCAACCTATATCTCGCTATGGGTAATAAGTATTTCCATAAAATTTTACTTGATGGTAATCTATGTTTAGCAAACAAGAGGGGGTATGTATATATGAGCAATGAATTAAAGACACCATTTAGATATGACTATGTAGGAAGCTTTCTTAGACCACAGGCACTTAAGGATGCAAAGGCACAGTTAAGAAAGAATGAGATTAGCAAGGAAGATTACGACAAGATCGTTGATGAAGAGGTTGCAAAGCTTGTAGCTAAGCAGAAGGAACTCGGTTACCACGTAATTACAGATGGAGAGTTCAGAAGAGCTTTCTGGCATCTCGACTTCATGTGGGGCTTTGGGGGCGTTGAACATGAGAATACAGGTGGCGGAATTCAGTTCCACGGCGAGCTCGCATTGCTAGATGATACATACCTAGTAGGTAAGCTTAAAGCTAAACCCCATCCATTTGTAGAGTATTTTAAATTCTTAAAGCAGTTTGAAGATGAGAACACCGTTGCTAAGTACACGATTCCTGCACCTGCGCAGACATTCCAGCAGTTCATCATCCCGGATAACCTCGAGAGCACTAGAAAGTTCTACGAGACAAATGAAGAACTGATTCATGATATTGCCAATGCTTATCGTGAGGTAATTAAACAGTTCTACTATGCTGGTTGCCGTAACTTGCAGTTCGATGACTGCACATGGGGCGCGGTTGTAGGAGATGCTGCAAAGCTGAGATATAAGGCGTTAGGTATAGATTTAGACACAGTTAAGTCACAGCTGCTTGAGGTGAACAACCTCGCACTTGAAGGAAAGCCTGAAGATCTAATTATCACTTCACACATCTGCAGAGGAAATTATAATTCGACATACTTCTCAAGTGGAGCATACGATTCAGTTGCAGATTACGTGTTCGCAAGAGAGAATGTAGATGCGCTGCTACTCGAGTATGATGATGAGCGTTCAGGCAGCTTTGAGGCACTTGCAAAGGTTTCTCCTGACAAGAAGGTGGTTCTCGGTCTTATCACTACGAAGTCGCCTAAGTTAGAAGATAAAGAAGCAGTTATTGCAAGAATTAAGGAAGCAAGTAAATACGTACCTCTTGAGAGACTGTGCCTCAGTCCTCAGTGCGGATTTGCTTCATGCGAGATAGGAAACAAGCTAACTGAAGAAGAGCAGTGGGCTAAGCTAAGATTAGTTAAAGAGATTGCAGAGGAAGTTTGGGGATAGGCTCTGCGAAGAAAGACTAGAGGTAGGAGATGAGCAATTTAAAGACACCATTTAGATATGATTTTGTAGGAAGTTTTTTAAGACCAGAGAGACTTAAGGAAGCGAGAAGAGCTTTTGATAACGGTAATATCGGCTATGATGAGCTGAAGAAGGTTGAGGACGAGACGATTACGGAGCTCGTATCCAAGCTCAAGGAGCTAGGATATCACGTGATCACAGACGGTGAGTTCAGAAGAGCGACTTGGTATCTTGACTTCATGTGGGCACTTGACGGTGTAGGGCATAAGCCAACCAAGACTGGGCTACCATTTCATGGAGAGGATGCAATTGTAGATGATACATACCTTGTTGGCAAATTAAAGCTATCAGGAGAGCATCCATTCGTAGATCACTTTAGATTCGTAAAGCAGTTTGAGGATGAGAACACAGTTGCGAAGCAGACGATACCTTCACCAGCACAGTTCCTCGCACAGTTCCTATTCCCGTTCAATCTGGAGTCAACCTTTGCTCAGTATGAGAGCGAAGAAGCATTTATTGATGATGTAGTAGAAGTATATAATGAGTTCGTCAGACAGCTATATGATGCAGGCTGTAGAAACCTTCAGCTAGATGACTGCACATGGGGAATGTTCACAAACAAGTCCGGCTCCATTCTGTTCGGAACAACTAAGGAAGGTACAGTTGAAGTTCAGAAGAAGTACAAGGACGTTAACAATAGAGTAATAGATGCAGCACCAGATGACCTAGTGGTTACTACACACGTGTGCCGTGGAAACTACCACTCAACATATATCAGCAGCGGCCCATACGATGCAGTTGCAGATGTTCTGCTCGGAGAAGAGAATGTCTCTGCATTCTTCTTAGAATTTGATGACGAGAGATCTGGGGGATTTGAGCCACTTGCAAAGGTACCTGATGACAAGAAGGTAGTTCTCGGATTAGTTACTACCAAGAGACCGGAGCTCGAAGATAAGGCGGTTCTTCATGCGAGAATCAAAGAGGCAAGTAAGTATGTGCCTCTTGAGAGGCTTTATCTCAGCCATCAGTGCGGATTCGCTTCATGCGAGATTGGTAACAAGCTTACTGAAGAAGAACGGTGGGCTAAGCTAAGACTTGTAAAGGAAGTAGCAGAAGAAGTTTGGGGAAAGAACTAAAACTCTGTTAGATAGACTAAAAGCATGTGATTGATAATAATTCTTTAGTGGGCAGCCCGAGGGCTGCCTTTTTCTTTAAATAAGCATTGAAAAAATGGCTACAATGTATATAATTAAATTGTATACAAGTTATATGGGCGAATTCGAATTCAGTAACTAACTTATGCGTTTTCGCCAATAAGGAGAATAACAATGAGTAAGAATATATATTTTGCTGGTGGTTGCTTCTGGGGCACAGAGAGGGTGTTCAAGGAGATACCAGGAGTTATAGAGACGACTGTTGGATATGCGAATGGAAGCGTTGAGAACCCTTCGTATGAGCAGGTTTGCAGAGGTGATACTGGCCACAGGGAGACTGTTAAAGTCACATATAATCCTGAGAGACTATCACTCGAGAAGTTAACGCATGCTTTCTTCATGGTCATCGATCCAACTGTTCAGAATAGACAAGGACCTGATATAGGTACGCAGTATCAGACGGGTGTGTATTATGAGGATGAGCAGGATTTGACGATATTAGAGAAGGTATTCGGTCAGCAGAGAGATATTAATGAAGAGTTCTACGTAGAACTAGAGCCACTTGGTTCGTTCTATGCTGCCGAGGATTACCATCAGGACTATCTCGATAAGAACCCAGGTGGATACTGTCACATTACAAACTATGAGATTGAAGAAGTTAGAGCGCTGTTCGCTGCAGAAGCTGCCGCGGCTGGTCAGGAGATAAAGGACGATCTCTATCCGTCAGACGAGACTGAGGATGAGATATTTTACCGCATCGGACCACAGGCCTATAACGTCGTTAGAAAGGCGGGAACAGAGCGAGCATTTTCTGGTGAATACGATGACTTCTTTGAAAAGGGCATCTATGTAGATGTCGTGAGCGGTGAACCGCTGTTCGTATCGACGGATAAATTCAACTCTGGCTGCGGATGGCCTGCATTTACAAGACCGATAAGTGAGAAACATGTGGTCTATCTGCGAGATACTACGTTCGGTATGGAGCGCGTAGAGGTTAGAAGCAAGGGTGCGAATTCTCATCTGGGACACGTATTTCAGGATGGACCGGCAGAAGATGGGGGCATGAGATACTGCATCAATTCGTTAGCTCTAAAATTTATACCAGTTGAAGACATGCTAGAGGCAGGTTATGGTGACCTGATTGAACTTGTAAAATAAGAGGGAGGATGAATATGAAAGTTCTATTTAATGAGTATCCAAAATGCAGCACATGCAAGAAGGCTAAGAAGTGGCTCGATGACAATGGTGTCGCTTACGATGACAGACATATAGTTGAAAATAATCCGACTAAAGAGGAACTTAGGGACTGGCTGTCGAGAAGTGACAAGCCGGTGAGAAAGTTCTTTAACACAAGCGGAATGCTCTACAGAGAAATGGAGCTAAAGGACAAGCTAGATGCGATGAGCGAAGATGAGCAGCTCGAGGTTCTAGCATCTAATGGAATGCTTGTAAAGAGACCGCTAGTCGTTGGTGATGACTTCGTGCTCGGTGGCTTCAGAGAGAAGGACTGGGAAGAGAAACTCCTGGGATAACAGGATAAGATTGCTACACTATAGTGCGTTTAGAGAAGAGCCCGAGTGAAGTGCACCCCAAAAGTTAGACATAAACTAACTTTTGGAGGTGTACTTTTTTATATGTGCGAAATGTAAGGTTTGGTTGACTGT
>ERZ773014.1206-NODE-1206-length-16785-cov-4.839510_pt1 | contig 16785 bp, 24 predicted proteins | sample MGYA00580841_ERZ773014 | MGnify/ENA primary metagenome ERZ773014 (study PRJEB29015, sample SAMEA2737989) | human oral metagenome | biome: human oral; feature: human-associated habitat; material: dental | place: China | collected 2067 ...
ATCTAATTATTTCTTTTTTATATATTCCTTATATATTTTTTATCTTAAAATAATCACAATATTTTGTTATAGTACATCTTTCACATTCTGGCCTTCTTGCCTTACATGTATATCTACCATGCCAAACACATAAATGGTTTGCATCAAAATAATCTTCCTTATCAAGTTTTTTTAATAAGTCTTTTTCTATTTTTTCTGGAGTTTCTTCTTTTGAGATTCCAATCCTATTACAAATTCTTTTAGCATGTGTATCTATTGCCACACCTTGTGGATTGTGAAATGCTTCTAACATTATAACATTTGCAGATTTCCTACCTATTCCTGGGAGCTCCATAAGTTCTTCCATATTATCAGGTATATTTCCATCATATTCTTTTACTACTTTTTCTGCTAATTTTTTAATATTTTTAGCTTTTGTCTTATATAATCCACATGATGAAATATATTTTTCTATCTCTTCTACTGTTAGTTTATTCATTTCTTTTGCATTTGGTGCTATTTTAAATAATTCTTTTGTAACTATATTCACCCTAGCATCTGTACATTGTGCAGATAATAATACTGCTATTGCCATTTGAAAAGGATTAGAAAAATCCAGTGAGCATTCAGCTTCTGGATATGTTTCTTTCAATATTTCTATTATATTTTTTACATCTTTTTTAGATTTCATTATAATATTCCTTTTTTCTTTAAAGTTCTTATATATGATGTACTTACATTTAATTTTATGAAATCTCCTCCAGTTGTTTCAAATCTTACAGTTTTTATATTAGGTTTAACTGTTCTTTTTGCTCTCTTACTTACTTGTGAACGATTTATACTTATTCTACGTCCCATTGTTGTACCTTTTCCTGTTAATTCACATCTAGCCATTTTTTATGGTTCCTCCTTCCATCTAGTTTCTAATATGCTTTAATACGAAAATTATAACACAACACTATAATAAAATCAAATTTCATTATTTAGTTGGTATTATATCTAATTATTTTTCATATTTACTCTTATATATTATATTCTTTTTCTTTCCTTTTTCATCAAATGTATAGAACTGTCCATCAATTACTTGATCTATAAACAGTTTACCATTTAAGTGATCTATTTCATGTTGTATTGCTTGTGCTAAAAGTCCTTCTGCTTTTATAGTTTTCTTTTCACCTTTTTTAGTATAATATTCAGCTTCTGTAAAATGGTATCTTCTAACATTGCCGAAATATTTCTGGAAAACTTAAACATCCTTCACTTAATATTACTTCTTTTTCTAATTTAGTAATCTTTGGATTTATCATTTCAAGTTTTTGTCCCTCTTCACCTGTATCAATTACTAAAATTCTCTTTAAAATACCTACTTGTGGTGCTGCAAGACCTACTCCATTATACTTATACATTGTTTCAAACATATCTGATACTATCTGTTCTATAGATTCATCAAATATTTCAACATCTCTCGATTTCTTGTATAATATCATATCACCATCATATCTCAAATTTCTTATAGCCATTTTAAATTCCTGTTTCTTCTATTATTTTTTTAAGTACATTTTTTGAATGTTTTAATTTTTCAACTTCTTCTGTTGAAAGTGGAGGACAAACATCTAGGATTGGTCCTTTTCTTCCTACAACATATGGTTTTGAATAATATACTTGTTCTTTTTCATCTAATGCTGATATTGTAAGTATTGAGTTTTCATCTCTTAAAATTGCTGCAACTATTCTTTTTACTGATAATGCTATTGCATAATTAGTATATCCTTTAGCTCTTATAATTTCATATGCCGCATTTTTTACTTTTTGATGTATTTTTTCTTCTAGTTCATGTGTGTCTAATTTTTCTCTTCTACAATATTCTGATATACTCATATTCCCTATATGTGCACTTGACCAAATTGGAAATTCTGTATCACCATGTTCTCCAATTATATATGCATGAACATTTCTTGCATCAATATCAAATTCTTCTGATAATGCATATCTTAATCTTGAACTATCTAAAACTGTACCACTTCCTATAACTCTATTTTTAGGGAATCCTGATAACTTATATGTTATATATGTTAATATATCTACTGGATTTGCAACTACAAGTAATATTGCATTTGGTGAATATGCTGCAATTGGTGGAACTAAATTTTTAAATATTTCAACATTTCTTTTTACTAAATCTAATCTTGTTTCACCTGTTCTTTGATTAGCACCTGCTGTTATTATTATAATATCACTATCTTTAGTTGCTTCTGCATCACCTTCTATTAAGTTAACTGGTTTAACAAATGCTGCTCCATGTGCTAAATCTAAGATTTCCCCTTTTGCTTTTTCTCTATTTATATCTACTAATACTATTTCAGATGCGAGTCCTGAATCCATTAGCGCAAATACCGTTGCAGAACCTACAAATCCTGCTCCTATTACTGATATTTTATTTGTTTTTTTCATATTTATTCCTTTCTGTAATTGCCTTACTATTTATTATATAATTTAGAAATAATTTCTTTAAACTCTTTTTCTAGTTCTAATATTATTTCCTTATTTTCTTCTGTTCTTTCCATTAAAACTAAGCTTTTTTCAATCATTTTCATTCTTTCTTCTAATGTCCTGTTTTCAAAGCTTTTAAGAACTATCATAGGGTCTTTCTCTTCTATGTTCATGTCTGATTTAAATATATTATCATCTCTTGATAATATTTCTGTTATCTTTTTTGATATTTCTTCATCTAACAATAATTTATCAATAAGTTTAACCTCATCTAAATCTATGTTTTGAATTATATTATCTATTGTTTTCCTATTTAACTCATCAGATATTACTGATAGTGAAATATTGTTTTTAAAATTTACCCTAGCACTTTTATTATATATTAATACTTTTATTAATATAAGCTCTTCAGTATATTTTTTTATTTTTTCTGCTTTTTCTTTATCATTTTCTAAGTCTTTTTCTGTTTCTTTTTTAACATTTTCTAAAAATACCTCTGCTGAAATTCCATCTGTTTTAATATTTTTTTCTTTTTTCTCTATTTCTAAATATATTGATTCAACAGATATCCCATATTTTTTTGATATTTCTTTTATGTATATATCTCTTTCTGCAGAATTCCTTATTTTCAAAAGTAATTCTAAGACTTCTCCCATGAATTTTACCTTATCTGAAATATTTTCTAAATTATATTTCTTAGAAACATTTTCCAGTTTAAATTCAAATAATGATATACTATTTTTTACTTGTTTTAAAAAACTTTCTTTTCCAAATTTAATTATATATTCATCTGGATCTTTTGCTCCTTCATATTTTACAACTCTTACATCTGCCCCAAGTTTATCTAAAATATCTAATCCTCTTATTGTTGCTTCTTCTCCTGCCGCATCACTATCATATGCGATCTTAACATTTTTTGTATATCTTAATATAAGTCTTGCTTGTTTTTCTGTAAGTGCTGTCCCCATTGATGCAACTACATTTCTAATATCTCTTTGATGTAATGATATTGCATCCATATTTCCTTCTACAATAATCATTTCATTTCTTGAATAATTTTTTGCAATATCAAGTCCATATAAGTTATTTCCTTTAGAATACACTATATTTTCATTTGTATTTATATATTTTGCAACATCTAAATTATCATCTAATTTTCTACCTGTAAAACCTATAACTCTACCTTTTATGTCTTTTAATGTAAACATTAAACGATTTATAAATCTGTCTACTATAGAATTATTATCTCTCCTATATGCAAGTCCAACTGCAATTATATCCTCCTCTTTTATTCCATGTGAAACTAAATATTTAACAAGACCAATTTTACTATATCCTATTTTAAAATCAATAATCATTTGTTTATTTAATTTTCTTTTTTTAACATATTCTTGAGCTAGTTTATTTGTTTTATCATTTACATCTACAAGTGATTTCATGAAATAATTTGATGCCATTTCATTAATCTTATATGCCATCTCTTTTTTCTTTTCTTGTTTTATATCATAATATGTATCTTGTACTTTAGGAAGTTCTATTCTTGCTCTTTCTGCAAGTATTTCAAGAGCTTCTCTAAAACTTATATTTTCTATATTTTGTAAAAACTGTATAACTGTTCCTCCATTATGACATCCAAAACAATGATATACTTGTTTAGTTTCAGATACTGCAAAAGATGGAGTCTTCTCTCTATGAAATGGACATAGTCCAAAATATGTAGTTCCTTTTCTTTTTAAAGTAACATATTGTCCTATTACATCTACTATATTATTTGAATCTTTTATCCTTTCAATTAGTTCATTAGAATAATTCATTAAACATTTCCTTTGCTCATTTTAGTATTTTCACATATATATAATATCACATTTTCCTTGTTTTTTATACCTTTTATTTTCACCACAAAAATTCTTAATACATTTTTTAAACCTATTACTCCTAAAAAAATGTATAATGGTACATATATAAATATATATCTCGATCTTGCTTCAAATAATATTTCAAATATAAACAGGCCTATGATACCTAATATAACAATACTAATTTTTGTGGATTTACCATCATTATATGAAAACATATTAAAAATTAATATCCCAATCCACAAACATTGCATTATTTGTGTATATATCATATTATATTTTTCATTTTCATAATATATATTTTTTAGAAATTTACTTAATTCTTTATTTATTCCTTCTATATTATATTCTTTCCTTATATATACAAATGTTGCAACTCCTGAAAATGTTCCATCATTATAATTTGTTAAAATTTTTCTTGCTATTTGGTTAATTACTCCACCTAGCCCCATTTCAGTTATTCTTCTTTTTAATTCTTCAAGATTCGCTTTTTCTCTATCTTTAAGTTTTTCATATTTACCTGAAAAATTTTCGTCCTTAATTGTAAATACACCTTTTGATTCTGGATTCCACCCAAGCATTGCATAATGTGTTATATTAAATCTTTTTTCTTTATCAACATTTATTCCCATACTATTATTTGCTTTTCTTATATGTGTATATATAATACATCCTGTAATTATTATTAATATACTTACAATAATATAATATATTATCTCTTTCTTTATTCTTTCTTTTCTTACTCTTCTATTATTTTTACAATCTTCATTCTTATTTTTTATAACCAAATATTTTAAATAAGAGATATTTAATATCTTAATAATTACATATGCTATTGATATTATTATAATTTGTGGTTTTATATAATATCCTAAAATACTTAAATTTGTAAAAAGTAATATTAATATTATCTTACTTATACTACCCTTTTGTAATAATTTATCTTTTTCTTTATCATCATTTATCTTATTTTTATCTTTCTTTATATCTTTATCTTTATCTTTTTCTAATTTAAATATTATATATGTTAATATAAGACTTAAAAACATTCCTATTCCATCTGAATATGTAAGTACAATATGTGGAGATAATCCTACAATTAACATATATATTATCCATGTACATATACTATATATCTTATATTTTTCTTTAAAATACATATCTGCTATTTTATATATTAAAAATCCACATACAGAAAACATTATACTTTGAATAAAAAGTAATAAGAAATATCCATTCTGAATTCCTATTACTTCTCCTATCTTATATACATTTAAAAATATATATGTTAAAAAAAGATTATTTGCATATCTTGAATAATATCCATTCATTATTTTATCTGTATTATTAGTTATAATATATTCTACATTTTTAAGAACAATATCTATATCCCATCCTGGTCTATATGCATAATGTATACTTATATAATATAATAAGGGAATACATAATATTGTTAAACAAATAATTATTATATCAATATTACTATATTTCCTTATTTTTATAATCTTATTAAATATTAAATATATTATTCCGAATTAATGTCAAATATATAATTATACCGATAAGACCATATTCTATATTATTTAAAAACATTTTCTTTTTTGTTGCATATTCTATCATTCTTGATAAAAATAATATTGTAAGTATTATAATATAACTTGCAGAATATATTGCTTCAATAAGTTTATTTAACATTTTCATATATATCACTTTCAACCAAGCTCATAATTTTATTTTTTAATAATTCATTTACATATAATTCAGATTTTTCTTTATCATTTGTTTCTGAAAATTTTTCATTATATATTTTAGAAACATCTATTTTTTTACCTATTGATATTATAACTTTTTTCCTTAATCCTTTTTCTTCATATGTAAGTCCAATTGGGATTACTGGTATTTTTTTCTTTATACCTATAAGTATGCTTCCTTTTTTTATCTCCCCTGTCTTAATAAGTCCTTTCCTTGTTCCTTCTGGAAATATTCCGTAAAATTCCATCATTGTTTATAACCTCATATGCCTTTTTTATTCCCAGACTATCTCTACCATCTCTTTTAAGTGGAATTAAATCAAATAAGTATTTTAATATTCCTCCTATACAAAACATCTTAATATTTTCTTCTTTTGTCATATATATAATATCTTGGTCTAATAAAAATACTCTTAAAAATATAGCATCAAGTGCTGATATATGATTTGGCGTAATTATATATGGTTTTTCTATTTTTAAATTTTCTCTTCCTTTAATTTTTACATTAAAACAAATTGAAAATATAATTCTCATAATTATCAAAACAATATATTTTAATATTTGTTTAAATATATTTGAAACTTTTCTTAATACTTTTTTCACATGCTGCCTCTATTTCTTTTCACCAATTTTATTATTTTCTATCAAATATAATATTTCATACCAACTATTTACTCTTTGATGATTTTTTATATTTTTATTATATATACAATCAAAAACAATAATATTACAATCTTCTTCAATTTTCTTAATATTTTTTTCATAATCTTCTATCATTAAATCTATATTATTTTCATTAATGATTTTCTTCTTATCTTTTTCAAAAAATATCTCATCATAATATATATCATTTTCTTTAAGCCATTTTTTTGTTATATCTTTTAAATAACTATATAATTCTTTTTCTGAAATTCCTCTTGCTGTTATTATATATATGTTATGTCCATGTTCTTTTAATTTTTTTATAACCTCAGATGCAAATATCCTTGCAGGAGCTTTTGTATAATAATTAAACATATACTTATCCCAAAACTCATGTTCATCATCTCTATTCCATTTAAATATCTCATAAGTTTCATATTTTTCTCTATCTATATCTTCTAAGCTTCTTCCTTTGTCATATAATAATTTTGAACCATATTCAAAAACATATGGTTCTATATCTGCAAGTACTCCATCTATATCTATTCCTATATTCATCTTCTACCTTTTCTACTACAATTTAAATTATCTATTTTTATATACTATATATCACAGAACTTTTCTATTGCTTCTGAAACTCCATCTTCTGCATTTGATTTTGTTACATAATCTGCTTTTAATTTTACTTTATCCCATGAATTTCCCATTGCAACTCCAATTCCTGAGTTTTCTATCATCTTAATATCATTTATATTATCACCTATTGCCATTATTTCTTCTATCTGTATATTGAGAATTTCTTTTAATTTCTCTATTGCTCTCCATTTATTAACATCTTTTGCAGATATCTCTGTATAATAATATGATATTTCAACATTATTAGGTCCTTCTTTTATAACTTTTCTAGTTATAAAACTTGTGTCTAATAATTCTATATTTTCTAACTTTTTCAATTTAAACATGATATTATTAAATACTAATTCAGACTCATCGCAAATTGTCATCTTTAAAAAATCTTTTATATTATTTCTTATAATATATTCCTTCATATCATTAACAATAGTAATATTTGTCCTTTTTTCTTTCTCTTTATACATATTATCTTTATGATAAAAAAATAAATTATATTGAAGCTTTTCAGCTAAGATTTCTTCTTCTGTATATATATTATAATATATTGAATTTTCTCTACAAATATTAATAACTTTAAATACTGTTTCAATATCTAAAAAACCTTTCCATAGGGGCTTCTCTTCTTTCATATCATATAATATGCTTCCATTTCCACATATTACATATCTTGAAGTTCCGAAGCTCTTTTGAAAAAGTTATTGCAGACTTTAACAGTCTTCCTGTTGTTATTACTATTTGTATATCTTTTGTTTTTGCTCTTTTAAAAGTTTCAATAGTTCTTGATGAAACTTGTCCTTCATTATCTAAAAGTGTTCCATCAAGATCTATATTAACCATTTTAATCATATTCCCTCACTTTATTAAATTTCAGGTTCTACTATTCCAAAATTCTTACCATCTTTTAATTTAAATATTACATTTACTTTATTTGTTTCAATATCTATAAATGTTAAGAATAATTGTTTCTTTTGTGATGATAATAATATTTTAGCATTTTCCTTATCCATTGGTCTTACTTCATATGTTTGATATTTTATAATTTCATTTTCTATTTCTGTATCATTTCCATCATCTTCTGTATCAAGTATCATCACTTTTTTCATTGCTTTTTCATTTATATCTTTTTCTTTTACAACTTGTCTTTCTAAGATATCTACAACTTTATCTATTCCAGCATAAAGGTCTTCATTTTCTGTAATTGCTCTAAAATTTTTCTTTCCTGTATTTACTGAAACTTGTACAATCTTATTTTTTCCTTCTTCTTTTAATTGTACACTTACTTTAATAACATCATTAAAATATTTCTTTAATTTCGCTAATCTTTTTTCAATATATTCCTTTATTGATTCTGTTGGTTTTAAATCTTTACCATTTACTTCTAGTTCCATAATATCCTCCTTAAACATTATTATTATACAATAAATATATCACTACTAGCTCAAGTTTTCAATATACATAACTTATAGTCTATATTATAATCATAACAATTAAATAATAAAAAAATATAAAATAAGAACTGTATTATTAAATACAGTCCTTATACTAAGATTTATAATCATACACTCCATATATTTTATATACATTATATATATTTATATCTTTTCACTATTCTATTATTTTTTTTATCTATTTCTCTATTTACTATTTATTTATCTTTAAAATTAAATAGAAAAGAATAATATTCTAATACCATATATCATTAACATATGTACTGGATAAATTGAATATTTTAAAAGTTTTATCCAATTGTTTTCCCTACTATCTTTCTTGTTTCTACTTATCATAATCATATTATTATAAAGTATATATATTATTGGTAACGCAAGTATTGAATATAGTTGTATAGAATATAATCCAACTAATTGGAAGAAATCTCCCTTTGCTCCAATAGCCATATATAATACATAACTCATGTTTAAAATTGCCATTACTACTATTTGTTTTATCTTATTTTTTATAGGAATGAAATAAAACATTAAAATCAAGAAATATGAATAAAATCCTCCATCAAACCCAAAAGTTTCTGATATATATACTGATAATAATATTAATAATGATATATTTAATGTTCCATATTTTTCCTTTTTATTTTTATCTAATATATATATTGATATTGCACCTAAAAGTAATGTAAATCCAACATTAAATAATGAAGTAAAATGATTAAATATTCTTAATATTTTTTCAAATTCAGTTACTTCTGATATACCTACAGGCATCCCTTTTATCATTAATATATATGGTATTTGTGATACCAACGAAAAAATTCCCAACCTTATAATATAATTTTTCTTAGATTTTGTTTTTTTCATCCCTTCTACTATTAGAAAAGCAAATATCGGTAATGCTATTCTACCGTAATAATGGATTTGTACTATAATAATTTGGTGCTAAAAATTTTACTATATGATCTATAAACATTGTTAAATATGCTATTAATTCCATTATTTCCTCCTTTTTATATATTTATCTCATCCCATATATTTAAAATTAAATAATCTTTTGTCATTTCAAAATTACAATTACTTTTTACCCTTCTTCTGGTCTCTACTACAATTTTATATAATCTATTATATATCATACTATTATCATATATAATATTTTCTAATATATTTAATATTTCTTCAATATTTTCTTTTATTATAATATCTGAATATTTAGAATAATATTGTGATTTTTTCATTATATTAGCATTTTCTAATATATTAATTATATCTTTTTCTATTTTTTCATCAATCTTTTCTGATATAATTTCCTTTTTTTCATTTTTTCTGTTTTCTATTTTTTCTGCTAAATATATTTTTTGACACCTTGATTTAATTGTATCTAATATACCATTTAATGTTTTTGATGTTAAAACTATTGTTACATAAAAAGGTGGTTCTTCCAATATCTTAAGAAGTGCATTTTGTGAATTATTATTTAGATATTCAAAATTATTAATTATATATATTCTCTTATCTATTATTAAAGGCTTTTCATATACTGTACTAAATACATTTCTTATATCTTGTACTTTCATCTTTTTCCCATCTACTATCTTAAATTCTTCTATAACTCCTGATAAAATTTGATTATATATATTTTCTTTTTCTCTTATAATATTATAATCAAACTCTTCTCTTATATTATATTCTTTAAATATATTTTTCTTAATTATATTACTATATAAAAAGAGAAGTATTTGCTCTTTATAATCTTCTATATTTTCTCCATAGAACATATAGCTATGCAATATCTTCTCACTTTTTAATTGTTTATCAATAAAACTTTGAAATTCTAAGCTGTTCATATTTTCTCCATTATTTAATTTTTCCAAATGTATCTAAAGGCCATACTCTTCCGAACAACCCTACCTTCTAGTTTATTTTTTGGTATACATCCTAATGTCCTACAATCAGAACTTCTTTCTCTATTATCTCCCATCATAAAATAATAACCTTCTGGAACTGTAAAATCATTTAATATAAATGATTCTGTAACTACTTCACTACCTAAATAACTTTCCTCTAACTTTTCGCCATTAACATATACACTTCCATCTTTTATTTGAATATGATCTCCTGGAAGACCTATAACTCTTTTTATTAAACTTATCTTATCTACTTCTAAAAAATCCTTATTTATTACTTCTAAGAAATTTTGTCTTTCTTCATATACTGCTTTTGGATTAGTATTTGATATATACACATTTGATCCTCTTGGTGCTTCAAATGTAACAATATCACCTCTATTATATTTTCCATTAAATGTCCTAATTGTCCTATCTAACCATAATCTTTGATCATTTTTTAATGTTGGATACATAGATTCTTGTTTTACTGTTGTAAATGTTCCTATAAAACCTTTTATTAAAAATGCCAATACAACTGCAATTACTATACAAAATATCCATTCTAAAACTTCATTTGTAATTTTATCTTTTTTTATTTTTTTTTCATTTTCGATAATATCATCTCTTACTTTTTCTTTATCTTCCATCTAAAAAATTATTTACCTTCTCTCATTGTAGTTTCTAAATTATTTAAGAAATCTTCTGTTAATTTATCTTTCTTATCTTCCTTTGATTTTTTTCCTTTTTCTTTCTCTTTTTCTATTGCCTTATCTTCTATGACTTCTTCTTTTTCTTCTTTATTAACATTATTATCTATCTTATTATTACTATCTTTTTTATTATCTTCATTATATAAGTTTGTTATTTCTTCTAAAAGATTTTCATCTAACCTAGATTCTCTAATATATCCTTCTCTTATTTTAGGTTTTTCTGGTTCATTTGCCTTTTCTATTATTTTTTTATCTATTTTATTATTTTTTTTCTTATTATTATACTCATTATTATATTTTTTATTATTTTCACTTTTTTCCATCTGTTTTATTAATTCTTTTGTATTTGATGTTGTATCTTGTGAAACATTATATAATAATGTAACAATTATTATCCCTGCAACAATTACAATTATTATTTTTATGATTGGCATACTTAATATCATATTTGAATTATCTGTACCAACTGTTGCAAAAACATTAATTGTAGTTAGAAACATTGTTATTACAATTAATAATATAGATTTTATAATATTCTTTTGTTTTTTCATTTCCTGTAAAACCCTTTCTTTTTTCTTTTATTAATTAAATAATGATTTTTTAACATTGCTTAATAATATTTTTTATATTTATAATATAATTTATTTCTTGTTTGATTTTTTTAATTTTAAAGTTTGTCTTGAATTCCTACCTTCGAGATTTGCTTCCTTTATATTAAATCTTATTATAACCTCTGTTCCTTTTCCAAGTTCACTTGATATATCTATTTTTCCATTATTTTTATCTAAAATTTCTTTTACTATTGAAAGACCGTAAACCTGTTCCTCCACTTTGTCTAACTCTTGAACTATCTACTCTATAAAACCTTTCAAATATCTTATTTAAATCTTCTTCTTTTATTCCTATTCCAGTATCTTTTATCTTAATATATACATCATTATATAAGTAACCAATATATATATCAATATTTCCGATTTTCCCCTGTATATTTTATAGCATTTGTTATTATATTTATGATAACTCTTTCTATGCCAAATTTATCACCATATATTTCTGGTATTTCTGCTGTAACATAACATTTAAATTTAATATTTTTTTCTTTTCCAATATGTTCAAACTTTTCGACAAGTTCTTTTACAATATCTACTAAATTAAAATATTCCTTATTTCTAAGTTCAATATTATTATCATATTTTGAAAGCATAAGTAAGTCTTTAACTAGCTCTGCCATTCTACTAGCTTCTTTATGTATTTTATTTACAAAATACATTGTTTGTTCATTATCAGTATTTTCTTTTTTTTCTGTATTTTGATTATTTTCTTCTATTATTGTTTCTGAATATCCAAGTATTGATGTAATTGGTGTTTTTAATTCATGTGATACATCTGCAACAAACCTTTTTCTCATTTTATCAAGTTCTACTGTCTCTGTTATTTCTGTAAATAACATTACAATACCATATGCTTTTTCATCTTCTGTTTTAAGTGGTGCAAAAAACACCTTATATACCCTATTATCTAAAATAATTTCTTTATCTTGTGATGTCATTTTTTGCATATATATTATTTTTTCAAGATTTTGTGTTATTCCTATTTTTTCACAAACTGTTTTAAATGTATCTTTCTCTTTAATTTTTATATTTTCTTTAGCAGCTTTATTTATATGACTAATTCTTCCTTTAATATCAAAAGAGATTACTCCATCTTTCATATGTAAAAGTATTGTTTCTATTTCTCCTTTTTGTCTTGTAGTCTCTTCAAGTCTTTCTTTTAAATTATTATCCATTTCTACTATCATTGAAACAAGTTCATCTACTTGATCTTTTTCTACATCTGCTTTTAAATATTTTTTTTCTAAACTTTCCCCTCTTATAATCATTTCAGCATTTTTTACAAGTTCCATTGTTGGGGCTAATATACATTTTTCTAATATTTTACTTATTCCAATTGATGCAATAATAAGTATTACTGTTATAATTGTAAATGTTACTGTCATTCCTTCTCGATTTTGATTAACAAGGTTATTTATCTCTCCTATTTGTGAAAATGTTAGACTTCTTGTTTTTTCAACACTTTCTAAAAACATATTACTTTGATGATTTAATAATAACCATGTTGTTATAAGTGCCATACTTATTAATATTAATATTGTGACTACTATTATTATTTGTACTTTTTTTAACATATTATGCCTTTATTCTTCAGTTAAATCTTCTGAATTATTGTCTTTTTTATGTCCATCTTTAAGATAATATCCGAACACCTCTTTTTGTAATTAAAAATTCTGGATTACCTTTTCTTTTTTCAATTTTTTCTCTTAATCTTGCCATTGTAACATCAATTGTTCTTATTTCTCCAACATATTCTCCATATCCCCATACTTTTTTAAGAAGATCTTCTCTTGTTACAACATTTCCAGGTTGTACAGCCAAAAATTTCAGCACATCAAATTCTTTCTTAGTAAGTTCAATTTTTTCATTTCTAATCATAACTTCTCTTCTTTTTGAGTCTATTCTCAAATCTCCAAGTTCAATCATTTGATATTCCTCTTCTTGAAAAGCTTTTTTAGTATTTTCTGTTTTTCTTAAATGTGCTTTAACTCTTGCTATAACTTCTCTTACTTGAAATGGTTTTGTAATATAATCATCTGCACCTATTTCTAGTCCAATTATTTTATCTGTTTCATCACCTTTAGCTGATATCATAAGAATTGGAATTTCTTTCATATTAAGCTTATATCTTATTTCTTTACATACTGCTACTCCATCTTTTTTAGGAAGCATTATATCTAATAATATTAAATTTGGTCTATGTTCTGTACACATTCTTATAGCTTCTTCTCCGTCTGCTGCTTCAAATACTTCAAATTTTTCTCTTTCCAAATTATATTTTAATATTTCTCTTATCGATTCTTCGTCATCTACTATTAAAACTGTTGTTTTAACTTTTAAATCCATTAAAATGGCCTCCTTTAATTATAGTAAATATATATTTAATTTTCTTCTCTTCTCTTCTTTTGTACAGACTTTAATGTCTTCTATCTACGAAAAATGCACTTCCTTTCATTTGTTTTGCTTTTTTCTTTGCAAAAGCTCCCATTTCACCTATTTCTAGAATATTTTTAATTTTATATGGATCTATCTCTATTGCTCCAATACTTAATGTTGTAAGTGGATATTTTTCTATTTCTCCGAAGTCTATTTGGAACTTCAAAATATCCTAAATCTAATTCTTTTTTTTCAAAATAGTCTACCACTGTTTCATCAAATTCTTTTAAAATCTGTTCACATATCTCATTATATCTAACTGGATTTATTATTACTATAAAATCATCCCCACCTATATGGCCTACAAATGGATTTTCTATCTTACTATTTCCGAAGTATGTTTTTACTTATAATTCTTGCTGTAAATTTTATAATTTCATCACCTTTAGAAAAACCATATACATCATTAAATGCTTTAAAATTATCTAAATCTAAATATAGCATTCCGAAATTTTTCTTTTTTTAATATTCTCTTTTTTATTTCTGCTTGTATTTGTACATTTCCGTGGAAGTCCAGTAAGTGGACTTATTCTTCTATTTACTTGTAAAAGTTCTAAAAAATTCTTTATTAAATAATATACATATTCACTTTCAAATGGTCTTCTTATATAATATTGAACCATTTCTTTCATAACATCTATTGCATGTCTTTTACTAGAATTTGAAGATACAACTATTATTGGTGTAATAGAATTATTATCATCATTTCTAATTTGTTTTACCATATCATAAATATTAATTTCTAACTTATCTTCATTAATTATAATTAAATTTGGTATCATATCCAAAACATCTTCTAATTGTTTTGTATTTTTTAATGTTAATTTTATCTTTTCTTGTTTTTCCATAAAAGCTTTTCTAATATCTACTATTAGATCTGCTCCATTATCATCTATTACACATATTTCTTGTATCATTTTTATCCTTTTTCTTTTTTCTTTAGTTTGGTGTTATTGTTTGTCCTGTACCTGTTGATGGATTTGGATTATTTGTTGCTGGTGGATTTGTTCCATTATTTGTTGTATTTCCATTCCCATTATTTCCACTATTTGCTGGTGGATTTTGTGTAGGATTTCCAGTATTTGATCCTCCTGGATTTATAGTTGATTGTTCTTTCTTTCTTGTAACTGTTCCTCTCATTACTTGTGTTGAGATTCCTTCTACAGATGTTGCCTTTATTTCAATTGTGTTTTCTCCCATATTAAGTTCTTGACTTATTGTCCATTTCTTATTATCTGTATCACCATCTCTATGTTCTTTAACATATACTTTTGAATTTATAGCATATTCAACTTTCTTTATTCCTACATCATGTGTTACATATATTAATATATTTTTTTCATCTGCTGTTTGTTCTGCACGTATTTCTGGCGCTTTTACTCCATTAAAATCTTTTTGTTCTTTTTGTTCATTTCCTGCTGCATCAATTGCAGTTACTTTTAATAATGCTTGTCCTTGTTTTGGAGTAATATTTACTTTTATTTCTTTTTTATTTTGGGAATTTTTTTCTAGATTTGTTGTTTTTACTTCTTCTCCTTCCCAATTATATTGAAGTGTTGCCATTTGTGTATCATCTGTAGCAATTATCTCAATATTGCCATTTTTTACTTCTATAGATATTTGTGGTTTTGTAATATCTTTTCCATTTTCATTAGTAAATTCTTTAACAATATTTTCTTTTGTACTTCTTACATCTTCTACTGAAACTCTTAAAGTATTTTTACCTTTTGGTATTTCTATTCCTTTTTCTTCTATGCTATTTCTACCTTCACCTTGTATTACTTTTTCTGTAGAAATATCTTCATTCCATGAATATGCAACTTTTTGTATTTGATTTATTGCTTCAACTTTTATATCTACTTTAGTTTCATCTTGTTGAGTAATATTTATAACTATCTGTTTTTGTTCAGCAATTTGTTTTGCCTTTTGCTCATTATTCCTATTTATAGTTATAAGTGAATATGCTCCTATTCCTATTGCAAGTATTATAAGTACAAATGCAAAAACTTTTATAGCAATCTTTGATTTTTTACTTGATTTATTTCCATCATTTATCCCAGACATTTTTTTCATATCATAATCTTTATAATTATTATATGTTGGGCTTTCAATCCTATTTGCACCAATATTTCTATTAACATTGTTCATATTAACATCAGAATTCTTTGAAACTTCAGCTTCTTTATTCCCTATATTATTATTTGGATTAAATCCATTATTTGTTCCATTTATGTCATTATTTGCATTAATGTTAATTTTATCTTCAATATTATTATTTTTAATACTACTTTTCTTTAATTTATCATCTTCAAAATCTAATATCTGATTCCTGTAATTCTCCTT
>ERZ773014.1207-NODE-1207-length-16781-cov-3.343358_pt1 | contig 16781 bp, 18 predicted proteins | sample MGYA00580841_ERZ773014 | MGnify/ENA primary metagenome ERZ773014 (study PRJEB29015, sample SAMEA2737989) | human oral metagenome | biome: human oral; feature: human-associated habitat; material: dental | place: China | collected 2067 ...
GGTGCCGAAGGCCGGACTCGAACCGGCACGTAGGGAACTACGCTTGATTTTGAGTTTGTTCTTCCATTTTTAGAACACAGGCACTTCGTGGGATTGCTGATATTTAAAGGCTTTCAATACTTTATTCTGAGCAATACCTCGCCATGCCATAGATACGCATGATGTCAAAATGATGTCAAATGCCGCCACACAAAAAAACAGAGGGGCGGCGTGACCTGTGCCTTCCCTCTGTTTTTGCCATTACCACTCCGCGACGTTATACATCAACGTCGCTCTCTTGTACTTGCACGCAGCGTAAATTAGTGCGACAAGTATGCACACAAAAATAAGCCCCAGAACCGAAGCCCTGGGGCGTGGATACACCTATATTGTTTTATACCTTGATCGTCGGCGTGAGCGACTTGTCGAGTACGAGGCGCACAAGCCACACGCTGCCCTGCATCACTGCAGGCAGGACGACGGCATCGCGCCAGTAGCACCAGCCGCGCTCCTCCTTGGCCTGCGCCTGGATCGTCGTGACAAACTTATTGACTGCATCCTCGATCGGCGGCAGCACCTCGTTCACGATCGCCGCCGTCACGCGCTGCTTGATTTCCTCCGTCACATTTTCAACGTGCAGCTCGCGCACGATGTTGTCACGAATGTCCGTCCACTTGCGCTCTTGCTCGCTCCTTTCTCATCAAAGCATCTGCTCGTAATCCGTCACGCCGCGCGCAATGGCGCGGGCGAAGTCGTCCTGATTGTCACGCAGGAGCGCGGCATCGTCCTCATTGTCGATAAAGGCAAGCTCGATGAGGACGGCGGGCATGTCGGTGTGCTTGAGGACATAGATTTCGGGGCGATCTTTGAGCCCTCGATCCGTAGTGTCAAGACTGTCCACGATCTGGCGTTGGATGCAGCTGCCGAGCTGACCGCTACGCGTGCTGCCAGGATAAACACAGGTCTCCGTGCCGCTCGCATTTCCATTAAAGGCATTGCAGTGAATCGACACGAAGATGTCCGCCTCGCTCTCGTTGGCCGTGCTTGTGATCACATAGAGGCTGTCGTCCTGCAGATTGCCGACGACCTCGACGCCCGCCTCTACAAGATAGTGCTCCACGAGATCAGCGATGCTTTTTGCCACATCGCACTCCCTGAGGTCGCAGCCGCAAGCACCTGGATCGGGATTGCCGTCCGGCGCATGGCCGGGATTCAAGAATACTTTCATTCGGTTTTCTCCTCCTTTTTTTCATCAGGCTTGTCGCCGTGCTTTTCCGCGACCGCGACGCATCCCATGTAGCCGACAAGTCCGATCACGATGTCGCTCCGCATCCTGTCCATCTCTCCCGTCACACCGAAGGCAGGGAGTAGGATGGATAAAATAAGCGCGAGGACAAGCCCCGCGCCGATGATCAAATCCGGCGTAAATCTCACGACAGATGCAGCCTCCTTTCATTGTTTGTGACGCGCTCCTCCAACATGTTGAGGCGATACGTGTTATTCTTGGCACGATCCTCCACTTTTTGGATGTGCACGCGGAGCTCTTGCAGCATCTCCTTCGTCGTGTCTATCGAGGTATACAGCCTGTCCACGGATTTCGTCAATTTCACGACGTTGTTGTCCATGGGCTTCAGATAGAGCCGCATGACGAATCCCAGCCCTCCCGCAACAATCGCCGTGCCCGCAAGCGTCTCTCCCAGCTCTACCACCATGGGCATCTAGCTCCTCCTTTCTGCTTCAGCAGGTTTGTCCTACTCCCCTTTGCAGGGACTTCGTATATTCGCCATAAGCCTCACCTATGTCACCCTGAACCTCCACCTCCTGTCGGCGGCAGTTCGTTCTTTCGCACATATCCGGCATCATTCTCCAGCTGGCTCACCTTCGTCGGTATCTGTGCGGCTTTTGCGTAGCCCACATCGTCTGCCAGTTGACTGAACTTCGTCGGAATCTGTTGCTGCGTCGCATAGCCGACATCGTTTTCAAGCTGACTCAGCCTCGTCGGAATGTCCGACTTCTTCGCATAGTCGTTCGCATCAAGGATTTCCGGCGCGGGATTTCCTTCATGCCCGAAATACAGGCCATCTTTGAAACGGTATCTGTCAAGATTCCCCACCTTGACCAGCCATTTCCCGCTGTCTCCGACCTTGGTCGAAACATCTGTCCCCGCATAGAAGGAGAATACATCGCCGCCCGCTTTCATATTTGTCACGATATTCTCTATGACAGTCTGATTCGGCAATGTCAGCCGCCCATCAAAAACGCATCGGTATTCATGACCGTTCGCCTTCACGACATCACCTACGTTATACGCCGTCAAGGCTTGCCAGAATCCGTTTCCGCCTGGATTTTCCTGCAGGGAAACGACCTGATAGAGACGATACTTTCTTTCGGGCGTTTCATCGGCATAGTAGAAGTCCCCCAGTCTGTAATGCGTATTGAAAGACCGCCAATGGCAGTTTGCGGCCGATGGCGTCACCTTCTTCCATACGCATTCATTGTCCAAGTACGTATTATCCGAACGCCAGCCTCCCGCACCTTCCAGAGGCCCCCATTGGTTCTTTGCATCTGTCTTGCCGCCCTTTATGCACTGGACGACAAAGGTATTGTCCGCAATGAATGTCCCCTCCACATAGCTTTCTCCCGCCTTGCGCCAAGCCATGGGCACAGCACCGATGTAGCGCACGGGCAGAGTCCCGTCCACGGTTCTTGCACCAGCAGCGACAGGTGCGGGCAGATTGCTGCCCGTTTTGAGCGACGGGTCTTCCGTTGGCATCGGTGCGCCGCCCGCCGCTTCTCTTACGTATTCCCAGATGATGTCGCCATCCACGCAGCGCGCATTTCCTGCGACAGGGACAAAGCCTGACGTCACGCCGTCATGCCGCACGAGCTGATACACATGGTCTTTCCCGTCCGTGCCGCAAGATATGCAGTATGAACCCTTGGCAAACCACGTCTGAGGCTGCCAGTCCTTCCCGCGAAAAGCGAGGCGGGCGCTGCCGTTTTCAAAGGAGCTGTTCCAAGCCGTATTCTGCGGCGGCGTCGGCGTGAGCTTTCCAGATTGCATGACCTGATAAATCTTGTGGTCTGCATAGACGTACTCCCCCGCCGCGACTTCCATGTTCGGAATAAAATCCTTGTGGATGAACGCCGTCCGCGCGGCAACGTATTTCCACCAGCAGCTGTCTTGCTCCTTCGGATACACGTCCACCCCATCTATTTTCTCTCCCTGCAAATGCACGGGACGGTATCCGTTGCTCCTGCCCGCCGTCGTGCATTGCCAGCAGAACACGGGAAGCCAGTTCGATGTCTCCGTAAAGCAATAGTCGCCGGCCGCATACGCACGATTCGCCTTCCATTCCATATCTTCAACGTAACGGATTCTTGCCGTGCCGCAAGCGAACTCATTGCCGGAGTAGTCCGTCGGCTTGTTCTCTTTTGTCGCAATCGGCAGTACGCCGTCCCGTACCACGACAAAATGCCGCACGTCGTAAAAGGCTGTCTTTCCGTCACCATCGACAAAGCTCTCATAGGTTCTCACAGTCTGACCTGTTTTCACCTGCAGCTTCTTCTTATTCCCGTCGTCTATCCAATCGATGCCCCTGCCGACGTACTTCCACATGAGCTGTCCCGCATCGTCATTCCCCGTGTCACGGCAATATCCTGCGATATTGGAAGGCGGTGTCGTTGACGTTTTGCCTCGGCGCATTCCGGCGATATTGAAATAGCACAGGTATGTGTCTGCCTCATACGAATGAAACGTACAGTCTCGAATCGTGACCTCGGGCAGTTTGTAGCTGTCAAAAAGGGAAATCGCTTCGGGTGAAAAATCGATCTTGCATACGTCAAACTCATTGCCTTCGGGCGCCTTGAGGAATGCATTGCAGTTGGCGATGAGCACGCGGCCTTCAAAAATGCGCCCATACGTCAGGTTGAATTCCAATATATGCGCATTCGGGTAGGAATCGCCCTCCAGCTTGTTGATGTAGAAATTCGTGTTTGTGATGGAACAGATGCCGCGCCCTTCGCCGACCTGAATCGCGTGATTGAACAAGTTGCACTCGTCAATCCACAGATTGTAAAAGTAATTGTGAATATCCAGTCGGTTGATGTTCACTCGTTCGATATGTACGTCCTTGACGCAGTTCATAGCCGTTGCGCCCCAATATCCCTGCACGCTGATGTCGTGCAGATGGAGCTGCAGGCAGTTCGTCGCACGGATTACGTACCCCGACGTCCCATTCTTTCCGTCTTCCTTCTTGCCCGCCGCGTTGAAGCCCACGATGTCCGAGACTTCCACGTTGTACGCGCCCCAGATGTAGATCATCGTATTCTTGAAGCGCGTGTTGTGCATTCCTCCCGTGTTCGGCTGGAAATTAAATCCGCTGATGTGCGCATTGTGGCACTTGCACCAAAGCACGGAGCAATACTTGTTCGCGCTCGTCTGAAGCTTGACGTCACAGCCTATGAAGTGATAATGCGCAGCAGGAAGCATGTTGTAGGATACGCTCAGGTGACTCATGATGGTGCGCGTGCTCATCTCATGCGTCACATAGTCCGATACGGGCGTATGAATCTCCAAACCGCCCGCCCTGTCCCAATCCTGCATGAAGGGGCTTGTCAGGATACCGTCCGTCGTATGCAGCAGAAGTTCATAACGCGGTTCGGAATACATATATCCCGCGTCGTCGCGCACCGCATAAGGATCCTCTTTCAGGATGAGGACAGCATTCGGCTCAAGAACGCTGTTATATCCTTGCGGACTGATTACAAAATTATCCTTCTTATACGTCGCCCGCGCCTCTTCCGTTGGTTCGTAGGTATAATAATCTTCTTCATTGTCTCCCCAGAGATAGAAGCCGTACCATGTCGCATTGCAGTCCTGCACGAGAATTTCAGAACCTGAAAGGTCGACGTCGCCCGCACAGACGATGGGCTTGTCATTGTCCTTGCGAATGATCCCCTTGTGGTTCTCCACTTTGACGGAGTAGCGACGGCGTCTGCTCAACGGCTCAACCGTGTATGTGTCATGCTGGTAGCGGTGCGCCATATATATGGCGTCATAATCGTCGGTTTCTCCATCGAGCTTCGCGCCGAACATGGAGTAATTGACCGTTGTTTCACAGATGACTGCATACATGACCTTGTGCTTCGGTTCGCCGTTCGCTGTCAACAGAGGGATGAATTTCCCCTGCGCGTCCTTTTCCAACTCATATTCCCCGTTCACGTCGAGCTTCGGCGTGCCGTCTTCTCGCAGTACGAGTTTGTATTCATAGTCGTTCGTTTCTCCGAGGCGTATCGCCCAAGGGTAGCGCTCAGGGTCATAGAGATATTTGCAAAGATACCTTGCGCCGCCGCCGTCGTGACGCCTGTAGTAGCCCAGCACGCGCACCTCCATGCCGAAGCTCAGTCCGTATGCGCGGTTCTTGCGCATGGCGGTCACCGTGTCGAATACGACCTGTCCGTTTCTCGCGCTATTATGCCACGAGATGTCATATCCGTTGTAATTGTTGTATGTGATGTGCGTATTGTTGTTGGCGACGGCGTTCTGCACCTGCGCATCCCACTTTTGCGGTGTAAAGTCCTCGATGTTGGTATAGTCGAAATCCGGGTATTTGTCGTAGTCGAGTTCCGTGGCGTAAATTGCCTCGTCGTATTCCGCAAGCTTCAGCTTGACGAGCATATCGCCGTCGCGTTCCGCGCCGACCACGCGAAACGGCTTGACCGCCTTGTGCTGCCGTCCGAAGGCGTAGCAGTCATATTTTTGCGGCGCATGAGCGAACGGTTCCGTAACGGTCACGGTCATCGTCGCTCCCGCCTGAGGCACGACTTCCTTGCGGATGAGCGTGTCGTCCTGCAAGGTAACGTAAATTTCATAATGCGCTTCCGGCTGCATCGTGACCGATTGATCAAGCATGAGCGTCGTCGCAGTCGCCTCAACGAGACGCCCCGAAGCGATGCCTATGCGCGATACCGTATGCGCGTAGCCGACGACATCGCCGTATTCGCACACGAGTCCGTTGATATCCGTGCCAAGTTCCACAAATTGCAGCTGCCGCTCCGACGTGGCGAGGGAATATATGCCCTCTCGATAGGCTTGCGTTCGCCGTGAGACGCCGAAGAGCGTGAGCTGCGCCGTGTTTTCCTGCGCATCGTCCTTCTCCCATCCGGGCGAGCGCAGGGTGAATTGTGTATTCTTGAAATCGTTGTTCTTATCATTGTAGGTGATTTCCACCGAATGCGCGCGCTCTTCCTTGCTCATAAAGGAGCCTTGGATGCTTGAGAGCGTCGTCCGTCCTTCGGCAAATATCTGCGTCATGCCCTGCGGTCGGTCGACGACGATGCCATAGTTTTTACCATGCACGATGATGTTCGCATGTCCAACGGCAGCAGCCTTCATCGCCGCGTCAAAGCGCTTCTGGCTCGTATCAAAAAAAGCGTCAAGCTGAAAGCGTTTTTCCATCTCGCCTTCATTGTTCAATATCTTCTCGTCCGCATACTCCGCAGCGCTTTTCCATTGCTCGTAGTAAGCATCCAGCGATCCATGATGGCATCCGAGAACGATGTATTCATCCGCCCCCGTCACCACATTGCGCAATTTGCGACAGCCATGCAGGATATCATAGGCCGCCCAAATGGGATTTGTTGCCGCCTTCGCCTCATATGACCCGATATGCGGATTATGCACATAGACAATGCTGCGTGTCTGCCGCCAGTTGACGTTTGGAATGCCGCCCGACAGCTGATTTGTTGCCAGTATACGCATGCCGACAAGCACCTTGTTCGGGCGGCAATATGTGCCATTGTTGTAGCTCGTCAGGATCGCCCAGTTTGTGACGGTCATATAGCGCGAGCCGGATGGCTTCTTCACCATGGCGACCTTGACGTCGTATTGCCCCGGTTCCAGATTTTCTGCAAAGCGGATTGATTTTCGGATTCCTTCCGAAGATGCGCTTTCGACTGTATATTTCCCGCTGCCAATCCAGTTCGGCTTCCCCGTGCGCCGATAATCAATTTGGATTTCCACGGATGTGCTGCCATAGCTGCCGTCGTCATGCAGATGATATAAGCCGTTGTTCCATTCCAACGTCACTTCGAGCGCTGAGGCTTTGACGGAATCCGTTGTACGGATGATCGGCATACTCACATCCAGCATGAGATTTACGGATTGGTCTACGGGCGTGTCCGTAAAAAAGGAGATGGGCGTCTGGTCGTTCGTTCCTAAGCGCGTCTCAAGCTGCACATTGCTGTAGTTTTCTATGGGCGTGTTGTCGATGCGTATATTCTCGATTTTATCGACGGGGCCGTATCCGCCGCAAAAAAGCAGGTTGAGATATTGCTTGCCGTCGCTCGTCGTCTCCACATGCTCCGTGAGGAGCTGCGCCTGCGGAATACATACGCCGTAAGTCTCGCCGATGATACCGCCCTCCGTCGTGGCAATCGTCGGCAAATCCCAGCCGTAGGTACGGCTTTGCTCGTGATCAAAGTTGGCACTGTTATTGATTTGCTGAGGAAAGAGGGAGTTGATGAGCCGCCCGCCGAGGTACATGATGGCACCCGCGTAGAGGTAAGCGCCGAACGTGCCCGCTCCCGCGATGGTCATGCCGAAAAGGGATGCGCCGCCCGCAATAATACCGCCCGTAAGAGCGGAAAGCGCGATCATGGCGACGAATCCCAAAATCTTTTTCAGGCCTCCGCCCTCGACATGCGGTGCAAGGATAATCTGGTCGCCATCCACGGGCGTGACCTCGGCAGGCACCTCAACATATTTGCCATTGAGGAATACATCCCGCCCCTCCAAATCCGCAAAATACCGATCCAGCGTCACGCCAAGGCAGACGGCTTCCTCCACATCGTGGATAAACGGTTCAAACGGATTCTCGACCGTGACAATCTGGATCATGCTTCCCCTCCTCCCTTGTAGCGATAAAAGCCGACAATATGCGCCTTCCATCGCCGAATACGTGCGACCGAAACATCCGTGAAAGCATAGGCGTGAATAAACTCTTCTGCATTGATACATACGCCCGCATGATTCACCCACGTCTTGCTTGACGTCCGTATGGCGACAAGACATCCGGTTTCAGGCGTGTCAATTTTCTGCCACTCGTGGCATTCCTCTGCCATCTTGCGGCTGATGGCAGCCAAGTCGCGCGCCGATATGGCATAGTCTTTGATCTCTATGTCCTGCCGCTGAAAACAGATTCGCACGAGTCCCCAGCAGTCCAAGCCAGTCATATCCCGCCCGCCATCGACAAATGGTACGCCGATCAGGTCATTATATGCAAACATCGCTCATCGTCCTCTCTGTATGCCCGGCTCACCGCCAAAGCGCGACGGGATGAGGCAGGTCTCCAACGTGTTGACGCATATCCCGGCGCCGATATAGCCGCATCGCAAATCACCGCAGCGAAACGGGCAAAAGTTGTTGATGTAGCGATGGGACGGGAAGCGATTCATCAGTTCGGCAGATGCCGAGAGGCAAAATGTCACCCAAGACTCATCATAGCTAGCCGATTTGACAAGAAAATCCAGTTCAAACTCCGGGTGCGGGCTTGCCAGATTGCTTGCCAATGCCACCATGAGGCGCACTTCCGAGTCGACAAGCCCGTTGTATTGCTGCAAGTAGGTCTGTATGATACCGCCACAGTTGCTGACCTTGACGTTGAGCGCGGGTATCGTCTTGCCGTCCTCGCCGGATGTTTCGATGTCCAGCGGAAACGCCTGCCATTCGCTCCCCTGCCACGTGATATTTTCCGTGTTCCGCACGAGTCGGATCGCACCGATTTCTTTGTTTTCGATTTCCAAAAAAATCAAAAAAGGTGAGTCCGAGGCGAGACGATTTTTCTCAAGTACCGCTGCTTCGCTGAATACGCGCATCGTCACACCTCCTCGAACTTCAGGCTTCCCTGCCAGCCGACAGGATAGTTCTCCTGCCAATCTTGCAGCGGCTCGGCGAATCGCACCTCATGCACTTTGCCGTCGAGCCAGTTGCGCATCTCGAAAGAATTGAATGTCCCGACCTTTGCGAAAAAGTCTAGGAGTCGTTGCATGTCTTCGGCGGGTACGGCTTTCCAAGCAAACGTCCAAGTGCGCAGCATCCTCGTTGTACGCGGGCGCGTCAGCTTGTAGTTTGCATCGGTTTCCGTCGTAATCGTCGAATCTTTGATGCTTAGTTTGCACGAATTGCCGCAACCGCTTGTCGTCGGAATGTTCGGTCTTGGGAATGTTACTGGAAATGTCAGCACAAGATCCTCCTCCTCGTCATTTACCAAGCGCCGTTTTCAGGTTCGATTTGAAACCGCCTACGTCCCGGCTCGCCCCATCAACGACGATATCCAGCACCATTTTCTTCAGGGACGCGTCAAAACGCTTATTCTCCACGCTTACCTTGCTGTCTGTCTTGTTCGTGATATTGATGACGATGGTCGGTGCTTTGCCTTGCCCCCCGCCGCCGATTGCGCTCAAATTATCCCTGTTCAGTGGTATGACCGCCTCATGTTCTCCCGCCTCGCCGATCATGGCGAGCGTCGGCGCTGTGACGATGCCGCCCTTGGCAAACATTTCCAACTTGGGCACGCCGCCCGCGAGGTGGAAATCCGCCATCGGGCTTTTGTATCCGATGGATGCCATGCCACTGAGAGGTGCTACTGTCGACGATGTCATACCCGTACTGGCACCAAACGCCCCGAGGATACCATCCACCCATCTCGCTGCCAATCGCTGCGCGGCGATTTTCGCCATCATGGAGAGGACGCTGTTGCCGAAGTCGTGGAACACATCCTTCGCGGACTTCACACCGCGTATAAAATCCGTCAACGAATCCGACAGGGTTCCATAGATTTGATCCGCCGCACCGGCAAGGTAGGTGGAAACGCTTCTATGCGCTTCATTCCAGATTTTTACATAGGCTCTTGCAAGTTCCTGCTGCCCCTTGAGGTCGAGATCCTCACGCTGTGCAGAAGCGTTCTCGGCAAGGTATTTCTTCAGCGCATATACGTCCCCGTTTTGCTGCATAAGTTCCAGCCGCTTCCGATTGACCTCGCGCAGAGATTCGATTCTCTGTTGATCAAGCTTGGCAATCTCGGCCGCCGCCCATTTCTCAACAGCGACACGCGCTTCTGCCGAATCCTTTGTCAGAGCGACTTCCTTGAGCTTGTTTTCCTTTTCGCGCTCGACGCGCAGCACGCCGATGCGGTAAGCGACTTCGGCTTCCTCGCGGGCATTTTTATTGACCTGCGCCCAGGTGAGCGCCGTGTCGTTGGCGATGTCCTCGTTCGCCTCGCGCCATGCTTTTGTGACCTTCTCCTTGACAATCGCCTCGTAGCGTGCGAGCTCTCCTTCCAGCTCTTTCGTGTCGATACCGAGGCTCGCGGCTTCGGCGATGTCAGCCTTCATGCCCTCAAACTTCTTCGTCAGCGCTTCCATGCCGTTCTCGTAGACTGTGCCAACCTCGTTCACGATGTCATGTGTGACGCTCTTGAGGTGCTGCTGGATCTTCTCCGTGAGTTTTTCGATACGGGCTGCGAGACGCTCGGCTTCTCTTTCCGCGTCAGACTTGCCGCCCCGACCGCCGCCCCCCGAACGTCCACCTCCGCCACCTCCGCCGCCGTGGAAGCTGACCGAATCGCGCTCCGGCTTCGGTGGAGATGGCGTGGTCGCCGTCGGTACAATGACATCATAATCCGGATTCTTGCTTGCCGGACGACTGCCAAACCCATACGAGTTCAGCGCCACTTTGCCTTTTGTCCGTATGCCGTCAAACCAACGCCCGACCTGCCCTGCAAGAGACACGGTCGCCTGCACCCCCGAGAGCCGCGTTAAAGCCGACACCGCCGAATCTACCCAGCCGATCAGCTCGCGCAGCGAGCCGGTGGCAGAGTTGACCCATTCGATAAAGCCCATTACATAACTCGTGGCTTTATCCATATAACTGCCCACAGTTTCAGCGACGCTCGAAAACACGGATTCAAAAGCATCTATGATGGAGCCTATGACTTCTGCAATCGCGACTGTCATACCAACAAGGATCTCGATGGCCGCCGTGCAGAAATCTACTGTGTCTTGCTTGACCGATTCCCAGAGCTCGCCGAAAGCGCTGTATATGGCATCTGTTGTCTTGGAGGTCGCATCGTTCAGAGAAAGTATCTTCTCATAGCCGAAATCGACAAATTCCGCAAGTGCCGCAGCCGCTTCAAGCGCGATGCTCGCGATTTCCACCAACACCGCTACAATCGGTTTAAGCCCAACGTACAGCAGCCGTGCCTTGTCAATCGACAGCTCGAACAGAGCGCCCAGAGCTTCGCCAAGCGGTTCGATGAGCGGCTTGACCTCGGAAAGGATATTCTGCAGCTCATTCCAGAGCGCCGTAATCTTCTGTGCCAGATCGCGCGGCAGGATATCCTCGAAAATATTCTTGTTCTGCTGCACGTTCAGAAGAAACGCATCGGTGATTTCCTTGACCTCGAGCAGCCCTTTCTTCGCTTCTTCAAAAACGCCGAGACCGATGCCTCCGAACGCCTGCCCGAGATTGTCCTTGATGTTCGATAAGATGCCCTCGAAAGTCTCCGACTGCTTCTTCATCATATCGGGGAAGCGCTCGTTCATGCCGTCGATCAAAGCTCGAATTGCAACATCGGCGTCGATGCCTAGATCGCCAATATTCGCAAGTTCGTCCTTAGCCAAACCCAGATTTTTGGCGAGAATGTCCTTGACGGGCACACCGAGCTGTGCGAGCTGCAGGACATCTTGCCCCATGAGCTTTCCCGTTGTGCGAATCTGCCCGAAAACAAAAGCAAGATGGTTGAAACCCTCTTGTCCGCGTCCCAGCCCCGATGCGGCGTTGCCGAGCGCCGTCAGCGTCGGCAGAATCTCGTCCGCCTCGTAACCAAAGGCGATGAGCTGCTGCGCCGCCGTGCGTACGCCGGGCATCTCGAATGGCGTTTCTGCCGCAAACTTCTGCAAGTCCGCGAGCATCTTGTCCGCCGCTTCGGCAGAGTGCAGCATCGACGTGAAGGCGACGCGCGTCTGCTCAAGCTCTGCGTTGTAGTCGATGAAGGCGTGCTTCGCCGCCCCGAGCGCTTCCGTGACGCTGCTGATGCCAGCAGCAGCGATGAGCGCCCCCTTTGCGATGCCCGCAAGGCTGGAAGCGGCTTCTCCCGCGCCGTTCAGATTGAGGTCGATCGTCGGGTTCGGCAGATCGTTCAGCTGGTCGCGTATGCGCCGAATAAGGTCGCTCGCATGGTCACGCGCCCGTATGATGACCGATATGATCGGGTTTGCCACTTCACTTCACCTCTTTCAAAAGCACTGCTTCGAGTGCCTGCATCTTGTGCAGCATCGCCGTATCCATCTCTATGCCCAGCATCTCAGCGACATGATGCACCGCTGTGTAATCCACGCCAACGATGCCGCCAAAGGACACGCGAAGCTGCGTCTGCACGTGCCGCCACAGATACCACGCTTCTTGATTCTCGTCCATCAGTGCGGGCGGCACATGCTCGCAGCCCGCACAAGGCGTCGCCTTTTGCTCTTCCTTGTACATCGCGCGGCACGATGCGCAGTATTCGCGACTCGGCGACAGCTCCCACCGATAGACGGCTTCTAGTTTTTTACTTCGCTCTCCCGCCCGTACGTCTTGGCGTAGGTGTCCATCGCGATGCGAAGCGCCTCATTGTACGGCATGTCGGCAGGAATCTGCTCCGTGTAGACGTGCTCCAAGATCCAATCGACCATGCCCGCCGTCGCGTCCGCACTGTCTTCCTTCTTCGCAAAGGCAGGATCAAGCCCTGCCTTTCGCAACTCCCGTACCTCCTTGACCGTGAGCGAGCGAATCGCAATGCTGTTCTTGTCGGTTGTCATGTTTTGTTCCTCCTAAAATGGGCATAAGAAAAGCACTTTGCGCCATTTGCAAAGTGCTTTTCTTGTTCAGTTCAGTTTAATTCTTGTTTTTCCGAGAAAACGCGCCTTTGAATATCAATGCCATCGTACCGATACCCGTAGCGATTGAAGCCATATCCTTGTCAAAATACGCTAAAACAAATGTCCCAACCAAACCGACAAGAATAATGCTGAACGCCATCCATTGGCTTCGCCGATCAAAAGATATATCGCCTGAAACACTCTTTTGCTGAATATCCCGTATATTCGCCGAATCTTCTTCAAATTGCCGAACAATGCGTTCAGGCAAATCCGGCATAACCTCCTTGTACCGAAGGAGCTGTTCCGGTGTCGGAATCGGACTTTCCGTAAAAGAATGCTCCTCCATGGCAAGACCGACGGATTCCCCCGACTGTTCAGAATGTCCGCGGGCAACAAGTTTCTGCTGTCTACTCTGTCTTGGCATATTCGCTTACAACCTTTTCCATAGATTTCCGAAAACGTGCGCCCAAGAGCCGCCATCTCTCATTCATCATGGCTGACTGATTATCGGGGATGTGTGCCCGGTAATTACGCTTATCAAAAAGAGATATGCCCTGTGAACCATGCAACACCATCCGAGACAGCCGAATCACCATCTCCGCCACGATAATCACCTCCAATGATACACTATATAGCATTTATCTACTTAGATTATAGATTTTATCACCTCTCCTGTCAATCATTTATCCCGTATAAGCTCGTATAATCCCTTTTCAGTCTCAATACTCCTTCTCCTGGTTCTTGAGCGTCGCCGTGACAATGCTCTTGCCGTCGACCGAATAGGCGCGCCACTTCACTTCTACGACGACACCTGCGGGGCCACTGATTTGTGCATCGAAAGGTTCGAACTGCACCGTCGGCATGGCAAACGCGAGCAAGGTGTTTTCATCGAGCTTAAAACCGACTTCCATCGCAACTGCCGCACCCGTGTCCGCCTTGTCCATCCAGTCGGTCGAGGTAAAGAGCGCTTTCAAGCTGCCCGAAACCTTCATCAGTCCCTCAGGGATGTCGCCACGCAATCCGCCGCCGCCAACAACGTATTGGTCGCCGTCGAGGTTTGCGTTGATTTCTAGCGAGCCCTCTTTGACGATACGGCTTTCCGCACCGTCGATCTTGACGTATGCGTGATTCTGCGCGATGCGCAGGAGCTTCGCCGCTGTTGCCGCCGCATCGTAGGGCGTGCCATTCTGCTCTCTTGAGGCGCCCATGACGCTGTACTTGAACGTCATTTCCTTGTCTTGGCCAAAGTCGACCGAGAACGTGTTGATCTTCACGCCATGGTAGCGCACATAACGGTTGAGATCGGGAAATGCTTTTTCCACGACGATGGACGGCTGCGTGTCGCCGACCGTAAAGACGTGCGTCTTGTTCGGGTCGGCACCCGTCGTCTTCGGGTTGCCGAAGAGCGCCTTGAGCATGTAGCCCGACGCAACGTAATCGGCGGGCATCTCGATATCGCCGTCGACACTCACGCGCCCGAGTGCCGGCTGCGTGTCGTTGCGCGTGCCCGTAATCGTATTCGACTCGATGAGCGTCTGTGCTTTCGACAGCTCATTGCTGTTCATCGGCAGGACGACGCCCTTCTTCGTCACGGGCGGCACGCCAAATGCCGCCTCGAAGTCTACGGTCATCGCGGACTTGTAGCCGCGCGCCTGTTGTGTTGCCATAAAATCTACCTCCTATTCCTCGTATACGAGAAGCTCCACTGTGAAGCGACTGCCGACCAAGGGGCGCATACTGTCGCGGTCGCCGCCCGTCTCTGTAATGCTGAGGTGCAGGAGCTGCACGCCATCGGCGATCCACGCCACATCCGCCGCGTATCGCCTGAGTGCATCCATGAGCGCTCTTTCCAGCCGTGCGAGCGCTTCGTAGCCTTCGTGCATCTCCTTGCTGTCTGAGCGCACCCAAGCGTCAACGGTCAGCGTGATACGGATGTTCTCCACGAGGTCGTCGCTTGCCGGGCGCTCGCGGTCACGCATCAAGTACAGAATACCCTTGCCATCGGGCTTGGCGCGCACGTTGGCGGGATTGTAGCCGCCAAGAATCACCTCATCGGCGACAGCCGCCTTGATGAAATGGGCTTGCAGGCTTTCGAGCGCCTTGAGCCAAAGCATAGCCTCACCCCCTGTAAAGCGCGACGGTTCGGCAGCCGCCGCGCTTTTCCTCGCCCGTGAGCGCCGCCTGCGTCATGGCGGCTTCAAGCCGCTTCAGCTCAGCCGCGTAGAAATCGTACTTGCCGGCAAAGCTGTCCTTGCCCTCGCCCATCTCGCCGACACCGAACGCCCGCGCGCCCGTAAAGCTCTTTCTCATGCAGACCTCGCGAAAGACGTGCAGCGCAAGGAAGCGTTTGACGTAGTACGTCGTCCGTATGTCACCGGCGCTGACGCCTAGGCGTTCCGCTTGGTAGCGCAGATATTCCTCCGCCTCGCCGATGAGCTCCTGTGTGACGGATTCGCCCAGAAGCTCATCCTTGCCTTTCAAATCCTCAACTGTTAAAAGCATCGGACACCTCCTGCACTGCCCGCTCCGTGTAGCGGTCAAAAATATCGTTGATCTTCTGCTCGTTCGTCCGCAGCGCATCGTAAAGGAACGGATCTTTCTGCCAGCCGGGAAAACGCGCACGCTTGGAAAAGACGAAATCTGAACCCTTGACCCAGCGAAGCGCCTTGCGCCTCTTCGGGAAGATCATGTGCGGGCGTATGCCCTCGTGAATCGGCACGGCGTAAGGGGCGATGCCCGTATCGAGGTAAACACGCCCTACCAAGCCGCCCATCGTGAATTTCGTCTGCACTGCGTCCTTGAGCCGTCCTTGCCTCTGCTCATAGCGGTGCTCCGTTTGCGCCGTCAGCGCGACCTCGATACAGCTCGCCTCAACGGCACGCGCCAGATTGCGGCGAAATATCTCAAGCGAGTTCATCGTCTGTCGGAGGAGTTTTCTTCTCCTCTGCCTCTTCCAACGGCGCAAGGACGAATCCCTGCGCCAAAAGTTCAGCTGCCCGCTCTTTCGTCGCGGCGTACTGCACTTCATTCAGCCGTATATATCTCGATTCCATGATGCGTCTCCTTACGCGCCCGTGTTGACCCAGACACCCGCAAGGCGGTTCGCCGGAATCCAGATATCGTGGAACTTGCGATAATCGAGCTTCCACGCGTCTGCCTTCTGGTTCACACTCGGCTCGAAAATGCGTACCTTGTCCGTCTTAGAGATGGCGATGGGTGCGCGGCACGCTATGAGGATCCAGTTGATGGGCTTCGCACCCGTATCCGCCTTGAAGCCGCCTGCCTCCTGCCCCGCCGTCTTGCCATCGTTGAAGACGTACGCCGTCTTCATGCGAGCCGACGGCACCGAAAGAATCGGAATCTCGTTGTACGTCTTGACCTTCGTATCGATGGCGCCCGCCTTGAACTGCGTGACGTCAAGATGCTTCGTCACATCTTTTGCGCCGTTCAGGATCGTGCGGATCGGCGTCGCCATGATGAGCACGAGAGGCTCGTCTTCGCCGATGACGTCCTGCAGGTTCGTGATCTCCTCATCGAGCTTTTCAAGGATGTTTGCCTTCGTCGGCGTGAATGCCGCAGATTCATGCGCGGCGCCCTTCGCGAGAGCCGCAATGCGCGAGTAGCGGTAAGCGTCAACTTCGGGCGCGACCTGCAGGCGCTGGAACTCGCCCATGACGTTTCCCGCCGAGGCGATGAAGTTCGACTCATCGACGTCCATCGAATCGAGATGAAACGTCCTGCCCCTGTCCTGCGTGAGCGCGTAGTCCTTGTAGGCAAGGGTTACCGCGCCTTGGTTAAATCCCTCGTCGCGGTCATACTTTGCAAGTCCCGTCGTCGAGATGACCGGCATGCGCACCGTGTCGCCGCCGCTATACTTGACGTTC
>ERZ773014.1208-NODE-1208-length-16766-cov-18.063910_pt1 | contig 16766 bp, 13 predicted proteins | sample MGYA00580841_ERZ773014 | MGnify/ENA primary metagenome ERZ773014 (study PRJEB29015, sample SAMEA2737989) | human oral metagenome | biome: human oral; feature: human-associated habitat; material: dental | place: China | collected 2067 ...
TGCGTTTTGGTGCTAAATGCAGTGCGTTTTGGTGCTAAATGCAAGGTGTTTTGGTACTAAATGCAAGGCGTTTTGGTGCTAAACGCAGTGCAAAATGCTGCTGAATGCGAGGCGAAAAGTATAAATATTCACAGGAATGGTATAGACAAAACCTCTTCGAACCATTAAAACATGGCTCAAAAAGGGCAAAATTCACCTTAAAATGTGGAGTTTTCGTGGCTAAAAGTGGGTAATTGGGCGTAAAAAATAATGGGTTGGCAACCAAACTAGAAAGGCTAAATGGTACTAAATGCGGGTAATCTACGCAAAAATAGACACAAAGAGAAGTCTGAAAACTTGTAAAATGCGGCAAATTGCCCGAATAAACACCATTATTTTCGCTAGAAGGGGTTGGCGAAGAGGATGTGTTTTGTAAAGTATCTTTACGTTTATGAGGCGTTGAGTTTATGAGTTTGTAGGGTTGTAAGTTTATGGGTTGTTGAGGTTGTGAGTTTATTGAGGTTGTTTGTTTGTGAGTTGTTGAGCGACTAAGTTTGTGAGTTTTGAGGTTGTAGGTTTATGAGTTGTTGAGGTTGTAAGTTATTGAGGCTGTGAGTTTGTGAGTTGTTGAGCGATTAAGTTTGCAAGTTTATTAGTTTATGGGTTGTTAAGTTTCGTGGGTTTATGAGTTACAGTCCTATCTGTTTATGGAAATGCCAGCCATTTGTGCCTTAGCAGAATTCTAATGGCTGGCATTTTGCCCCCTGACAGGCATTTAGCGAATTTCAAAGAACCACTCTACAAATGAGTTAAAGTCGTGCCATTGGGGTTGTAATTCTCCCTTTTGAAAGTCGATAAGCTTTTGTCCAAGTTCAATTTCTAAAACCGCTCCTGTTGAACGATTGTAGAAAAAGCCGCCTTCCCCCTCAAAGCTGTCAAGCGGAATGTACTCGTTGGGCAATTCAAGTGCATCGTGGGCAAAGGTAATGGCAAGCTCGTAGTTTGTATTTATTGCGAACCAACATATTTGATAAAGTTCTTGATGTCTGCCATAAAAGGTGGGACTGTCTTCTACATGCAAGAAGAATGTTGCAAAATCAGTGGTTAGGTCTATGTTCAGTTTCCTTAGCGCGTCGGCATATTCCTGCGTGTAGTCGTCATTCCACCAACCTTTCTCCTTACAAAAGGTTTTGATTTTTTCTGATAACATAAGTTTCTATGTTTTAATATTGTTGAAACACGTTGCCCAAATGTTGCGTTGTGCTAAGCGTGTGGCTTGTAAAATGAACGTATATCGGTTTAGTTGCTAGTGCTGCTCGTTTTTCCTGCTTACGCGATTGTTCGTTTTTCTGCCTGTGGTGTTTACTAAGCGTTTGGGTTCTAACTATGTAAGTATCTACGCAAAGCGGTTTATTTTATTGTATGTGGGCATAATAAATGCGGTTTTGATTGGTGTAAAGAAAAACAATTCGTATATTTGCAGTATAATAATCGTTGCCACTGGGAGATGCTTTTGACAAGCCATGCAACATGTAAACACACTAACGGATGGAAAGACTATTGTACATTATAATCCTGGTTGTCGCGTATGTTTGGCTCAGGCGGCTAAGACATAAGGGCGAACATGGGGTGGAGCGTGGAGTATCTGCCACCGAACCCCCTGCGGTGTGGCTTTCGTACACTAGGGCCGAGCCTTGTTTTAAGATGGCAGGACAGCTGACGGAGTGGCGCGAAACGTGCAAAGAAACCGAAGGTGCACAGCATGTGGACCATGAGGAGGGGCATAACGAACACGCTGTGACAATAAGGATTAATAGAAAGAACATAACAATGGAAAACAAATACGTAGACATGAGCACCCTCGACATGATTGAGGCGATATGCAAGGCGTTGGGTTGCCCGTTTGAAAGGGACGAGGAGAACTTTGCCGACTTTACTTTTCAAGGCGAAGATTTTAGGATTCAGACTTTGCACGGCACACGTTACTTTAACATCATGCGCGTTTCTTGGGCAGAGGCAAGTCTTGATGATGTTGACCAAGTGGCCTGTTTGCAACGAACAATCAATGAGGTGAACATGTATGCCGCATGTGTTGTGGTTTATACCATCGACACCGAGGCGAACGTTATGCACCTGCATTTTCGGCGCCATGCGGTGATTACGCCTGAAATGCCTGCTGTTGAAGAGTATTTTAAGTCGCTGCTGATGCCTTTCTTCTCGGTGGAACACGACTTTGTGAACGAGTTTCAGAACATGAAAAAGGAGATGGGGCTGGAATAGGAGAGGCGTTTAAAGGTGAAAAGTGAAAGGGTGAAAGGGTGAAAAGGCTTGTAAAAGGTGAAAAAGTGAAAGGGTGAAAAGGTGAAAAAATGGCTAACGCCATCAAGGCATTTGGCTTAACTCCTTAACTCCATAACTCCTTAACTCCTAAAGATGAAAGGGTGAAAAGGTGAAAAAATGGCTGCGCCTCTTAACTTGTTAGCTCGCAACCTTGTCAATTTGTTAACTCGTAAACTTGTCTACTTGTTTACTTGTGAACTTGTTAAGTCGTCAACTGGTTAACTCTTCCACTCATTTGCTTGTCTACTCGTCCACTTGTGAACTCGTCAGGTCGTAAACTTGTCCTCTCGTCAACTCATCTGCTTGTCTTCTCGTCCATTTGTTAACTCGTCAAGTCGTCAACTTGTCTACCCGTTTACTTGTCAGCTCTTCATCTACTCCACATATAGATAAGGGTGTGCACCTACATAATAGGCGCACACCCTTATTTTATAAGCGGTTTGCTTTGGGGCAAACCTTGTGTGTTATCGTTTTAGAAGGCGGTGCGTATGTACTTGGCCGTCGGCCATTACTTGCACGAGGTACACGCCCGAAACAAGGTTGGCGAGCGAGATACTTACTTCTGTGCCGTCTGTTGCAATAACGCTGCTAAGCAAACGACCGCTGGTGTCGAAGAGCTTTACGCGTTGTAGACCTGTGCCGCGCACCGTTAACGAGTGGCCGTCGTTGTTGGTTAGGGTGTAGTTGGCAGTGGTTGTGCCGGCGATATGGGTTACTTTCGAGGCTACGGTGAAGTTGGTTTCCTCCTTATCATATAGCTTTTCTACATCGAAACGTTCGGCATCCGGGTTGTCGATGCCTGCGCTTGTTTCCTTAATCAGCACCAACTTCATCCTGTATTTGCCTTCGTTTAGGGTGCTGGGTACGTTGATGGTAAACGGCATCCATGTTGTACGGAAACCATCGAGCTCCATTGGCTTTGTGCGTTGCGCCTCAAAAGCCACGTTACCCTTGGCATCGAGCAATTGTAACTTTGCGAAATAGCCGAATCCCAGCCCGCCTTTGTTCCTTATGGGGACATGGATGGTTTCTTCGTTTCCTGGTTTTAGCCAAAGTTTAGACGGCTGTTCGGTTAGTTGGAAGCCTGCATTGATCGAGTCTTCCTCCACGATACGCACCTTGCCGTTGCCTATCTCAATCACCATTCGGGGTACTTGTCGCATGTGTATCCACTCTCCCCAGCGGCCGCTTTTTTCTAGCGGGGCGCACATGGGCAGCAGTTGGTAATAGCCATTAGCCAGTTTCGTGAGATTTACCTTTATCTTCACAGTCTGCGGGTTGGTGTAGTCGCGCCCCATTTCCCCGTTAGAATATTGCCCGTAGACGCGTTTTGTATAGCCACCTGTGGCGTGATCGTCCGACGGACAGACTGTTATCTGCTTGCCATTCATGTCGAATATGCCCACGCCGATGTCGCCCTTGAAGGGCTTTCCGTAGTTATTGAATTCGTTCATCTCAACGGCCGGCATGTTGCCAACGGCAAATGTCTTGCCACTTCCTTGGGGAAGCCTTAAACTTCCCCCAATATTGAACTTCAGTTTGGGCGTGCTTGCCAGCAATGCATGGTCTATTGGTTTTGTGTTCGACTTGTTGGGGTGAGCTAATATCGCAATTAGGCCGTAGCTGAACGTCATGGGCTTTCCGCCAAACTCGTTTCCTGATTGTGCAACAGATAGCGTTGAGAGCGAGAAATACGCATCGCCCTGACCGCCCCAGCCAAAGTTCATGTGGAAAAGTCCTTGCTCGTTGATGCCGTCTGTTACCCAAGCGTGCCCTCCTCCGCCACCTCGTTGACTGCCCGAAAGGTAAACGGGGAAACCATTAATTAGTTCTTGGCGTACGATGTCGGTGAAAGCAGGCAGTCCTTCGTCACTTCGGCTCACAAAGGCCGTGGTGTAATCAAAGTTTTCTCGCAAGGCTTTTTCGGCCGATTCGTTTTGCGCACCACTCAAATAGGGGGTGTATTGCATGTACGTGGCTATTCCAACGTCGCTCATTAGCTTTGCAACGGCGTCTTGTTCCCTTTGGGTACCTGGGTCGTAATATGTGTATTCGTCTTTCATGTTGGCCCAGTCGTAGTATGATTTGCTGAAATCGGCATGCTTCACCTTATTATCAGATCTCACGGTATAGGTGTTTTCTCCCTTTCCTTGTATGGGCCATTTGTGGTAATACATCACTTGTGCGATGGCCGTTGCCACGCATCCGGTGTAAGGATAGCCCGTTTTCTTGTTGTAAGGTTCGAGTTGATTCCACTTACAAGTGAGCAATGGGGCAACCGCTTTGTAGGTAGGCATCGCTCTTGTGGCGGGTTGCGTTGCGATGGGTGTTTGTTGTAGCTGTGCGAAACGTTCGCGATAGGCTTGCAAAAGAAACTTTACGCCGGGGTTGGCATTCAGCGTATCGAGCGTTCCGTTATCCCCATAGACAAGTATTTCGCCCATAGCGTCGTCGCCCGAAACCACGACAAAGCCCTTGCCTTGCTTGTCGTTGAACACATAGTAGGGCTCAATGGGCTGTTGTTTGCCTGCTCGGGTTTGTGCGGATGTGATGGATTGGCGATTGGGCATGACGTATTTTCGCGCGATGTCGAGGGCTTGTCGGGCCGTAACCTGTTTGGCTTGAACGGGCAATAGGCTTGCAACCGCAAGTGCGAATAGCGCAAAAGCCTGCCGGTAGTGGTTAAGTCCGCACAGCGAAACAGGGGTAGGCTTGCGCCTATTTGTGGCGTAGTATTGGTTCATTGTTTTGTAATTCTTTTTGTTTGTTTTTGTTTTCACTCTATAATTCTCTTTTGGTATTGGTAAAGGTGTTATTAAACGCGTTCCCTTATGATTGGAAACGGGTGCAAAGTTACATAAAAAGAATGAGAAAACACCCGATCTCTTGCGTTTTAACAAAGCGGGTTGGCAGGGTGGGGAGTAAACAAGTTGACCAGTAAACGAGTGGATAAGTTGGCGAGTAGACCAGTTTACGACTTTACGAGTTGGTAAGTGAATGGGTTAATAAGCTAAGTGGCGCAGCCGCCTTTTCCCCTTAATAGGCCTTTTCACTTATCTTTCGTTTCATTGTTCAGCCTTTCTAAGAACAGCTCGAACAGGCGCGATATGGCGTATTTGTTCAGTTCTTGTTCGCTCACCCAAATGTAGTCGGACGGCAGATCGGGCCTAACACTTGTTTCAACAACGGCAAATTGCGCCATGATGATGCGGTGGGTGAGTACGTGGCGGAAGGAATATGGCCCTTTGATTGTGGGCGAAAGGGTGGGATGTTGGTGAGAGTTGGGCGGTATGGCTGTTGATTCGGTGTCCTGTTCGCCCTTAAAAAGAAGGTCGATACACGCTAATAGCTGTGGCGAAGGGAAGTTTTCCAAGCTATTACAGCCCTCGCGCTTGTTGGTTTTGGGTGTTTGTACACCTGAAAGTACCACGTCTTCGTATAGCAAAGGCTCCCAAAGGCCCTGCCAAATGTCGCCCCCCGGCCGCTTTCGGATGGCAATTTCGCTCCCACACCTTATATATATGTAGCCCATGCGCCGCTGTTTGGGGGCTTGCGACTTGTTTTTTACGGGTAGCGAACGCACCAAACCCTGCGCAAAAGCCACGCATTGACCACTTAACGGACAGCTGTTGCAGAAACTTGGCGTATCGTTTGGCGCGACTGTGTGCCCGTTTACCTTGCCTGTTTCGCCCTTCACGGGCAAGCATTGCAGTGCACCAAAGTCCATGATGGCCTCGTTGTAGCGTGACGGAGCGTGGTGGGGCAAAAGCGATTGGGCTAAGGTGGCGAACTGTTTTTTGCCTTCGGTGGAGTTGATGGGCGTGTCGATGCCGAAGAAACGCGCCAAAACACGATACACATTGCCATCTACTACCGCCACAGGAAGGTTGAAAGCGATGGATGCAATGGCCGCCGACGTGTACGGACCAACGCCTTTTAGCTTGGAGATTTCCTCGTGAGTGTTGGGGAAATGCCCCAATTCTGCAATTTGTTTTGCCGCTTGGTGTAGGTTGCGAGCGCGCGAATAGTAGCCCAAACCTTGCCAAAGGCGCAACACTTCGTCTTCGGTGGCCGCTGCCAAGGCGTTTACCGTGGGGTAGTTTTGCATAAATCGCTGCCAATAGGCCATGCCTTGGCTCACTCTCGTTTGCTGTAAAATCACCTCACTAAGCCAAATGGCATACGGATCTTTGGTCTCGCGCCACGGCAAACTTCGGCCGTGGCGTTGGAACCAATGGAGTAGGGCGGTGGAAAAGGGATGGGTTGTGGTCACGATGTGGGGGGACTAAGCAAAACAATAGTGAGCAGGGCAAGGCGCAACGAAGGCTACTTCTCCTTGTCCTTTTCCTCTTTCTCGGTCTTTGGAAAGTTCTTTCGTATAAGTGCAAACATCTTGTCTTTGTCTTTCTTGTACAGCTTTACGTACTTTTCGAGTGCGGGTACAGGTCCCGTTAGGTCTTTATTGTTCATATAATGGTTCAGTGTTGCCACCATCGCAGCCTCGTAAGCATCTTCTGTTTCTTTGGTTTCCTTGTTCTCTAAGGCATAAAGAATGTAGCCTGCATAATAGCTAAACAAGTAAGGGTTCGATTCCTTTTTGGCTAGAAGTAGGGATTCGTTCTTCCCCATTGGTATCGTAACTTGGTCTGACGGCACCGCCCAAGCCATGATAAACCTAGCTGCATCTTCCATATCGCGGGCAGTAAACCGATGGGATAGGTAGTATTGGCAGCATCTTTCAACATCTTTGGTATGCTTGCGGCAGTCTTCGGCTGTTTCAAGTTTCGGCAGTTCAGGCAAGTCGCCATAGCCTTTCTTGGCCTCTTCTTTTAGCTTTTCCAACTCTTCGCTTAGGCTTTGTGCCTTGTCTTCCTGCTTGTTCCCCTCGTAATAGGTAACCAGATACTCGGCTTCATCGAGATATTCTTCGGCATGTTGTCCATAAAGGTCTTTGTATATGGCCAATGCGCGCAGCTGAAAGTTGATGGCGTCGGCCTTTTCGCCTGCGTAAAACGAGTTCTCGGCAGCGTGGATAAGTATCACAGCCATGTCTTTATCGTTGGTATAAAGCCCCTCGTATATTTTCAATGCTTTCTTGCTGTTGGCCATAGCCTCCTTATGTTGTCCGTTAGACGATAGGTATAGCGAGAGGTTGTCTAAGTACCACGCATACCGTTTGTCTTTGGTGTTGAAGTGTTTGCCGTATAGGTCTACCACCTTCTGAGCCGTTTCTACGGCCTTGCTCAGGCGTTTGGCCCTGAAATAAGACTTTCCAAGGAACACCAACCCGTCAATATAGATGGTGTCGGCCTCACCACGAAGGTGCTTTACCTTTGCAGTATAGTCCGTGAAAGCCTCCACTGCCTTGTCGAATTTGCCGTCGGCGATGAGCATACGCGCCGTGCTGTCCATTTCGTGCAGTTGTTTTTCTTGCTCCGTTTTCTGTGCTTGTGCAGCATTTGCGGCGAGCAATAGCAGTGCCGCGAGTAGTGTTTTCTTCATAAGCGTTATGGTTGATATTAGTTTTAATGCTGATATTTGGTGGTGGTGAAGGGTTGTCTTCACCACCATTTTGCTTGATTTAAACTTCTGAGGTGTTGAATTGTGCAGTTTATTGGTTATGTAGTATGCTGCTTTTAGCTAAGCGTTGACAAGCTTTTGCGTGTTGGGTTTAAGGCTACTTTTGTGGGTTGGCTAGCGAACGAACCGCCTTTCAAACGTATAACCCCAACAATTTCGCCGCCTTATTGTCTGATGAACTCATAGCCTCACAAGCTCATAACCTCACAAACTTATACGCTCACAACCCCATTTATTGTTCGGGATATTGCTGGTAGATGGTTAGTCCGAAGGCATGCGTATAGGCATATATATGCTCCATGATGTCGGCCAGCGTGTGTTCGTAGTCAATGTCGGGTGCATTCTTAATGAAAAAATAGAACTCTATGGGCAGTCCGCATTGTGTGGCCTCTACCTGTTTCACCATCAGCGTTTGCTTTTCATTTACCTCAGGGCGCTTGGTAAGATATTGTTCGATGAACAAGCGGAAGAGCGAGATGTTTACTTGTTGGCCTTGCATCTGCTCTTCGGTGAGCAACTTGCTCGAAAGCAGCGAGTCTTTAAGTGCATCGTCTACCAGCTTAACACTTCTGAAATCTACGTACAGCAGGCGTTTAACGCGTCGCCCAGCCCCCTTTTGCATACTACGCCAGTTTTGGAACGAACCGCTAACCAATGCCAACGGCGGAACGGTAACGGTGGTGTTGTCGAAGTTTCGCACCTTTACGGTGGTCAGGCTGATGTCTTCTACAACGCCATCGGCAGGTGTTGAAGGCACCGTTATCCAATCGCCCTTCCTCACCATGTCGTTACTCGTAAGCCTTATGCCGGCAACCAATCCCTCGATGGTGTCTTTAAACACCAGCATCAGTATGGCCGAGGTTGCTCCAAGACCAGCAATGAGCGACAGCGGGTTCTTGTTGAAGAGGATAGCAACCACCACAATCACGGCGATAAAGATAACAATGACTTTCAATACGCCGCAAAATGTGCGGATATATTGGCGAACGGCCGGACTGGAAGATAGTTTAAGCTGGTTGAGCGAGTTGATGAAGGCGATGAAAAGCCTTACCGACATCACCACAATGTATATGGCCGTGAGTTTCTCTAAGGCGGTATGCACCCAGGCATACTGGAAGAACACCAAGGGTAAGAGCCACGAAACCACGATGGCTGGCACAATTCGGCTTGCCGTCTTCAGCACATTGTCGTTAAAAAGGATGTCGTCCCAATTGCTTTTCGTCTTGCTGGTGATGCGGTGCACCACGGGAATAAGTATCTTACGGCAAAGCGCGCCCGCCGCCCAAGCCAGCAATATGGTGACCAGCACCAACAAAACGTGGCGCACAATGGGCACGGTGTTACCCGATACGCCTGTTAGGCGGATAATTTGTTCTACGTAATCTTTTATTGTTTCCATTGATATGTCGGTTTTAAAAACATGGTTATCAGTGTTGTTGTGGGGCTAGGGTTGGCATAGGGCCGTGCAAACCTTGTCTTGAAATGCACGTGCGTTGCGGCCGCGCATAACGCCTTGGTTGATGATGGCAAAGCAAAGGCGATGTCCGTTGGCGGCGGTGCAATAGCCTGCCAGCGAGAAAACACCCGTAACGCTGCCCGTCTTGGCGCGCACGTTGCCACGAGTAAACACCCCTTTCATGCGCGATTTCAGCGTGCCGTCTATGCCGGCGATGGGCAACGAGGGCGAAAGGTGCAGGTAAATGTTGGCATTGCGAGCGGCATAGCGCAACATGGCAACCTCCAATTCGGCCGAAACATAGTTGTATAACGATAGCCCCGACCCATCTGCCACCTTGTAGTCAGCGGCGTTAAGGCCTAGCTTGGCGATGAGCCTTTTCACCACTTGTGCCGCGTTTTTGGCCGTGGCGGGCTTGTTTCCCGTTGCTGCGGCAATTTGGAAGAACATGGCTTCGGCATAAAGGTTGTCGCTCTCTTTCATCATACGCATCAGCACTTGGTCCATTGTGTGAAAACGTGTGCAGATGCAAGTGGCGTCTTGCGGACGTTGACCTGTGGCGGTAAAGGCGTCTAGCACGATGCCTGCCTTGCGTAGTTCTTGCATAAAGCGGTCCATAAACACGTCTTTACGTGCATAGACCAATGCCGAGAGCACCGGATTCTCGTCGTCCCAGCACCAACCCTTGCCCAACAGGTCGGTTGTTTTCATCGACTTGTCGGCGTAGAGTGTGCCGCGAATGGTGTCTACCCCCATCTTTTGCAAGCTTTCCACAAAGGCGTGCATGTCGTCTGTGTTGAAACGAGGGTCCATTCCGCCAACGCAATATACGTTGCCCGTAAGTGTTCGGTTTTCGATAGTGCCTGTATAGCACAGCTCTGTTTTAAACTGGTGCGAGCCGCCCAGCTTGTCAAGTGCTGTAATGGCCGTTATCACCTTCATGGTAGATGCGGGACGCATGGTTTGGCGTTCGTTAAAGCAGTATATGGCCGAGTCGGCATCGAGGTCGTAAACCATCAATCCCAGTTGCGAAGTGCGCAGCATGTCGGCTTGTAACAGCCTGTCTATGCGTGCTTTCACCGATTGTGGCCAGGGCAACAGGCTGTCTGTGGCCAGCGTGTCGGCCGAAAGCGAGTCGGTAGCCAGCGTGTCTGCCGCTGCCACGGTTTCGTCATCGTCGTCAGTAACGTCTTTTTCCACTTGCCCCATCATTGGCAAGACCATCAGCCAAGCCAACAGAAGTACGAGGGCGTATTTGCTTTTTAATTTCATCATTCGGGTGTTGCTTGCCGTTTCCTTATCTCCTCGATAAAGGCATCGGCGTTATCTGGTTGCACGCTCACTAGTTGTTTGTGTCCGCATTGCAGCAGTACGTATCGCGAAAGACCGAATCCCGTAGACATCTTGCGGCACGAAACGATGTCGTTAACGCGTATTCGCCTTGTTTTTGAGAAACGTCCGTTGTCGATATACAGCATCTCTTCGTCGTCGTTGCGGCGAAACACGTACGTGGTGTGCACAACTCGTTCTATCATTAGCACCACCACGGCGGCCAACAAACATCCAACCAGGGCGCTTTTCGTCCAAAACATGTATAGCGCAAGCAGCGCGAAGGCAAGTATGCCGCAGGCCGATGCGGGGGAAACGCGTTGGTGGAATGTTCTGTCCATTGTGGGGTAGGTGCTTTTGTTGTGGTGTTGGCGTTTGTGTGGGTGCTTGTTTACCGCTCCGCCCCATTAGCACAAGGGCGTTGTTTGGGCAACAACGCGGTATCGGCATCTCTTGCCAACCATCATTTCACAAACTACAAAGTTACAAAAATAATTGTTCTTATCGCGCCTTTGCCGCCTTGTTTATTATTTTTTTAGTATAAAGGGGTAGGGCGTATAGTAGTAAATGGGTGGGGCGTGTGGTATAAAGTGGCAGGGCGTGTGGTATAAATGGGTAGAGCGTGTGGTATAAAGGAGTAGGGCGTATAGTATAAATGAATAGGGCGTATAGTATAAATGGGTAGGGCGTGTGGTATAAAGGAGTAGGACGTATGGTATAAAGGAGTAGGGCGTATGGTATAAATGGGTGGGGCGTGTGGTATAAAGGAGTAGGGCGTATAGTATAAAGGAGTAGGGCGTATAGTATAAAGGAGTAGGGCGTATAGTATAAAGGGGTGCGGCGTGTGTTATAAAGGAGTAGGGCGTATGGTATAAATGGGCAGGGCGTATAGTATACAGAGGTGGGGAGTATAGCGTAAATGGGTTCGGACGAAGAGACAACAAACGAGTGCAAAACCATTATGTTTCTTTTGCATAACTCGCATTTTGGGTGTTTGAAATAGTGACTTTGTTTTTGGATTGAAGTGTATAAGCAACAGCAAGGTTACTTAATGTGATGTTAATTTGTATCTTTGTATTTTACAAAATAACCTCTGCTTGACTTTCCATTCTAGAGAAAATAGTGGTTGAAAAGTAGGAAAATACCTACTATTCCCTGTGTTACGCACCTCTCTTTCTGTCTGTTTTTAAGAAATAACCTGCATTTTGCACCATTTTGCCTTTCTAGTTGCTTGCCAACTCGTAATTTTTTTCACCCCCAATTATCTGCATTTAGCCACTAAAACCCCACTTTTTAGTGGCTGTTTTGCTCCTTTTGAGCCATGTTTTAGTGGTTCAAAGCGGTTTTGTATGAACCATTGCAGTGAATATTTATGCTTTTCGTCTTGCATTTAGCAGCATTTTGCCTTGCATTTTGCACCAAAACACCTTGCATTTTGCACCAAAACGCCTTGCGTTTAGCACCAAAATGCACTGCGTTTAGCACCAAAATGCACTGCGTTTAGCACCAAAATGAACTGCGTTTAGCACCAAAATGCACTTTATTTAGCACCAAATAGCTCAAAGTCTGGCGCCAATTGCAGTTTTATGCAATGCGTATTCATTTTGCTTGCATTTACCACTAACCCCTTTTTGCATCAGAACAAACCTCCACAAGAATCGATTTTTTGCGGTCGGGTGGACGTTTGGTGGATTACAAGGGCACTCATAATGTTAAAATTCTTGCTGAAAAACAGACAAAAGCTGATGGGCGGACAAGGTGATAAGGAGGCTAGGTGGGCAGTTGACAAGTTGACGGGTTAACAAGTTTACGAGTTGGTGAGTTAACAAGAACACCAGTTGACGAGTTAACAGAACACCTGTTTACGGGTAGATAAGTTAAATCATGTCTTGGGTTTATAAAGCAATCACTCAATGTCTTTTCAGTAGATATAGTTTAAAACATAATCGCCTTTTGTTGCTGATGGATGGGTAAGGGCTTCAAGTTTTGTTGTACCTATCCTTTATAAAACCGATAAAATTTTACCTGCATAGGCTTATCAATCGCGATTTTTTATGTAAATTTGTCCAATATTCGTACCTGCGGGCAGTGCTAATCTAGGTTTGCAATACGATAAGGCCGACGATTACGCCCAATAAAACTGCGAGTTCAAAAGGAGAAGAAGGAAATATAATATAATGATTAACAAAATATTCTGTTTTACCATGTTGGCTATGGGGCTACTTCTAACCTCTTGCTATCATCAATATGTAAGAAGAAATTGGGTCATAGATGCGAATGCGAACATCTATGTTTATAGAATTACGTATGGCGAGTTGTGTTATAATTCAATTACAGCCATATCGTTGGAACATGATCGTGTTTATTATTATGCTAATGATAGTTTGTTATTGGCTGTTGATGATTTAACGCATAAGAAAAGAAAGAAAGTTAACGACCAGGCAATAGTAAACTTGCTGCATTATCTAACAGTAATAAACCTGAGTAGGTTAGAGAAACCTGATTGGAGCCGCTGTGGTTGTGTAACAAAGAATGAGTATGTGATAAGAATTTTAAAACAAGGAAAAAATGAATACCATTTCTTTCCTGAATTATTAAAATGCGACCAACGGTTGGGGTTAAAGTTTGTTGAAGACCTGCGAATGATTTTTGAAAGAATGTTGGAGTATGATGGTAATAGCGATGGTTTTAGATAGGTAATAATAGTAATCTTTTAGTATATGAACTTATATTATTTAGTGCTTTTGATGAGTCTTATTTGTGCAAAAGGCTCTGCTATGAAAAGGCTTGAGAACTTTCGAGTGATAAGTTATAGGCTTGTTTCTTCTGATTATCATTACTCTGACGAGAGAATGAAGTGGAGAGGGAAGTATTACATGCCTTTCTTGTATGAAGAGTATAGAAAGGGAACGCTCCAAAATGTAGGAATTTATAAAAGTGAGGGTCTTTTGTTATTTACGTCTTCGGAAGTGGAAAAGGATAGTTTGATGAGAGATTATGTTTATATAATCAAAAGGAGAGAAATATATGTTGGAAAGAAAGTAGTAATAGATAAGGAAGGTGGGGATAAAAGACATGTATATAACACGGTAATCGTTAAGCATAGGTATTACTGTTATACGGGCAAGTATCTTAGAGTGTACATTCCTGATACTTGATAAATTTGTTTAGTCCCTGAATGTTGATAGGAATGATTGCGCTTTTTTATAATAATCCTGGCATCATTGTGGAAAGTGGATTTAAGAAAACACGTATCCTTTGTTTCATGATATTATTGCCAATACTATTTCTTTTTGGGTATAACATTAAAAGTAAGCCCGATTAAGGCAACGAAGACAAAGCTAATTTTCATCTTTTCCAATACTTTATTTGCGATACAAGCTTGCATTACAACTAAAAACATTATGTCAATAAGAAATAGAATGCTGATGATGGTCTTGCCGCTGAGTGGTATCGCGACCGCTTTTTCGAGCGTAGCAGGAAAAAGCGGTCGTGTAGCAGCTTGCACCAAAACATGAAATGAAAAGGTGCAGAAGGGCCAAGGCAGTAATGTTAGCGGCAGGATTAAACGTAGGTTTGTACCAACTCGATAACGCCTTCCACCTTCACGTTTTGTGTGGTAGCCGGAACAAGAATCGAGTCGCCCGTCTGCATTTCCACGGTGTTTCCCTCGTTGTCGGTAACTGTTCCTTTACCGCCTGTGCAGATAAGGATAACGAAACTGTCGAGTTGCGATAGGTCGATAGTCATCGGTTGGTCCAAATCGTAGAGGTTGGTGGTGAAGAACGGACAGGTGGCGAGGTTCACACCCACGTTCTTTGCGGGCACATAGTTGGTGCGATAGTTCTCTTCCACCGTGTAGTTGATACATTCGGCAGCCTCTTCGGTATGCAATTCGCGTGTGTTCCCATCCTTATCCTTGCGGTTGAAGTCGTAGATGCGGTAGGTTACGTCGGATGTTTGCTGTATTTCGAGGATGAAACAGCCCTTGCCGATGCTGTGAATACGACCTGCGGGGATGAAGAAACTGTCGCCGCGCTTTACGTTATAGTTGCAGATGGCATCGCAGATGGTGTTGTTGGCCACCATCTCCTTATATTGTTGAGGTGTGATGGCGGTTTTCATTCCACAGTTGAGATAGGCCCTGGGGTCTGACTCCATCACGTACCACATCTCTGTTTTTCCACGACTCTTACCGCGTTTCTGTGCTAATTCGTCGGTGGGGTGCACCTGAATAGAGAGGTCGTCGTTGGCATCGATGAACTTGATGAGCAGTGGAAACTCGTTTCCAAAGCGTGCATAGTTCTTTTCGCCCACCAACTTTCCTTGCAGTTCTTTCAACACGTCGTTAAGGCTTTTGCCTGCATACTCGCCATTGGCCACGATGGTTTCGTCGCCTGGCACGCCAGATATTTCCCAACTTTCGCCCACGTTTTGCAGGTTTGAGTCGAGATGCTTGAATGGAACGATTTTGTTTCCACCCCAAATGGTTTGCTTTAATAGTGGTTTAAACTTTAATGGTTGCATGTGAGTATATGAGTTTTTTAGTTTATGTGTCTTAGGAATAGAGGAGTTAAGGAGTTATGGAGTTAAGGAGTTAAGCCAGTACCTTTGTTTCTTTCTCCTTTGTTATTTTCTCCTTTGTTCCTTTCTCCTTTGTATCCTTTGCCCTTTATTTCTGTGAGTTTATGTTTGAATTTGTGTGTTATAGCGTTTTGTAAGTCGATGAGTTATGGAGTTAAGTCCATGCCATTATCCTTTGTTTTGGGTCAGATGAGGCTTTATGGTGTTAAGAGTAGCCATAAACAATTCTCATTCTTCATGTTGTGTTGGCACATGAGCGGCAGGAGTATTGGCTTAACTCCTTAACTTCATAACTCCTTAACTCCTTAACTTCATAACTGCTTAACTCCTCAAAACTATCTGTCGTTCCAAAATGCGGGGGTGAAGATAACCAATACGGTGAATATCTCCAAGCGTCCCATGAGCATCAATATTGAGCACAGCCACTTGGCAAAGTCGGGAAGTTGTGCCCACGACATGGTTGGGCCAATCTCTATTCCCAACGTTGGCCCAACGTTGCTTAGCGCACTTAGCGTGATGGTTATGGCGTTGGTGTTGTCTATTCCGGCTGCAATCATGGAGAAAGCACAGAACAAACACATCACCAATGTTACGGTGAGGAAGGCCAATAGCGTTACGCGCTTTTGGGTAGAGACGTTAACGCCGTCTATCTTCAACGGCAAAACGGCGTTGGGGTGTAGCAGTTGCTTAAACTCGTTGCGTATTATTTTGAGCAGCATCACGCCACGAATGCACTTGAAACCGCCGCTTGTGCTGCCCGAACAGGCACCGATGAACATGCAGAATGCCAATACCACCCATGTTACGTGTGGCCAACGGGCGGCATCGTCGCTGAAAAGTCCTGTGGTGGTGATGAACGATACCACTTGGAAGATGGCCGTGCGGAAGGCTTTTTCCAACTCGTAGTGGTTGCGCATGATTAGTTCGACCATGATGAAAGCCGTGAAACCCAATACCAACCAGAGGTAAAGCTTGAACTCGGAATTGCGGAATAGCTGGCGTATCTTTAACTTTGTGGCCGTGAAATAGAGTAGGGTGAAGTTCACACCTGAAATGAAACAGAAGAAGGTTACGGCGTATTCGATGGCAGGCGAGTGGAAAAACTCTACGCTGGAATTGTGGGTAGAGAAGCCACCTGTGGCTAATGAGGTCATGGAATAGTTGAGACTGTCGAACCATCCCATGCCCAAGAGCTTGTAGCAAAGGGTACAAGCCACCGAAAGCGTTATGTAAACGGCCCAAATAGCTTTGGCACTTGTGCTTAGTTTGGGGTGTAGCTTGCTTTTGATTGGGCCTGTGGCTTCGGCCGAGAACACTTTTACCGACCCGCCAACGAGCGATGGCAGCAGGGCAATGGTAAAGAACACGATACCCAATCCGCCAATCCATTGCGTTAGCGAACGCCAAAAGATGATGCCGTGGGGTAGTGCCTCGACATCGTCTATGATGGTTGCGCCTGTGGTTGTGAAACCCGACATGGTTTCGAAATAGGCATCGG
>ERZ773014.1212-NODE-1212-length-16744-cov-20.167595_pt1 | contig 16744 bp, 16 predicted proteins | sample MGYA00580841_ERZ773014 | MGnify/ENA primary metagenome ERZ773014 (study PRJEB29015, sample SAMEA2737989) | human oral metagenome | biome: human oral; feature: human-associated habitat; material: dental | place: China | collected 2067 ...
TTGCTTATAAATTTGCCAAAGAAGTTGATTTCTTCTCAATTGGAACTAACGATTTAACTCAATATTTCTTGGCGGTAGACAGAGGAAATGAATTGGTATCTAGTTTATATAATTCGTTTAATCCAGCAGTCTTAGAAGCTATTCAAAAAGTAATTGATGCTGCACATCATGCAGGAATTAGTGTAAGTATGTGTGGAGAGTTCGCAGGAGATAAAAGAGCAACTAGACTTCTTTTAGGAATGGGACTTGATTCATTTAGTATGAGTGCTTCGTCAGGACTTACAATTAAAAAAATAATTAGAAACAGCAATTATGTAGAAGCACAAAAATATAGAGATTTAATTTTGAAACAAGATACACCTGAAGATGTAATTGAAAAATTGAAATAAAAGTAAATAAAAAAAGAGCTATTTTTAGCTCTTTTTCATTAAGAAAATAAATAAAATAGAAAAGAGGAAAATAATATGAGTAAAAAAGTTGCAATTTTTTTAGCAGACGGATTTGAAGAAGTGGAAGCAATCGCTCCGATTGATTTACTTAGAAGAGCTGAAATTGAAGTAGATACAGTTTCATTAACAGATGAAAGTTTAGTGACAAGCGCAAGAAAAGTTAAAGTGGTCGCAGATAAAGTTATAAATGAAATTAACTTTGACAAATATGATATGTTAATTTTGCCGGGAGGACCAGGGCACGAAAATTATTTCAAATCACAGTTACTTTTAGATAAAGTTTTGGAATTTTCTAAAGATACTAAAAACAAAAAAGTTGGTGCAATTTGTGCGGCTCCGTTGATTTTATCAAAATTAGGGATTTTAGAAAATAAAAAAGCTATTTGTTTTCCAGCTTGTGAAAATGGCTTATTAGAAGGAAAACCTATTTTAACTCATGAAAGGGTTGTTGTAGATGGAAATATTGTAACTAGCAGAAGTGCGGGAACAGCTATAGATTTTGCACTTGAGACTATTTCGCAGCTTTTAGGCAGCAAAAAATCGAAAGAAATTAAAGATGAAATAGTTTATTTAAAAAAGTAAAAAGATAAAATATTTATAAAAAATCAAAAGAACTCATTGAAAAAAGTAAAAAAACCTTGACATAAAACAAAATTTAAAGTACAATTAGCTAAATTGCTTATTATAATTTTGAATTTTAATACATTCTAGAAATAAAAATTAATACATTTATTTATTACTTCAAATAAGAATATAATGAACTTGTAGTATAATACAATAATTATAGTATTATTGTAATAATTTGTAAATTAGATTAATTTAAAAGTGTAAAATTGAGGGAGGAAAAGTTTTATGGAATATCATAAACCAGTGCTATATGATGAAGTTATTGGAAATATTGTAACGGATAAAGATATAGTTTATGTTGACTGTACACTTGGTGGCGGAGGTCATACACAAGGTATTCTTGAAAACTCTTCAAAAAATTCAAAAGTTATTGCAATAGATCAAGATATTGAAGCAATTGAATTTGCAAAAAAAAGATTGGAAAATTATGATAATTTTACAGTATTTCAGGATAATTTTAAAAATATAGACACAGTTGTTTATTTAGCAGGATTTGAAAAAGTTGATAGAATACTTATGGATATTGGAGTTTCTTCAAATCAGCTGGATAATGCGAAGAGAGGTTTTTCTTACAGATTTTGTGCAGAGCTTGATATGAGAATGGATAAATCTCTAAAATTAAGTGCTTACGATGTTGTAAATACTTTTTCTGAAAAAGAAATAGCAGATATAATTTATAAATATGGGGAAGAGCCAAAATCTAGGAAAATTGCTAGAAATATAGTGGAATATCGTAAAGATAAAAAAATCGAAACTACGACAGAATTAGCTGATATTGTGATAAAATCAATAGGAAAAAGTATGAAAAGGCATCCTGCAAAAAGAACTTTTCAGGCGATAAGAATTTTTGTAAACAAAGAATTAGAAGTTTTGACACAAACTTTGGATAAAGCTGTTAATTTGTTAAATGACAACGGAAAGCTTTTGGTAATAACATTTCATTCGCTGGAAGACAGAATAGTTAAAGAAAAATTCAGAGAGTATGAAAATCCTTGTATTTGTCCAAAGGATATACCAATTTGTGTGTGTGGAAAAAAAAGTTTGGGAAAAGTTATCACAAAAAAGCCTATCGTAGCAAAGGAAATTGAATTGAAAGAAAATAAGAGAGCGCATTCAGCTAAATTAAGAATTTTTGAAAGGAGAGAAAAGTAGGAATGAGTAATATTTCTAAAGAAAAAAAAATGCAAGTGTTGAAAGTTCCTAGAATAACTAATACAGCCAGAAAAATTGCAAAACAAAAAAAAGAAAAAGAGATTACAGTTCCTAGAAAAATGAACAAAAGACTTTCAAAAACTGCAGGACTTGATAGAGCAGTAATAAGTAAATTCGCTATTTATATTGGAATTGCAGTAATTGTAGCTTCGATAAAAATTGTAGCAGTAAACAGTGTTAGTTCTTTAGATAGACAGTATAAGGCAAAAAATAAGGAATTGAAAGATTTAAGAAGGCAAGTTTCAACTTTAGAAAATAAATTTTATGATGGAATTGATAGAAAAAAATTAGAAAAAAAAGCATATGAAGATGGATTTGTCCCCAATGATCCAATAAGATATATAAAAATAGAAAATAAAAAATAAGATAAAACAAAAAAATATAAAAGATAAAAGATATGCATTTTGATTTTAAATTGAATAATGCGTGTCTTTTTTATATAAATTTTTTCTTAAAAATTGATTGTTCAGACTTGAATAAGTAAAAAAATTATGATAAAATTAATAAGCGAAGTTTTGGAGGTAGAACTATGAAAAAGTGTTTATGTCTAATAATTTTGTTAATTTTTGTAAGTTGTACATCTTTGAATGGCTATAACAAAAATATTTCTCAAATTGAAATTAATGAAATTAATAATGAAATAACAAATGTTATAACAAATTTTAAAAAAGATGCAAACTCAAATAGATACGATAAAATCAAAGAGATTTTTTTAACTACATTTAAAAATAATATTATTGTAAAAAAATTACAAGAATACGACCTTTCAAGATTAACATTTATTTTTTCTGAACCAAAAGTAAAATCTAATAATAAAGCAACTAGTGTCATGGCTGTAAATTATGGCACAGAAAGTGATTATTTTAATATAACTTGGAAAAAGATGGATGATGGGAGCTGGAAGATTTCAAATGTAGCTGAAAAAAAATAAGAAAGGAGAAAAATGAGTGTAACAATAGTAGTATTTGTTTTATCAATTCTTCTTTTTTCTATTTTAGTTTTTTTTATAGCTTATTTCTTGGTAAGTTCTGTATTTAAAAAGAAATATGGAGAGTTAAGCGAACTTGAACTAAGAATAGTTGATGTCAAAAGAAGGCTTGAAACATCGAAAAGAGAAGTTGAAATAGAAATTGAATCTTTTAAGAAAGAAGAGACATTAAAAGTAAAAGAAGAATTGTTAAACGAAAAAAAAATAGCAGATGATGAAATAAAAAAAATTAAATCAGAGTTGACTATTAAAGAAGAGAGAATTGCAAAAAAAGAAGAGACATTAGAAACAAAAATGGAGCGTCTGGAAGAAAAAGAAATAAGAAATGAAAAATATAAAGACAGACTTGCAAAAAAAGAAAAAGATTTAGATGAAATGATTGTGAATCAGGAGAAAGAATTGGAGAGAATTTCAGAGCTTACTCAAGATGATGCAAGAAAAATTATATTAGAAAAATTAGAAAACGAATTGGATCATGATAAAGCAGTGTTAATAAGAGATTATGAGCATAATTTAGACAGAGAAAAAGATAGAATTTCTAAAAGAATAATTTCTACTGCAATTGGAAAAGCTGCGGCTGACTATGTTGTAGATTCGACAATTTCTGTAATTCAACTTCCTAGTGAAGAAATGAAAGGTAGAATCATTGGAAGAGAAGGTCGAAATATTAGAGCGATTGAAGCTGTGACCGGAGTGGATTTGATAATTGATGATACGCCAGAAGCTGTTGTCCTCTCTTCATTTGATGGAGTTAGAAGGGAAGTTGCTAGAATCGCACTAGAAAAATTGATTTCAGATGGAAGAATTCACCCAACAAAAATTGAAGAAGTTGTGGCAAAAGCGCAGTTAGAAGTGGAAGAAAGTGTATTAGATGCGGCAGAACAGGCAATTTTAGAAGTTGGAATCCCAACTCTTCCAAGAGAAGTCTTAAAAGTGTTTGGAAGATTGAAATTTAGAACATCGTTTGGTCAAAATGTTTTGCAGCACTCAATAGAAGTGGCTCATATCGCAGCTGCACTTGCAGCAGAAATTGGAGCAAATGTAGATGTGGCTAAAAGAGCGGCTCTTCTTCATGATATTGGGAAAGCATTTTCACACGAACAGGAAGGTTCTCATGCATTAAACGGTGGAGAATTTTTGAGAAAATTTTCTAGAGAGAGTGAAATTGTTATAAATGCGGTGGAAGCTCATCACAATGAAGTTGAACAGTTGAGTATAGAAGCAGTATTAGTTCAAGCAGCTGATTCAATTTCAGCATCAAGACCAGGAGCTAGAAGGGAAACGTTGTCCAATTATTTAAAACGATTGGAGCAATTGGAAGAAATAGCAAATAGTCACGAAGGAATTGAAAGCTCGTACGCTATTCAGGCTGGAAGAGAACTTAGATTAATCGTTCATCCTGACAATGTTGACGATGACAAAGCTACAATTTTGGCAAGGGATGTTGCAAAAGACATTGAAGAAAAAATGCAGTATCCAGGACAGATAAAAGTAACAGTAATAAGAGAAACTAGAGCGGTAGAGTATGCAAAATAGATAAATTAAAGACTGAATTAGTTTTCAGTCTTTTTTATAACAATTTTTGTTTTTTTCCTAAAATAATGAATATTATAAAATATAAATTTTTTTTTTAAGGAGGTTTATTTTGTGAAAATAAAAATTAGAAGAGCTAATAAAGATGATATTGATGGATTAAATATACTTTTATATCAAGTCCATGGAGTTCATGTAAATGGCAGACCTGATATTTTTAAAAAAGGCGAAAAAAAATTTAGTGACGAAGAATTGAAGAAATTATTAAAAGATGATACAAAGCCAATCTTTGTGGCAACCGATGAAAATAATAATATTTTGGGACATTGTTTTTGTGTCTTTCGTGAAGTGAAAAATGATAAAAGTTTGTGCGACAGAAAAGTTTTATATATTGATGATTTATGTGTGGATAAAAATATTAGAAATAGTGGAATTGGAAAAAAGTTGTATGAATATGTGCTAAATTTTGCAAAAGAAAATAATTTCACTAGTGTTACATTGGATGTTTGGAATTTTAATGAGAGTGCGTTTAAATTTTATGAAAAAATAGGATTTTTGCCGTTAAAGACATTGATGGAAAAACAAATTTAAATTTTGAGAGGAAGATAGAATGAAATTTTTGATAATTGGAGATGTAGTTGGAGAACCTGGAAGGAATACTTTGTTTAAATTTTTGGAAAAAAGAAAGAAAAATTATGATTTTATAATTGTAAATGGAGAAAACTCAGCTGGGGGATTTGGAATAAATATAAAAATAGCTGAACAGATTTTTTCTCGTGGAGCAGATGTAATTACGCTGGGAAATCATAGCTGGGACAAAAAAGAAATTTATCCGTACATAAATAATCATAAAAATTTGATTAGACCGATTAATTTTTCAAAGGAAGCTCCAGGAAATGGATATACAATGGTTGAAAAAAATGGAGTAAAAGTGGCAGTTATCAATGCACAAGGAAAAATTTTTATGCCACCGATTGCCTGTCCGTTTTTAACCGTAGAAGAAATTTTGCCTGAAATAAAAAAAGAAACAGATATAATCGTACTTGATTTTCATGCTGAAGCAACTTCGGAAAAACAAGCTATGGGATGGAATTTAACTGGAAAGGTATCTGTTGTATATGGAACTCACACACATACACAGACTGCTGATGAGAGAATTTTACCAGGAGGAACAGCTTTTATCTCGGATGTTGGAATGACTGGTGGACACGATGGAGTTTTGGGAATGAATAAGAAAGAAAGCATTCAAAAATTTAAAGATGGAATGCCAAACAGATATTCAGTTTGTAAGGAAAATCCTAAAATAAACGGAATTGAAGTGGAAGTAAATGAAAAAACTGGAAAAGCAGTTGCGATTAAAAGAATAAATATGGGTTATGATGAAATTTAAAAAATGAATAGAAATAAAGAATTAAAAAATAAAAAATTTAAAAAAGAGGAAATAAAAATAGATGAAATGGATAAAAGTAAAAATCGATTATTTTTCAGACAGTTTGAAAGAGACAAAAGCAAAATTAATTAATATTTTTGAAGAAGTTGGGATAAAACAAGTAGAATTTGTCGATTATTTTTCTGATAATTCTTTGGATTATAGCGTAAATTTTAAAAATGAAAACGATATTTGGAGTATGATTGGCTATGTTATTGACAATAGGTTTGCAAAGACTAAATTAAATATGATTTATAATAATATAAATGAAATTTCAAAAGATGACGAAAATTTTATGTCAGAAATTTATACTTCACGATGTTCTGATGAAGATTGGCAAGATGAATGGAAAAAATATTTTCACACGGTAAATATAACAGAAAACATTGTAATTAAGCCAAGCTGGGATGATTATGAAGAAGATGGAGAAATTGTGGTTGAAATTGATCCTGGACTTGCTTTTGGGACTGGAACTCATGAGACGACTTCACTGTGTGTAGAATTTTTGGAAAAATATTCAAAAGGCAAAAGTAATTTGCTTGATGTTGGGTGTGGCTCTGGAATTTTGATGTTAATTGCTAAAAAGTTGGGAGTTCATAAAGTTACTGGAATTGATATTGATGACAAAGTTGAAAGAGTTGTCCATGAAAATTTTGAGAAAAATAAGATTGAAAATAATTATAAAGTTATAATTGGAAATTTGGTTGACAATATTTCTGAAAAGTATGACTTGGTAGTTTCAAATATATTAGTCGATGTTTTGATAGAGCTTTTGAAAAATATTGAAAAAACTTTGGAAGATGGTGCAGTAGTTATTTTTTCTGGGATTTTGAAAGAAAAAGAAGAAATGTTTTTGAAAGAAACAGAAAAATATAATTTGAAAAAAATTGATAGAAATGAAAAAAATAACTGGGTATCTCTAGTTTTTGAATATAAAAAAATTTATAGTTAAGGAATGGAGAAAAGATGATAATTGCAATAGATGGACCTGCTGGGAGCGGGAAAAGCACGATTGCTAAAAAGTTAGCAGAAGAGCTTGATTTTGTGTATTTGGATACGGGAGCGATGTATAGGCTTGTTACATTAAAAGCGTTAAATGAGAAAGTTTCCTTTAATTTGTTAAAAAATATTATAAATTTATCTGAAAGTAAAAATAATAATTCTGATTTTGAAATTATTCAAAATATGAAAAAAATTTTGGAAAATTTGAATATTGATATTAAAAAAAATAGATTTTTTTTAGATGAAATTGATGTGAGCGATGAGATTAGAAAACCTGTAATTTCTGAAAATGTTTCGAATATTGCTAAAATTAAGGAAGTTAGAGAAAAGCTAGTCGATTTGCAGAGAAAATTTTCAAAGTCTGAAAATGTTATTTTGGACGGTCGTGATATTGGAACGGTTGTTTTTCCGAATGCAGAATTGAAAATATTTTTAATGGCAGATGCGATGGAAAGAGCTAAAAGGCGTTATAAAGAGCTGGTTTTGAAAAATGAAGATGTGACTTTGGATGAAATTTATAAAAATATTGTTGAGCGAGATAAAATTGATTCCACAAGAAAGGAATCTCCGTTGGTAAAAGCGCAAGATGCAGTTGAAATTGATACAACTTTTAAAACAATCGAAGAAGTTAAGGAAGAAATAGAAAAAATTTTGAAAAATAAAATTAAATAAATTAATTTTAAATTAAAATTTTAAAAAAAATAAAAAAATTAAAAAAAATACTGGACAAATATCGAAAATAGTGTATAATAACTAAGTAATTTAAAAACACGAAATAAAGTGTGAGTATTAAATTCAATTATAAAATTTGGAGGTTTGATAAAATGTCAAAAAAAGAATTTGTAGATGCTTATGCAAAAGCAACAGGAGAAACTAAAAAAAGAGCTGAAGAATTAGTAAATCAATTTCTTGAAACAGTAGAAGAAGCTTTAGTAAAAGGTGAATCTGTTCAATTTGTTGGATGGGGAACATTTGAAGTAAAAGAAAGAGCGGCAAGAACTGGAATTAACCCTCAAACTAAAGAAGAAATTCAAATACCTGCAAAAAATGTAGTTAAATTCAAAGTGGGTAAAAAATTAGCTGATAATGTAGCGAATGCTAAATAATTTTTAAAAAGGCTATTTTGATGTGACAGCTGTCATTGAAAAATAGTCTTTTCTTAATTTTGATAAATAAAATTTATGGAAGAAGATAAATATGTTAATAATTTATAATTTAATAAGATTTTTTTTATATTTAGTCATAATGATATTGGCGTTATTTAATAAAAAATTGCTTATATTTTTTAAAACTCGACTATTTCAAAAAATTTCAAATGAAAATTTTTGGGGAAAAGATGAGAAATCCATTTTAATTCATTTGTCATCAGTTGGAGAATTTAACTTGTCGGTTGAACTAATCGAAAAAATTTTATCAAGAAATGAAAAAATAGTCATTTCAGTTATGACAAATACAGGCTTTACAGCGATTACTAAAAAATATGGGAATAATAAAAATGTGAAAATTTTGTATTTTCCACTTGACGATTTTTTTGCTTTAAAAAAAATTTATAAAAAATATAAAATAAAAAAGACAATTATTATAGAAACTGAGATTTGGATTAATCTATATTATTTGGCGGCAAAGTTTGGAGAATTGTTTATTGTAAATGGCAGACTTACCGATAAAAAAATGAAATCTTACAAAAAATTTAACTGGTTTATAAATTCAAGTTTGAATAGAGCTAAAAAAATTTTGGTGCAAAGCGAAAAAGATGCGTTGAGATACGAGAGTTTAAAAATAAAAAATAAAAAAATAAAAGTTTTTAAAAATTTAAAATATTCGATAAAATATGACATTCTTTCTGAAGAAAAGAAAAATAAATATTTTGAAGAAATTTTGGACAAAAATAAAAAAATAATAGTTTGCGGAAGCACGAGAGAAAGTGAAGAAAAAATTTGGCTTGAAGTTTTAAAAAAAATAAATAAAAAAAATGAATATCAGCTTGTGCTGGTTCCTAGACATTTGGAGCGGATAAAAAAAGTGGAAGATGAAATTTTAAAATTATTCCCACGAGAAAGTTATTTACTGCTTTCAGATTTTGAAGTTTGGAAAAATTTAAAAAAAACTGAGATAGTTATTGTGGATAAGATGGGAGTTCTTACAGATTTTTATCAAATGGCGGATTTTGTATTTGTCGGCGGAACGCTTGTAAATATTGGTGGACATTCGATTTTGGAGCCACTTTTTTATGGAAGAAAGCCGATAATTGGGAAATACTTTCAAAATATCGAAGAAATTGTAAATGATGCAAAAAAACTTAATTTTGTGGAAATTGTGCAAAATGAAGACAAAATTATTGATTATTTAAAAAAAGAAGAAAAAATAAATACCAAAGAATTTTTTGAAAAAAATAACGAGATAGATAAAATAATTAGTGAAATATTTTGATTTGGAGTGTGATTTATGGATAATAAAAAAAGAGAAAATAAATTAAGAGAAAAGCAAATTAAAGCTGAAAAAAATAAAAAAATCTTGTCAAAAGAAGAGCTTGAGAGAAGAGAAAAAATAAAAAAAATAAATGATGAATTTAAAATAAAAAATTACGAGAAAAGTCAAATTATAAACGAAAAAGAAATTTGGAAATATTTTTTTGAAAAACCTAAAAAAAATTATAACAAATATATGTGTGAAATGTTGGATTATCCTGAATATTTAATGTACGACAACGAAAAAGTAAATGAGTTTCGTGGAAAATGGAATAAGTTTTTTAAAAATGAAAATGACATATATTTGGAAATCGGTTGTGGAAGTGGGAATTTTACAGTTCAAAATGCACAAAAATTTCCAGATAGAAACTATATTGCACTTGAATTGAGATTTAAAAGACTTGTTTTGGGAGCAAAAAAAGCTACTAAAAGAAATTTAAAAAATATACTTTTTCTGAGAAAAAGGGGGGAAACAATTTTAGAATTTTTTGGTGAAAAAGAAATTTCGGGAGTTTATATAAATTTTCCAGATCCTTGGGAAGGTGAAGAGAAAAAAAGGGTGATTAGCGAAGATTTGTTCAAAAAATTAGATGTTGTGTTAAAGTCAAAAGGGAAATTGTTTTTTAAAACGGATCATGAGCAGTATTACAGAGATGTTTTGGAATTAGTTGAAAATCTTGAAAATTATGAAGTCATTTTTCATACGGATGATTTGCATAATTCGGAAAAAGCACAGCAAAATATAAAGACAGAGTTTGAACAGATGTTTTTGAGTAAACATAATATGAATATTAAATATATTGAAATACAAAGAAATTAGAGTTAAAAATTTAAAAATAAAGTTTATTTTTCAAAAAGAATTTAGGTTAATTCTAACAAAATAAAAAAATTTCCTTGAATATTTGTGAAAATAATAGTATAATAATAGTTAGGAAGGTTTTTAGATAGTTTTTATTAGAGAAAATAAATCTGGAGGTTTTTATGAAAAATAAAAAAAAATTAATTTTGATAAGTAGTTTGATAGTAGGAATACCACTGTTAGCAGTTGGTACAAATGTGATATTAAAACAAGCAAGAGATAATTATTATAAAGAGCAAAAGATAAAGTTGGAACTGGAAAGAGCACAGCAAAAGGCGCAAAAAGAGCAAGAATTAGCACAGCAAAGAGCTCAAGAAGAAAAGTTGGCTGCTCAAGCTCAAGAGCAGGCAGAAAAAAATAAAAAAGAAATAAGAGTCGTTGAAGATAACTTAAAAAAGCAAAAAGATGTCGTACCACAAGCAAAGAAAAAAATGACTTCACAAGAAAAGGATAACGAAAAAGTAAAACAAGTTATAGTAAATGCAAGAAAAGAAGTAAAACCTATGGTTGTTTACGAACCTGTGTCAAATGTCGTGGCAAAATCTGAGCTTACGGCAAAGGACCGAGCAAGAGCTCGAAAAGCTCTAAAAAATATAAGGGCGGAATATTTTGCAAAAAATAAATCTCAGAAAATAAAAAGCAATGAAAAACTTATAGTGAAAACTAGTACCGATGGAATTGAAACAAGAAAATATTCCAATGCAGAAATCCAAAAAGTTTTAAAAGAAATTAGAGAAAATTATAAGAAATAGACGTTTTTAAAGTACATTTTAAATATGAGTTTAAGATGTACTTTTTATTTTTTAAATAAAATTTTAGATTTTTTATAAAAAAAAACTTGAAAAATTTTTAAAAATGTATTATTATATATTAGCAGTCAAGAATAAAGAGTGCTAAAAAGATACACAATATTTTAGGAGGTAAAGAAATGAAAATTAAACCATTGGGAAAAAGAATTTTAATAAAACAAACTGAACAAGAAGAAGTAACTAAAAGCGGTATTGTACTTCCGGGAACAGCTTCAAAAGAAAAACCTATAATTGGAGAAGTTTTGGCAGTTGGAAAAAAAATTGAGGAAGTTTCTGTTGGAGATAAGGTTATTTTTGAAAAATATGCAGGAACTGAAGTTAAAGATGGGGAAGAAACTTATTTAATTTTAGAAAAAGATAATGTACTTGCCATTGTTGAATAAAGACATAAAGATGTTTAAAATTTGAATTTTTGATTTATAATAAATAATTTGGAGGAAAATAAAATGGGAAAAATAATAAAATTTAATGAAGAAGCTAGAAAATCACTAGAAGTAGGTGTTGATACACTTGCCGATGCTGTAAAAATAACACTTGGACCAAAAGGAAGAAATGTTGTATTAGATAGAGGATTTGGAGCGCCAATGATTACGAATGACGGTGTTACAATCGCAAAAGAAATTGAATTAAGCGATCCAATCGAAAATCTTGGAGCACAAATTGTAAAAGAAGTTGCAACAAAATCTAACGATGTGGCAGGAGATGGGACAACTACAGCAACAGTGCTTGCTCAAGCTTTGATAAAAGAAGGACTAAAAATGGTTTCAGCAGGAGCAAATCCAGTATTTATCCGTCGTGGAATGGAACAGGCTTCAAAAAAAGTGATTGAAGAGCTTTCTAAAAAGGCTAAAAAAGTTGAGGCAAATGAAGAAATTGCACAAGTTGGAGCAATTTCAGCGGGAGATAAGGAAATTGGAAAATTGATTGCACAGGCGATGGAAAAAGTTGGAGAAGAAGGAGTAATTACAGTTGAAGAAGCTCGTTCGCTTGACACAACTTTAGAAGTGGTGGAAGGAATGCAGTTTGACAACGGTTACTTATCACCATATATGGTTTCGGATTCTGAAAGAATGGTCGTAGAAATGGACAATCCTTACATCCTTATAACAGACAAAAAAATATCAAATATGAAAGAATTGCTTCCAATTTTGGAAAAAACAGTGGAAACAAGCAGACCAATGCTTATAATTGCTGAAGATGTTGAAGGAGAAGCACTTGCAACATTGGTTGTAAATAAACTTCGTGGAACATTAAATGTGGCTGCTGTAAAAGCTCCAGCTTTCGGAGATAGAAGAAAAGCTATGTTACAAGATATAGCAATTTTAACAGGTGGAGAAGTTATTTCTGAAGAAAAGGGAATAAAATTGGAAGAAGCTGATATTACATTCTTAGGACAAGCTAAAAAAGTTAGAATTACGAAAGACAATACAGTAATTGTGGATGGAATGGGTAAAAAATCTGAAATTAGCGCAAGAGTTGGACAGATTAAAAATTCTATTTCAGAAACTACATCTGACTATGATAGGGAAAAATTACAGGAAAGACTAGCAAAACTTGCAGGCGGAGTTGCAGTGATAAAAGTTGGTGCTGCAACAGAAACTGAAATGAAAGAGAGAAAATTGAGAATAGAAGATGCGCTAAATGCAACAAAAGCGGCAGTTGAAGAAGGAATTGTAGCTGGTGGAGGAACAGTTTTAATTGAAATTGCAAATGCGATTGAAGACTTTAAGTTAGACGGTGAAGAAGGATTAGGAGTAGAGATAGTTAAAAAAGCTTTATTTGCACCACTTAGACAAATTGTTGTAAATGCTGGAATTGATGCTGGAGTTGTAATTGAAAAAGTTAAAAACTCTGAAAATGGAATAGGTTTTGACGCTGCAAAAGAAGAATATGTAGATATGGTAAAAGCTGGAATAATTGACCCAGCCAAAGTAACTCGTTCAGCAATCCAAAATGCTATTTCAGTATCTTCAGTTTTACTTACAACAGAAGTAGCGGTTGCAAATGAAAAAGAAGAAAGTCATGCAGGTGCAGGAATGCCAAATGGAATGGGAATGCCAGGAATGATGTAATAAAATATTTATTTTTATTAAATAAGTTAAATAAAAAGTATAAATCACGGTTAAATTGAATTTTTAACTGTGATTTTTATATTATTTAATAATTAATTTTAAACAAAGAAAATTATAATTAAAATAATATATATATATAGTATAATTTGCTTGAAAATTTTATTTTTATAAAATTTAAAATAAAAAATAAAGAGGTGTAACGGAAAAAATGAAAAAAATAATTTTATTTTTGGTGACTATGATTTGTATGATTGGTTTCACAAATCCAGTTGTAGAAGTTAAAATGGAAAGAAGCAATTTTAATGACATTACAAAAAAATCAAAGGCTCCAAGCGGAATGACATTTATAGGAGATTCAATAATGCATAGCAGTAAGCAATACATAAAACCCAATTTTGACAATCCTTATTTTGATACAAAAATTGGAAGACAATTTTCAACACTTCCAGGAATTGTGAGAGCTTTAAAAGAAAAAAATCAATTAGGGCCTGTATTAATTGTGCATTTAGGAACTAATGGACCTTTTAAAGATAAAGATTTTGATGATGTTATGGCAATGGCTGAAGGAAGACCTGTATTTTTTATAAATGCGGTAATGCCTGATTCTTGGGAAGCTGAAGTTAATAGAAAATTAGCAAAAAAAGTAAGTGAATATCCAAATGCTCGTTTATTTGACTGGTATGGTTATTCTAAAAAACAAACGCAATATTTTTATAAAGATAGAACTCATTTAAAAGATGCTGGACAAAAATATTATGCTGATTTTGTAACTAAAAATATAAATGATTATTTTAATAAATTAGAAGAAAAAAATACTGATTCTGTTAATGACAATACTTTAAATCAAGAAAAATCAACTAAATTAGAAAATGTAAAAATACAAAATATAGTTAAATAATTTTAACAATATCTAGCAAGAAGTCTCCCTCTTCTATAAGTGGGAGATGAATTGCAGAATATAGTTTAAAATAATACTTTTATGTGGTATAATACTTCATATGTCAGGGCAGGGACTGCCCGAAGAGCTTGGTAAATATATGTGGCTAATAAAAGCACATACTTCCCAAGAAGCTCCCTCTTTTATAAGTGGGAGTAGTTCACTGTTCTAATAAAATAAAAGGAGTTTTTTTTTATATGAGTGAAAGTTTAAAAAAAGATAAAAGTTACAAGAGAATAGTTGCCCTTGATATTTTAAGGGCAATTGCTCTTATAATGATTTGCTGTTACCATTGGTTTTTGTATAACGGTACTTATATTGGAGTAGTTGTATTTTTTGTATTAAGTGGTTATTTATACACAAATAAGCAATTATCAAATGAAAATTTAAAGGATGTTTGGAGTGGAATAAAGAGAAGAATTTCAAAAATTTATCCATCGCTTTTACTGGTGATTTTAGTTTCAACATTATGTGTTTACTTTATAAATGGTGGATTAGAATTAAAGTACAAATATAGTGTATTAGCTTCAGTTTTAGGATTAAACAACATTTATCAAATAATTTCAAAAATGTCATATTTTGACAATTTTGGAATGCTTATGCCACTGACACATATTTGGGCGTTATCATTTCAATTTCAAATGTATTTAATAATACCATTTTTTATTTTATTTTTAAAAAAATTAAAAACTAATAAAAAAGGAATTAGTGCAATTTTTTTTGTATTAAGTTTAATATCTTTTGGAATAATGGCATATTTATATTCAAAAGGTTCCGATTTTTCTAGGATTTATTATGGAACAGATACGAGAATATTTTCGTTTTTAATAGCAGCAGCTATTGGAATTTTTTATTCTGATAGAGAAATTGTATCGAAAAATGAAAAATTAATTATACGAATTTTAGGAATTTTAGGTTTAGTCATATTAGTTGTTTTTTGTATTTTTATAAATTATCAAAGTGCTTTGAATTATTATGGACTTATGTATCTTGAAAGTTTTTTGCTTTCGTTTTCAGTTTTGCAGCTATCAAAAATTGAAGGTAATTTTTTTGAAAATAATTTAGTAAAAAAAATAACTAGTCCAATTGTAAAACTGGGACAGCATCAGTATCAATATTATTTATGGCAATATCCAATAATGATATTTTTTAGAGAAATTTTTAAATGGTCAAAATTGGGAAATACTCCAAAATTCTTGTTACAATTGGCTGTTTTAATAGTAATTTCAGAAATTTCATATATTTTCTTTGAAAAAATGCAATGGAATTTTGGTGTAAAAAAATTGGATCTTAAAAAAAGGCAAAAAAATTATGATTTGATAAAAACTACTTCTTTTAGTATATTGGGAGCAATTCTTGGAATTGTCGCTACTTCAAAAATATATGAAAATGAAGATTTAAAAGAAATGAAATCAATTAATAAGATTCAATCGCAATCACAGATACAGCAGACATCTCCACAGCAAAATTCAAAAATAATAGTCTCAAATGATAATCTTTCGCCAGAACAAGATGTTGTGCAGCAAGAAAAGATATTACAGAGTTTACCAAATGATAAAAGAGAAATTTTATTTGTTGGAGATTCTGTTTTAGATATGACAAAAGAAGATTTGAGAAAAAAATATCCAAATGCTACAATAGATACAAAAGTAGGAAGACAATTTTATGAATTTCCTAAATTGCTTAGCAATTATATTGAAAGTGGAAAAATGAAAAATACAATAGTTATTGCACTTGGAACAAATGGAACAATTTATAAAAAAGACATAAAAAAAGTTTTGGAAATGTTAAAAGGCAAGGAAGTTTATATGGTAAATACAGTTATGCCTGATCCTTGGGAAAGAGAAGTGAATGAAGAAATTGCAAAAGCAGTAAAAGAAAATCCAAATATAAAAATGGTTGATTGGTATAGTTATTCTAAAGGGAAACGCCAATATTTTTATAAAGATGGAACACACCCGAAAACACATGCATCTAAAAGGTATGTTGGTTTATTGTATTCTGTAGTTAGTAAAAATATAAAAAATTGATTTTACACTAAACCCTATTTGAAAAATGAATATATCATAAATCTTTTTATTAGATCAAACCTAATATTTAATTTCAAATAATTAGAATAAATATTCGCTTTTTAAACGAGGTATAAACTACTATAAATACTTATTTTCATTTATATGAAAGATGCTAATAAATAACTTATGAAAAAGTTGAATTATTAGTTGAATTATTAATAGTATTAAATGAAAAAAATATTATAAAAAAACTACACAAAATTAAAAGTGTAGTTTTTTATTTTATAAATTTCTAATTTCTTTTAAAATTTTTTTTATATTTTCAGAATTAATTATAATCTTTTTTT
>ERZ773014.1216-NODE-1216-length-16721-cov-14.982839_pt1 | contig 16721 bp, 14 predicted proteins | sample MGYA00580841_ERZ773014 | MGnify/ENA primary metagenome ERZ773014 (study PRJEB29015, sample SAMEA2737989) | human oral metagenome | biome: human oral; feature: human-associated habitat; material: dental | place: China | collected 2067 ...
CAGCCCTACTCAACTGTGCGGAGGTGAGACGACGAAATCGAATTCTAACGAATTAGCGATTTCTGTCCCACTCTCTATTATCCATTCCACATCACTAAGACATAGAGCAAGCTGCTGCCTACCATATCGGCAAAAGCATGTGCTAAAAAGAATGGCAGCAAGTTTTTAACCTTGTATTTATAAAAGAAATAATAGAACAGACCGAAGACCACGCCAATCAGAAAAGCAGAGACTAGCCCCTGATAGGTATGGACAGAAAAGCGAACCAGCGTTGAAAATGCTAAAACCCACCATTTGCTCTCTTCTTTCACCGATGTGAGCAAGCCTAAGAAAAAGAATTCCTCATAGACACCATTGAAGAGAGAATAGAGAATGACGACAGGTCCCAGCGCAGCTAGTTTACGAAAAACTTCGACAAAGGTCCAGTCGATATGCTGCAAAATTTCTAAGTCGAAATAATTATAGGAACCGACTAAAGCTGCTATCACATCAGAAGTCAGACCGACAACCGCAAAAATCAAGGGCGCCCACAGAATAGACCAAGACAAGCGTAGTTTCAGCTGTTTGAAATTATAATGACGAATTCCCAGATAGATAAGTGCCAACACTAGCAGGAAAACTTGCAATTTCAAATTGCTCAGTAAAGCCAAACTTTCATCTTCAGGTCTGGGTACGATTGCTTGTCCCGCAGAGCTAACCGTGGTGAGCCAATTTATTGTTGAGGAGTAAATAAATTGGCCAAACATAATGGCGGATAAAATCAACATATCAAACCATCTAAGGTTCTCCAGTGGTTGCTCGGGATAGATTTTTTTCAACATTGTCATCCATATTCCTTTCCCAGATTCTATATATTACTATAGCACAGAATATGGCAAAATGACAGGGGAGTTTATCTAATTTTTCCCTCATTTGAAAACAGGGAGGAAAGAAGCAAGGCTGAGATACGATTATCCCAGCCTCTGGTTTTAGTCTTCTTCTTTCTTGAAGGAGTTTTTCAAACCTTCTACTGCTCCCTCGACAGCTCCTTTTGCATCTTCTACAACTTCCTTAGCTTTAGCAACTGTTTTTTCGACCGCACCTTCTGCTTCTGTCTTGCTATCGCCAGTGACTTTGCCAAGGCCTTCTTTGAGAGCGCCTTTGGCTTGATTGAGTTTATCTTCTAGTGACATAAATCTGCCTCCATTCTTTTTCGGCATTTGATACCGTTTACATTAGTCTAAGACTTTTCAAGGCAAAGGTCAATTATTTTGCTCATTGTCAACATATCAGTCCAATTGGAACACTAGACGCTCCTTGTCAAAGCTAGCCTGCAACTCATACTTGCCAGCCTCATTCTGACGAATATAGCCTAAAATCACCAGACTATCAACAAAAATATCGCGACGCTTCTGCAGGAGCTCATCCTTGCGGACATACTTGAGGAGGAAAGTCGTCATATACTTGAGGGCATATTCTGGATTCACATCTCCCAAAATGGCATATAACTGTTCCTGCTCCTTACTCAAAGGATACTGATTTTTCAGTTTATAAAAATAGTTTGCCAAGGTCAGCTTATTCCTTTGAAAGTCTGTCTGTTCCAGCAGAATAGCAGCATTGGTCTGATTAGAAAGTCGGGTTTCAAAGGATAAGTCTAGCAATTCCTGATAGAGCGGACCATCATCTCGAATAAAGATTTCCTGATCCAAAGTTAGATTTTTTAGATTGTCCAAAAGTGGAAGCTGCTGATAATAGCGCTTATTTTCCCGCCGAATATAGCCCGCCTTGATACATTCCTCTATGAAGCGATCTAGATTGGGAAAGCCCGCAAATTCGCGTTTGATCTCTCTTAAAATCACATCATTATGCTGATCCAGATAAGTGATTAATTTTTTAAATAAGGGCTGTCGCGTCAGCCGAGTCGGATTGATAATTTTAATCATGGAGCTCTCCTTTATAAATGAGCTTGGCTGACTGAGCCAACTGACTGGGATTGGTACCAGGCTGCCCTACGGGTACAGCCACGCCCAAGTCCTCATAATAAGCCTGCCAAAATGCAGAAACAGCATTTTCACCATCAGCAAACTGCATGGGAATGGTCTCAAAAATCGGCAAAATCCTAGCGATATATTCCGAGCAGTAAAAGCCCTCGCTCTCAGGATAGAAACTAGCATTATAAGGCTTGCCCAGATGGGACTTAGCTTCTTTAAAGGCGGCAGAGGCATCTATCTCTGGATAAGCAAAGACATGATAGATGTCCTCTTCTTCCAAAAACTGGCTCAAGGACTGATGGCTCACTCCCTTGTCCTGCGTCGCATGGTAAATCTCTCCATCAAAGAAGATGCCCACATGACTATAAGAGCCTGTAGCTGTCCGAATTGCTGCTGCCATATCCGATTGCCCGACTGTGAACAGCAGATCACCATTTTGTAAATCTTGAATCTTCATTTCTATCGTCTATCAAAAAAGGAGCCGAAACTCCTTTACATGGGCGGAAAACAAGTGTTTCCTATTTTGAGCTGTCACTCAGGAAATTAAGCATTAAAGCTTTCAGTCAATTGAGGAACCACTTGTTTCTTACGTGAAACGGCACCAGCCAAGAAAGCATGATTGTTTTCAAGTTTGAAGTTAAAGGCTGCTTCTACCTTGTCCATATTAGCACCGATTGCAAGGATTTCTGAGTTTGAATTCACGATATCTGTAATCATCAAAACAAAATCTGAGTAGCCGTTTGCAGTGTTGGCAGCTTGCATTGCAGCTTCAATTTCTGCTTGACGTTCCAAAACTTCAGCAATATCAACTGTGTTTACTTGAGCAACACGGACCTTATTTCCGTTGAGTTCAAAGGTCTTAGCATCAATGTCAATCAATTCTTCAGCAGATTTGCTTGCCAAGTTTGTCCCTGCCTTAAGCATAGCCAGACCATACTCTTCCAAGTTAACTCCAGCTAAATCAGCCAATTCAGGAGCAATAGCTTTATCAGACGAATGAGTTGTTGGTGATTTCAAAAGAAGAGTATCAGAAATCAAACCTGACAACATAAGACCTGCGATTTCTTTTGGAACTGCCACACCGTGCTCCTTGAACATACGGTAAACGATAGAAGAAGCAGATCCCACTGGCTACCCGCCGTAATCGCGTCAAGCGCCGTGTCCGGGCCCTCATGGCTCAGCGGATCGGTGCGCTCGAACCGGGTTCCTGCGTCGTCGTGCGCGGACTCGCCGGTGCCGACGGCGCCAGCAGTGGCATCTTGGGGAAGGACCTCGATCGACTTCTGAGTCGGTGCCGTGAGTGTCAGGCCCAGGGGCAGTAGCGGTGAGCTGTGTTGAATGGTGATGAGCGAAGGATGAGCGGATGGGTCACACGGGTGCTCCTGGTTCCGGTGCGCCTCTACCAGCGTTTCATCTCACCGGTTCTTCCGGCGTCATGTCGTTACTACCCCAGCTGCTCTGTTTACGCCGTCACAGCACTGGAGATTCACGGTCCGATCAAAGGCTCGCTGCTGGCTGTCTGGCGTCTACTGCGATGCAACCCGCTGACTCCCGGTGGAGTGGACCACGTCCCGGACAAGGGATGCTGGCGTTACCACCATCCCCGTGATGTTCCGCGATTCCGGGTCGAACGACCTGACCGATCCTCGCAGATACCCGCAACCGGTTGGTGCGACACCGACCAGAGCCTGCACTGATACTGCTCTGCCACGAGAAACCGCATACAAGGAGTACGGATGGACACGTTGCTATGGCCCCTCAAGGTGGCCGTGGCCTGGGTCATGGTTACGATCCACAAGGCTCTGATCTTCGTCGGATTTCCTGATGGAGCCGGCATTGCCTGGGTGTTGTCCATTATCGGTCTGACGATCGTGGTGCGGCTGCTCATCATGCCGCTGTTCGTCAAGCAGATCCGCGCGTCTCGTGGAATGCAACTCCTCCAGCCGGAGATGCAGGCGCTCCAGGCCAAGTACAAGGGTAAGAAGGACCCGGAGTCGCGCCAGCGCATGAACGAAGAGATGATGGCGCTCTATCGCAAGCACGGGACCAATCCCATGTCCTCGTGCCTGCCGATCCTGGTGCAGATGCCGATCTTCTTCGCCCTGTTCCGGGTGCTGGCCTCGCTCGGTCAGGTCGCGAGCGGAACCTACGGTCGCCCCTCGATCGGACCGCTCACGCAGGAGCTGGCCAAACAGGTCCAGGACTCCAGCGTCTTCGGCGCCAGTCTGTCCTCGTCCTTCATGAACAGTGACGATACGCAGGTCAAGATCGTCACTGTTGCGATGATCATCATCATGTCGGTGACGCAGTGGTACACCATGGCGCAGCTGACGATGAAGAACATGTCGGCGGAGTCAAAGAACTCCGACAACCCCATGATCCGCTCCCAGCGGATGATGATGTACGTGATGCCGGTGATCTTCGCCGTCTCCGGTGTCAACTTCCAGATCGGTGTGCTCGTCTACTGGGTCATTTCCAACCTGTGGACCATGGGCCAGCAGTTCTTCACCATCCGTAACATGCCGGCGCCCGGCAGTGAGGCCGAGAAGAAGTACCGTGCCCGGATCAACGCCAAGCGGGCACGCAAGGGCCTGCCCTCCCTGGAGGAGGAGGAACGTGCCGAGGCGGTCGCCAAGGCTGAGGCTGAGGGACGCACCGGTGGTCAGCGGGTCCAGCCGGTGCGCAAGAACCGGCAGAAGAAGGCCGGCGGCAAGAGTGAGGACCGCACAGACGCCGTTGGCGACTCGATTTCTGGGCAGGACGCGGGTGACTCTGATGACTCGGATACCGCGTCATCCTCGAAGAGTGTCGGGCTCAGCGACGAGGAGATTGCTCGACGTCGTTACGAACGCCGGGCCCGTCAGCGTCGTCAGGCAGCTGCCCGTCGCAAGGCTCAGGCCAAGAAGAATCGCAACCGCTGAGAGTCGTTCAGCGGTGATAGACCCGGTCCCCATCGACAAGATACGGATGACATCATGAGCGAGCAGCACAGCAACGACTCGTCCCAACAGCCCGCAGGCCGTTCTGTGAGCAATACTGTTTCACGCCTTGAGGAGGAGGGCGAGGTCGGCGCCGACTACCTTGAGGAGCTCCTTGACATCGCTGACCTCGGCGGAGACATTGATATTGACATCGATCATGGGCGCGCCTCCATTGCGGTGGTCGCCTCTGAGGAGGGCGACGCGCGCGAGCTCGCCGACCTGGTGGGGCGCGACGGCGAGGTGCTCGAGGCCGTCCAGGAGCTGACCCGCCTGGCGGTGCAGGCGCGCACTGGTAACCGCTCGCGTCTCATGCTCGACATCAACGGCTATCGCGCTGCACGGCGCAACGAGCTGACGAAGATCGCGCAGGAGGCCGTCAAGCGGGTCCTGGCCACCGGTGAGACCGTGTCGCTGGAGGCCATGAATCCCTTCGAGCGCAAGGTCTGCCACGACGTCGTCGCCGCCGAGGGCCTGTTCTCCGAGTCCGAGGGGACCGAGCCGCACCGCCATGTCGTCGTCATGCCGGCCGAGGAGGACGTCGACGAGTCCGACGACGAGGAGTCGTCCTTCGACGACGGGACCGAGACGCCCGAGCAGGACTGAGATGGAACGGGACGTGAGTGACGGGCGGCAGGGCAGCAGCCCGGTCGAGGGCGCAGTCGAGGTGGAGCGGCCCACGGAGGAGATGCGCGAGCTGTTCGGGCTCGCTTTTGCCGGCGCGGAGCGTTTCGCCGAGATGCTCGTTGCCGAGGGCGAGCTGCGAGGGCTGGTCGGGCCGCGGGAGCTGCCCCGGCTGTGGACGCGCCACATTGTCAACTCCGCCGCGCTGGTGCCCTTCCTGCCGGCTCGGGGGACGGTGGCCGACATCGGGTCCGGTGCCGGTCTTCCCGGAGTCGTGGTGGCGCTTCTGCGGCCAGATTTAGAAGTAACACTTATAGAAACGATGGAGCGACGAGTCGACTGGCTCACATACGTTGTCAGCGAGCTCGATCTGGACAATGCCACCGTGCGCCGGGCCCGTGCCGAGGAGGTCCGAGACCGGTTCGACGCCGTGACCGCCCGCGCCGTCGCGAATCTGACCAAGCTGGTGCGGATGACGGCGCCGCTGCTCCGACAGGGGGGCAGGCTGCTGGCGCTCAAGGGCGCCAAGGCGGAGGCGGAGGTTGAGGCCGCGAAGTACGTCGTGAAGAAGGCCAGGTTGAAGCCGGCGATTATCCACGAGGTTGTGACGCCGGGTGAGGAGGTTACGAGAATCGTTGAGGTGCGTCGTCCCAGACGGTGAGGCGCGTCCCGGTGCGAGGGGTCCCGGACGGCGACTGAGCCATGGGCCCGGCGGCGCGATGTGGGGTCACGATTCGACGAGGCCCTGTTGATGCGCGACGTATGCGGCGGGGCTCGTCGTCGACGTCGTCCGGCTCACGTAGACTGAGGCGTCCGAGCCGTGAACACGGTCCGGGATGTCGTCCGAGGAGAACAGTTTTGTCGGGATCGTCTATCTTCGAGCAGCTGCGTGCCGACCACTCGGCGCTGGAGGAGTTCGCTGGAGTGCGCTTCCCGCATCCGGATCAGACTCGTATTATCGCCATTGCCAATCAGAAGGGCGGGGTCGGCAAGACCTCGACGACGGTCAATGTTGCGGCGGCATTGGCGGAGGCCGGACTTCACGTGATGGTGATCGATGCCGATTCCCAGGGCAACGCGTCGACGGCGCTCGGCGTGGCGCACGATGATGACCAGGTGTCCATCTATGACGTTCTTGTCGATGGGACTCGGATCGACGAGGTGGTGGTGGCGACGCACTTCTCGGAGACCCTGCTGTGCGTCCCGGCGACGATTGACGTGGCGGCGATAGAGATCGAGCTCATCAGCACTCCGGAACGCGAGTCGCGTCTGCACCATGCACTGCAGGAGTATCTGAGGAGCCGGGAGTCCGGCGGCCTGCCCCGCCTGGACTATGTGCTCATCGACTGCCCGCCGAGCCTGGGGCTGATGACAATCAATGCCTTTGTCGCGGCGGGGGAGGTTCTTATTCCCATGCAGGCCGAGTACTACGCCCTGGAGGGGCTGGCACTGCTCACACGGTCGGTCGATCGCATTGCGCGGATTCACAATCCTGCGCTCTCCGTGTCCATGATTGCTCTGACCATGTTCGACAAGCGCACGACCCTGGCTCGGGACGTTGAGGAAGAGGTTCGGACCTATTTCCCCAACGCGGCGCTTCACACCCGCATCCCGCGGTCGGTGCGCGTGGCGGAGGCCCCGTCCTTCGGCGCACCCGTGGTCTTCTGGGACCCGCGCTGCTCGGGCGCGGTGGCCTACAAGCAGCTCGCGCAGGAGATCGCTCAGCGCGGGGTGGCGGGCTGGGAGAGCTCAGCAGCAGTCAGCCGCAATGACGCAGATGACACGGATAACGCAGACGACGCAGACGACGCACAGGAGGCGTGACAATGGCGCAGAAGAGGCGCGGGCTTGGACGGGGACTTCAGGCCCTTATCCCTGAGACGCAGACGGAGACGCCGTCGGCGCGTCCCACGGACGTCTTCTTTCCCGAGTCGCAGGACGGGTCTCCTGCGAAGAGCGACAAGGCGCTTGAGGACGGTGGGAGGAGTGAGGCGCCTCAGGGAGGAGAGTCTCGGCGCAAGTCGGATGACATTGCGGCGACACTCTTAGCGCCTTCGAAGCGAACGAGGAGGGCGACCTCGAAGGGATCCTCGTCGAGGGGGACGGGACGGAAGGCCTCGACAGCGAGCAGCGGCTCGCAGTCCGGCGCCGCGAAGAAGACCGCGTCGAGATCGAGGCGCACCCGTGCGGGTAGTAGTGTTTCACGTGAAACGTCGGAGCAGAAGAAGACGGTCGAGGAAGCACAGGTCCACCTGGACGAGACCAGGGCGGAGGAGGTGAGCGCGATTTCCGACGTCGAGGCCAAGGAAGCGGATGCCGTGAAGGCCGGCGGAGAGGCCGCGAAGACCGACGACGAGAAGCAGTCGCTCGTGCCCGTCCCGGGGGCGACCTTCGCAGACCTGCCCGTGGACGTGATCACGGCCAATCCGCATCAGCCCCGGCAGGTGTTCGACGAGGACGACATCTCCGAGCTCGCCGCGTCGATCAAGGAGGTCGGCCTGCTCCAGCCCATTGTCGTGCGCCGGCGCGAGGGCGGTGACGGTGGCGACGGTGGCGACGGTGGCGATGCCGGCTATGAGCTGATCATGGGAGAGCGGCGTCTGCGGGCGGCCAAGGAGGCCGGGCTCGAGACGATCCCCGCCGTCGTCCGTTACGCGGCGGACGATGAGCTGCTGCGGGACGCGCTCCTGGAGAACCTGCACCGAGTTCAGCTCAACCCGCTGGAGGAGGCGGCCGCGTACCAGCAGTTGCTCGAGGACTTCAACTGCACGCATGCGGAGCTCTCGCAGCGGATTGCGCGCTCGCGCTCGCAGATCTCGAACACGCTGCGTCTCATGAAGCTTCCGCCTCTTGTCCAGCGCCGGCTGGCCGCCGGAGTACTGTCGGCCGGGCACGCCCGGTCTCTGCTGGGCCTTCCCGACGCCGCGGCCATGGAGCGTCTTGCTCAGCGCATTGTGGCCGAGGGACTCTCGGTGCGGGCGACAGAAGAGCTCGTGGCCCTGCACGACGAGCCCGACGCGCGACGGACCAAGCCGCTACGGACCCGGTCGGCGACTCTTCCGGCCCTGTCGACACGGCTCTCGGACGCCTTCGACACCCGGGTCAAGGTGACCCGGGGGGCCAAGAAGGGGCGAATCACTATCGAGTTCGCCGGCGACGACGATCTGGCACGTATTGTCACGGCTCTTGCTCCGGGAACGTCCCTGGACGAGGACTGAGCGCGGCCGACTGACTGGCCGGTCGGGCCGCGGTGTCGCGAGGGGCTCCACGTGAGTGGAGCCCCTCCCGCTGATATCGGAACCCCTTCAGCGGGAACGGACACCTCTTTCGGGGCGCGGTGGGTGCGCTGGTCCTGGACCGCGGGCCGCCCGGGGGGACCACGTGAGTCGGCGTGAAGGTTGATCGCGGCCTTTTGCATTGTCGTTCTCGCCTTGAATGTTTATTGTCAGAGCTGACGTAAGTGTTGTGTTGCCAGGAAGTGCGTTGTCCTGGTCGAACTTCTACGGGTCTGGTAGTGAAGGTCGCTTGCGCCGGTTACAGACACCGTCACGTGCAACGGTCTGGTTGTGGTGACGAGCGGCGCGGTCGGGACCCGGGACGGTTGAAGGCGCGTTCGACGGCGCCGTGGTCTCAAGGGACAGCAAGGGCGCGGCTGGGCGTCTGCCACCAGTCTTCCGACGACGGTGATGAGCGGATTGATTGTTGGGGTGGGGCGGTATCGGTGAGTGCACGCTTGTGTCCTGCGGGCCTTTGCGGGCGCGGCTGGGCGAGAAGGAGGGACGGCGTTCTTTGGCGCCGGTCGGCGGTGCTGGATCGCGGTGCTTTCCTCGTCTCGACATCAACCTGGGATGGTGGTTGAGCCCGGGTCGAGTTCGTCGTCGGTTCGCTCAGGCCGGCCTTTGCGGACGCCACCGGTAACGAGTGTGAGTGCTGCCGGCGGTGCGGCTGGAACGGGCGATCGGACTGGTTGACTCGGGCGGCCGGAAGATATCGGGGATCTCCGTACATCCGCCAGAGCGGGGAGCGGAGGAGCCCGCGGTTCGCACCACCAGGTCCTGGAGTCGGTTGGGGTGTTCCGGCCATGGGAGAACCAGTGGGAGGACCACCACTGACCAGAGGTAGTCGCGTTCAAGGTCTTCCCCACAGTGTGGAGCGAGTGCTGCCGTCCCGCCGTAGCATGGGAGCTCCATGCTGTTGGAAGGCGAGTCTGGCAGAACGGTCTGCTTGTAGGCGCCGGCTTGGATGAGAGTGTTGAAGCTGCTCCGGCGCCCAGTGCGTCAAGGACCGGTCAAGAGAGTCGCCGCGAGCCGCCTCGTCGGACACTAGTCGTTCACTTTTTATGCTGCTGTTTCACGTGAAACACGGTATGCCGATGAGACCGGCCATTGGGGATGATCATCTGCTGCGCAAGCGTTGCATGCCGACGTCTGGGTTTCCGGGTACAGGTATCTTGCTGCCGTCCGTCATGGCAGCGCGCTCGAAGGCAGATGATCATGTCTGGCTTCCAGCTCCACGACAGGAGAGAGAGTTACCTCGGGTGAGTTTCGTTTATCGCCACCAATAGGCCGGGTTTGGACAGAGGAGCGGTGTGGGTGCTGACGTTGTGTCGGTCCTCGAAATGCCGTCCTGGTCTCCAGTGCGACGATGGCGGCTGCTTGTAGCAGGGATGCCCGTGGCACATGCGCCCGTGGTTTCACGTGAAACGGCAAGTCGGTCGAGCGCGGTGCGGGTCCTCCAAGAGTGCGTCGACCGTGCCGACTGTGCCGATCGCTGCCGGCATGCGGTCTGGCCGTACTCGCGCCGTAGGCGGGAGACGTGGGAGGCGGGTGGAGAGAAGGCACGGCATGCAAAGTCGCTGACTGGGGTCGGCGGTTCCCGCTCCGCATTCACGATCTGTTTCGAGCCAGGGTGGCACCACGACTGACCTGGACAATCGCCTCGGGCCCACTCGATCCATTGACGGCCTCGGTTCCTTGTGGCGCAATCGGATCCACACCGCCCGGGAGAGTTCGGTGCTCCCACGCGGTCTGATGCGCAGATCGGAGAGCATGTCCTATGGCATAAGCAGCATGGATGGTCCAAACGCGAACCGCACTTCACCTGTGGAGGTCGATGCACGGGATGCCTGTTGCCAGGCTGGAGAAGGTGGTGTGGTGACCGGGACGTGGACGGGACGTCCTGACCGGGCACATGCGCTCGTGCATAATGGATGATTCTCAACGCGAGGGCTGATCAGGGCCGTACTTCTATGAACCAGGTCCTGCTTGACCCGGACCACCGATGGAGATGGTGGGGGCGCCGTCTCGGACGGCCATGTTTCTCGCGGCCAGTCACTCCGACATATGAGGTGATCTGGAGGACCGAGGCGGTGGCGGAAGGCGCAGGTGCTTGTCGATCTCCGGCCTCTATCCGTCAGACTGACATCACAGTCATCTGGTGCACGGTCTCATAGTGGGCGCCAGCAGTCGGCGTCCGGAAGCAGGATACTAAAGGCAGATGACCACGTGTTTCACGTGAAACCGATCCGGACCTTGACAGTGAGCGGCGCGAGGAAGAGCGGTCCTGCGTAGCAATGCGCATGACGCTAGGGCTGGACCGTGCCGACCCATTGCCTCGGAGTGTCTGCCGCAGGGTGAATAAGCGCCTTGGCCAGCCATGGCCTCGCCGGCGTCGGGTGCGAGTCGCTGGAGCGAGCTCCTACCTCCGTCACGCCCGTAGTAGGCGTCAGTTGCACAATGAGGACGTCGATAGAGGGAGCGGCCGCCGGCCAGGGTTGTAGTACGTGGTCGAAGGGCAGGGCCGTACGAGGCATCGCAGTGTGCCGACCAGCCGTCCCTGCTCGGACATAGACGCATTCGGTCGCTGACAACCAAATGCGTGACCGGGTCATTCTGCCGCACTGGGACCTGTTCGCACATTGTCGTTGTCACTTCCTGTGCAGTCAGCGCGAGCGATACGTTGTCACGTGACGGTTTCACGTGAAACACATACTGATCCAGCTCCGAAGACCTGATGTAGTCGGCATGGCAAAGGAGACGAGAGACTTCTTCGCAAGCCGGAGCAGAGGCCAGCACATGGGCTAGCACGGCGCGATCTACCGACTCTGCGAACCGACAATATCGCCCGTCATTGTTATACGCGAACTTGATGAGAAGTTGGCGGTCTGAGACCGTCATCTGTTTCTGCAGAGTGCTCGCGAGTTCGGACGCGGACAGGGCCTGGGAACACCGAGGGTGGGGATCAGCAGGACTCCTTCATTCGCCGAGGAGGACCGGATGTTCGCGGCAGGACTTCATGAACCGTGGGCGAACCGAGTGGCGCAGAGCTGGGCGAGGTTTCACGTGAAACACACTGCGCGGCCTAGAGCTCTCCGAGATAGATAGGTGCGCTCTGGAGGAGTGCTCTGTGGAAATGACCTCGTCTGTGCAGTCATCTCGGCACATGCTGAAGTCCTGATGCTCCAGGCATGAGTTACGTAGTACTGCACCGCATATGGACACTACCCTTTCAGCCGGCCGGGGTCGATCTCTCCCTTTACCAACGATGAGGGTCATGATGTGCATGCGGATGATCCTTGGGGAGAAGCGGTTTCACGTGAAACGGCGTCGAGCTTTGATAGCCGCAAGAGGATCTTGATGCAGAAAAATATGACAGTACCCGGCTACCCCTACCCCATGCGCCTGGGGCGACGCCCGGCGGGCTGGCGGGTGGGGTCTGAAGCGCGACCCCTACCCCATGCGTTGGGGCGGCACCCCGTGCCAGGCGGTGCGGATCCTTCGGGCAGGAGCAGCACTGTACTTTGCGCCAGGATGAGCGGTCCGTAGCATAGGGGAATCTGTTTTCGGTCCTGGGTCAGTCATTGAGTTGCCTTCAACGGGACTCGCTATGCGAGGTCTTAGTCGCATGGCGACGGCATGTCCTCCGGCTGACCCTTGGATCGCCAACGTGCTGAGGAACGCGGCCTGGGTGGAGTGCTGCATGTCCTTGGAGCGATGCGGCAGCTCAACCTCTCCGCGCCTGGCGGCACTTGACTCGGGTTTCACGTGAAACCACGCGATCGGTATCCGCTGAAAGCGGTTCACGCGATAGCTCTCTAAGAAAATTCGGACTCTGTGCCTGAAGCCTGTCGGCAGGCAGTCGCCTGATTAGCAGTGATGACCTGGGCCGTGCCGTGCAGCTGCGTTCGGACCGGGCGAATGCCCAGAGGCCGTGCTGGCGCACGTCCGTGTATGAGGAACCTGCTGTTATCGTGGCGGTCGGATGGTTCAAGAGGCCGAGTTCACAAAGATCATTAACGAGGACCCCGGCAGCCGGATCGCCGCGTGACGTCCTGAAACCCGAGCGTCCGTCCCGGTGTCCTTATCGGTCTGCGGTCGTTCCCGAAGGCGTGCAGAGAACTGCAGATGGAGTTCTCAGCTCTGTGAGCAGAGGCGCCGATGGAGGACGAAAGACGAGTGAGGGCTGAGAGGAACGGTTTCACGTGGTCTGAGGGGTCCGGTGACATGGAATGTCGCCGCGGTGATCGCCATGGCACCGGGTTGACCGAAGTGGTGTCAGGTATAGGAGGGGCGGTCGGGCTGGTGGTTGGCAGGCTAGGGCATTGTGCTAGGGGACGTTGACTCGCTCTTGAGAGGTTCCTGAGCATTGGACGCCGGGGCGGTCTCGGTGTTCTGGTCGGACCCGTTGCTTGTACGACGAAGGCACCGCACCGTGTCGACCGAGGTACCGGCCCGAGTCTGCCGTGGAGCGCCATTAGGCATGCGTCTATCTGGACACTCTCGATGGGCGGGCCCGTGCTGGTGGCGCATGGGCCGAGTTCCGAGGAGCGTCTCAGTACCGTTGTCGACGTACGCGAGCACGGACCGTGACGGATTGTGATGGCGGCTGGCATCTTCGCTCCCCTCCCCAATGCGGTCTGGAGCCTGTGTCGAACTGCGGCGGAGGGTTTCTTGCGCTCGTATGACATCATTCGGTTCGCGGAGCAGACTCACGTGCGCTTCCCCGGTGCCGTCTCGTTCTCCTCACCCGGACAGCATCGCCACGTGGAGCTCCGTGACCTTCGACGGTCCGGTCCGTGCCTCATGGACCAGGTCCGACTCCACTCGGACGCCGGCGTTCCTTGTAGAGCCGACCCGTTGCGGCTCCCGCTACCGTCTGGCGTAGATGACTTAGAGGGCACAGGTCGACGGTCGGTCGGAGAACAGCCGCCGTCCTTCTGAGGCGTCTGCCTGTCACAACGAGGCGTGAAAGGAAGAAATATGTGAAAGGTTTAAATACGCAGTGTCAGCCTGCTTTCCACGAGCCCTCGGGTTGTACGTCCGACGTGGCCGGTGCCCGGTCCAGCCCAGGGAGCTGCCGCCTCAGGGCGAACGGCCACGGCCGCGCACAAGATGCGGAGTCGAAGAGCGGCGTCCGCTCACCAGAGACATGGCCGCCCGAGGCCGCAGGTCGTCAGCGGCCCGTGATGTGTCGGGATGTCGGCGAGCCGGTGCGACGAGTATGATTCACGTCGCCGCATACCGGAAGGTGCACCAGGCCCCTTCCCCGCCGACCGCCGTCGGCTCCCGGGCCCTGCGGGCGAACCGCGTCCCGCACCCTCCCCTCAAGCGCAATGTCTGGGAGCCACGCGCGTCGTGGCCCCACCCGGCCGATGTCTCCGGACGGCGCTTCCGAGGCAGGCAGAAGGAACCGGCCAGAAGCGCACAGAACACGGGCCGCTCGAAGACGCACTAGTCATCACGAGGTGAGACAGGCGCAGGCGGAAGTGTTTCACGTGAAACACACGTCCTGCACCCCCAGTCTGTAGAAGAGCGTCCCGAGACCGAGTAGGAATCAGGGATGGACAAGTGGATTGTGAACGAGTGCGTCGTACAGGCCGGGCAGGTCGCCGTCGGCCTCAGCCGCCAGCGGCAGCAGCGAGGTCTCCGTCATGCCGGGCACGACGTTGACGTCGACGAACCAAGGCGTTCCGCCGTCATCGAGAATCAGGTCGGTGCGGGACAGGTTGCCGAGGCCGAGCGTCCGATGCACCGTCACGGCGGTGTCCTTGACGCGCTCGACGAGCTCGGGGTCGAGTCGTGCCGGAACGAAGTACTCCGAGCGCCCAGGGTTGTACCTAGCGTCGAAGTCGTACTGCCCTTCCGATACGACCTCGACGGGCGGGAGCGCCCGCGGCCCCTGCCCCGTATCGACGACGGAGATGGCCACCTCGATGCCGGGGACGTACTTCTCAATGAGGGCGCGCTCGTCATAGGAGAAGCAGGCCACCATGGCATTGCGCAGCTCGTCCGCGTTACGGGCCAGAGAGACGCCGAGACCGGAACCTCCCTGATTGGGCTTCACAATGACGGGCAGCCCGAGGTGCGAGGCGACGACGCTAAGCGCCTCCTGCGCCCCGAGCTGGGAGAAGTAGGCCTTGGGCAGGGTGACCGAGTCCGGCGTCAGCACGCCACCAGTCCGCACGGTCGCCTTCGCAGTCGGCTTGAACGAGGCGCGCTGGCACCCGTCGGAGTGCGTCCCCACATAGGAGAGCCCGAGAGCGATAAGCACGTTCTGAAGTCCCCCGTCCTCCCCGTGCACCCCGTGAACGAGCGGCCACACGACGTCGGGAGCGAACGCGCGCAACGAGGCAATGGTCCGCGCATCCACATCGAGGACAAGGACGGCGTGACCGAGGTGCCTGAGGACGGATGCCACCCGGTGTCCGGAGCGAAGAGAGACGTCGCGCTCATGGCTGAGGCCGCCGGCAAGAATAGCGACGCGGAGTGGCTCGGCATCGGTGGGCGCAGTCGTGGGCGTGGGCTCTGTGAAGTCTGTCTTCTCGGTCATAATGCATCCTCAGATCTGGTCCGGAGCGGGGGCTGATACGCCTTCGGTGGGGCGGGCGCGGAACGGGCCGAAGAGGTTGATGAGCTCGAGGTCGTGCGCGACCACCTCGGACAGGCGCCGCACTCCCTCGCGGATCTCCACGGGCTCGGGATAGCAGAATGACAGCCGAACATGATCGTGCCCGGCGGAGCCCCCGGCGTAGAAGGCCGTGCCGGAGACATAGGCGACGAGATTGGTGACTGCGCGCGGCAGCATGTCCTTGGCGTCCAGTCCGTCCGGCAGCCCGACCCACACGTAGAATCCGCCCGCGGGCACGTTCCACGTGCACGTGGGCATGAACTCCCCGAGCGCGGAGACCATGGCGTCCCGGCGGCCGCGGTACATGCCCCGGAACTCTTCGATCTGGAACCTCCAGTCGAAGTTGTCCAGGTAGGTGGACACCGAGTACTGGCCGACCGAGCTCGGACAGAGGATCGCCGCCTCGGAGGCCAGCTTCATCTTCTCCCTGACGGCGGGTGGAGCCACCGCCCAGCCGACCCGGTAGCCGGGCGCGAAGATCTTCGAGAAGGAGCTCAGGTACACGACGTCGTCGGGTGCGAGGGTCTTCAGGGCCGTGTAGGTCTGCCCCTCGAAGCCGAGCAGGCCGTAGGGGTTGTCCTCCATAATCAGGATACGGTGCCGGCGGCAGATCTCAATGACCTCCGGACGACGCTCCTCGGACAGCGTGACACCCGCGGGGTTGTGGAAGTTCGGCAGGCAGTAGAAGAACTTCACATGCCTGCCCTCGCGCTCCAGCCGTGTGATCGTCTCCTCCAGCGCCTCGGGAATGACGCCGTCGGCATCGATCGCCACCTGCTGGACGTCGGCCTGGTAGGTGGAGAAGATCGACAGGGAGCCAACATAGGTCGGAGCCTCGGTGAGGATCACGTCTCCGGGATCAATGAAGAGCTCGGTGACAATGTCAACGGCCTGCTGGGAACCGGTGGTGATAATAATGTCCTCGGGATCGGCGTCAATGCCCTCGAGCGCCATGATCTCCGGAATCTGCTCGCGCAGACGGGGCAGCCCCTGTCCGTTGCCGTACTGGAGCGCCCTCCCCCCGTCCTTGCGGATCATCTGCGCGGTGGCGTCGGCGAGCCGGTCAAGTGGCAGGTCCTTGAGATTGGGCATCCCGCCGGCGAGTGACACCACCTCGGGTCGGGCGGCGACGGCGAAGAGCGACCGCGTCTCCGAGGCGCGCAGGCCGTGGGCGCGGGCGGCGTAGCTGTCTAGCCATGGGTCGAGCCGATTTCCTTTCACCTGGTTCGCGTCAGTCACGTCG
>ERZ773014.1217-NODE-1217-length-16718-cov-3.266279_pt1 | contig 16718 bp, 14 predicted proteins | sample MGYA00580841_ERZ773014 | MGnify/ENA primary metagenome ERZ773014 (study PRJEB29015, sample SAMEA2737989) | human oral metagenome | biome: human oral; feature: human-associated habitat; material: dental | place: China | collected 2067 ...
CACATCGGCGCGCACGCTGCCCGCCGCGAGGGTTACCAGTGCTAAAGTCAAAGCCGCTGTGCGGCGAATTAATTTTCTCATGCTGTCCTGCCTCCTAGATTTACTCTCCGCTGTACAGACCCGTCCGGTCGCCTGTGTACTTGCCGCCCGGCACCTTGACGGTTCCGTCCGTCAGAATGACTTCGTTGACACCGTCATACTGTGAGAACGGCACCACGGCCTGATTGCTGCCCGCCGGAATGGTCATGCTGACCAGGTACTTGTCCGGCTTTAAAATGTCCGTCTCGCGGAATACCTGAATGTTGACGGCGTACTTCTGATAGAGACCGCCGTAGCTCTCCTCCGAGCTCGCCGCAATCGAGAAATCCTGCTCCGCGCAGGCATCGTTGAACGCGCGAATCAGCTCGTTTGCGTAGCGCACGCCGTCCTCCTCGGTCGCCGAATTGTCGAGCGGCCAGATCAGCATGACAGTCTTGGTGTTCTCATCCACGACGGTGTCGATGTACTTCGAGAGCGGATAGTCGCTCGCGTTGTCCTTGAGGAGATCCTCGCAGGAGCTCTGTGCCTCGTCAAAATTCAATTTGATGTCGTCGTGCATCACAGCATCCTGTCCCTTGCCCTGTTCCGCAGCTGCCGAAGCCGCCGCTGAAGCCGCGAGCTGACCGCGCTTCGGTCCGCAACCGCCGAGAAGCGCTACGGCGCCGAGAAGCGCCAATCCTGTTGTACAAGCCCAAACCCGTTTTGTTTTTTTCATCGTCCGTTCACCTCTGCTTACTCAATTCCGCATTATAGTAAATGCCATCCTATTTTAACAGCATTTTCCCTACTTTGTCAGAAAAGCTTAAAGTTTCTCTCTTGCCAAATCGGGCGTCGGGTGGTAAATTGTTCAATATTGGAGGTGTTAAAGACAAAAATGAACAAGAAGCTCTCACAGCGCATCGACTGGATGATCACACTGCTGCCCTTTCTGCTGATTCTGGCACTCTGCCTGACCTTTTTCACCGCACCGGAGGCTTCCGGCGCTGCCTTGAATGCCATCCGAAGCTTTCTCGGCGAGGAGTTCGGCTGGTACTACCTGCTCCTCGGACTCGGCATTTTTCTGCTGACGCTCTACCTCGCCTTTTCTCGCTTCGGCTCTATCCGCCTCGGCGGTGATCGCCCGCAGTACTCTTTCTTCCAATGGGGCAGCATGATGTTCACGGCGGGCCTCGCGGCGGATATTCTCTTCTACTCGCTCTGTGAGTGGATGACCTACGCAACCGATGCGCATGTGCAGTCGCTCGGCGACACACAGGACTGGGCCGGCAGCTTCTCCTTATTCCACTGGGGACCCGTCCCGTGGGGTTTTTACCTCGCGCTCTCGGTCGCCTTTGCCTTCATGATTCATGTGCGGAAGCGCAACAAGCAGAAGTACTCGGAAGCCTGCCGCGCGCTCTTAAAACGGCACACCGACGGGATTCCGGGGCGACTCATTGACCTGATTGCGGTCTTCGCGCTGATTGCCGGTACCGCGACCACCTTTGCGGTCTCCGCGCCCTTGCTCTCCGGCGCAATCTCCGCAATTTTCTCGGTCAAGGACAGCACGGCGCTGACCATCGCGATTCTGCTCTTCATCTGCGTGGTCTACACCGTCTGCGCCTACTTTGGCATCCACGGCATCTCGATCATGGCAGCCTCCTGCACCTGGCTTTTCTTTGCACTTCTCCTTTATGTGCTTTTCCTCGGCGGCATGCCGCGCTACATTCTGGAGACCGGTCTCTCCTCGATCGGCAATGTCGCGCAGAACTTTATCTCGCTCTGCACCTACACGGATCCGCTTCGAAAGACCGGTTTTGCGCAGAACACAACCATCTTCTACTGGGCCTACTGGATGGTCTGGTGTGTCGCGACGCCGTTCTTCATCGGCAGCATCAGCCGCGGCAGAACCATACGCGAGGTGATACTCGGGGGCTATGCGGCGGGTCTCCTCGGCACCTGGGTCTCCTTCATTGTGCTTGGCAACTACGGCCTCGGTCTGCAGATGTTCGGAAAAATCGACCTGCTCGGTCTGTATGCAGAGAGCGGCAATCTCTATGAGACCATACTCACGATACTCCGCACCCTTCCGGGCTACCGCTTCGTGCTGATTCTCCTCGTGCTCGCGATGATTGCCTTTTATGCAACCTCCTTTGACTCGATTGCCGTGGTCGCGAGCGCCTACTCCTACCGCGAGATGTCGAGCGAAGAAGAACCCGACCGGAGACTCAAGCTCTTCTGGTCCATCCTTTTAATTCTGCTGCCGATTGCCCTCCTCTTCTCGGAGAGCTCCATGGCGAACCTGCAGACCGTATCGATCATTGCGGCCTTCCCGATCGGCTTTATCATGATACTGATCCTCGCCTCCTTCTTCCGGGATGCCTCGGACTACCTAAAGGAGCAGGAAAAAGAGGTGCATTTTTAACTTATCCAAATACAAAATACGAGGTGCGGCAAAATTCACACCTCGTATTTTGTATTACTCAGCAATCTAACTAGATGCCATAAATTAATATATAAACCAAGTTCAAGAGATACTTACCTATTATATAGCTTATAGCTCAAATAACCACCTATTACTTCGGATGAGCATATGTTAATGATGATAAGTCTATACGGCTATTGCTTATATCTGTATGCCAGTAACAGTTGACAGTCAGCTCTCCAAGTGTAATATCGCTAGCCAACATAGTTTTCTCCCGCCAAGCTGAGATTACTTCTTCAATTTGTTCACTTGTCAAATTAGGATCCAACACTATGGCAACTTTACGAAATGCTCCCAGCATCGCTTCTGTATCCTCATTTGTTCTCCCACCAAAAATGCTCATATTGTATCTTCTAGCAGCAGCTTCATAGGAATTTAGCATTTCTATTTGGACAGTTCCGATATGGGCATACGCCTTTTGCTTAATATTTCCCTCACTAATATCTGATATCTCCACATCCTGGCTTTGATTGAAATCCGAAATAAATTGATTGATCACTTCATCTTTCTCATAGAATTTCTTCTTGTTCTCCTCCGTCGTCATTGTGGTTTCTGTCTCTTTTAGCATGTTCTGAGACGTAGTAACCTCTGTCGCGCTCTGCAATTCACCTTTCTCTTTATGCTCCCTGGTATAAATGAACCAACCCCAAAATGCATAAAGCATCCATGACAGCACAATGATTATAAGTTTTGTTGCTCGCTTCATTTCGAGTTTTCGAAAGACCAATGCTCCCAACGGGATTGGGAAGATGCAAATCCATCCCATTGCCCATAACCATAGCGGTGCTTTTTTCTTCCCGTTAACGCCTCCATGGTACTGCTCAACTCTCTTCTTCGTATCTTTTAAAGGCTTCTTTTTCACTTCTTTTCTTCCTCTCTCATAGTCGTAGATAGATTTATCAATATCGAAATCAACATTCGACTAAAGCTGGACCTTAGGTACAGCTTTTAATCCCTGGGTTTTTCTGAATATCATATTACAGTTAAATCTCTCCATCGCATTCGTTGCATCAATTCCGTCAAAATCTATATTATCAACTTCATTCCTTTGAATAACTACAGACAAAACTATCGCATCACAACTACATCCACATCTATCAGCAACTGTATCCACCGCATGAATAACAACTTGCCGCGCTGGAAGGAATGCAAAGGTTTCTCTCGCAATTCTAAGTGTACATCCACATACATAGTCCTGCACAATACTATGATACATTGATTTAGTCATCTGCTTTGACGAGAACCTGCCAGTTTCCGTCAGCGACAAAACTCTGTTCGGAACCACTTCCGTTGTTTTGGCATGGAACTCTATCTCTATGACCTCGGGAGATACAATTTTTATATTAAAGCTATCACAAAACTCTGCAACCACGTCAAATGGATTCATTTCTGCTATAGCTTGCATATAACTCTCAACATCACCTTCGACTATCTTTGTAGCCAGTTCTTTCGAATTAGACCAGCTTTCATAATCTTGTAGATCTTTTCCTCTAGCCTCTGTCACCGCATCGAATAGTCCATTTATTTTTCTTTCATATATTGCTGGAAAAATCCTTTCCAATAAATTAGGCTTTGTAGTCTCCAACTCTTCCTGTGCCATCATTTCAAACGGTCCCGGAAATCTGCGGTCAAACGGTTCTGAACTATTTCTAATCGCTTCCCAGTTTACAGATGCACTGCATCCAGTGTGAATGGAACGGAGACTTTCAATCAAGTTGTTGTACTCATCGATCATTTCATAATCCTGACAATATTCACCATCCATTTTGCACTGTTCTACAAACACCTCAGAACGGTTAGTTTTCTTAATTACTCTTTTTTTAGCCCCTCCTTCTATGTTAACAAATGATAACCCCGTTCCTGGAAGACCCACGGAAGTGGTCTTTCTTCCGCTTGTATGGATTGTATGACGCATCCCTTTCGTGCCAAAAGACAAACTCGCACCTGTTTTTCCTAGATTGATTTTCATGGCTTTGCCAAGTTTAATGCTCTTTTTAAACCGCAATCCCATATAACTTACCTCCGCCTCATTTTTGAACCATACCTTCCGCCAAAGAGCGGGATTTTCATCTAAAATCATCAAATAACACAATAAATAGTTACATCAACTCTTAAATGCAGGTATATTCTTCGACTTGTCCAGTTAATTCTACACCTATTTAAGCGCAAAGTGAATACATTCCAATTATTTTATACAGTGTTTTATCTATAATATACATCGTTCCGAGCCGCACCTTATTGCCTCAACAAAAAACCACCCCCGACTACGCTGCGGGGGTGGTTTTTTGCTACTGCGCGGAACCTTCGGGCGAAGCGGGCTGCAAGTCTACGATAACCAGTTCCGGCCGATTGAAAATCCGCGGGACTCTCGTCGATTCTCTCGCGAGACCGCGACTCACAATCATTTGACCGTCCGCGAACCTATATTGCCCGCCGGCATATTTGGGAAACCAACCCTCATCCGGCGCAAACACACCGTTCAAAAGATAGGGTATCCTCCACTGTCCGCCGTGTGCATGTCCCGAGAGCACCAAATCAAACTTGTATTTTCGATAAAGCTTGATATACGAGGGGCGATGCGCCAACAAAACGGAAAATAAATGACTGTCCCTCTCTTTTTGGATTTCGTTTAATTGCGTGTAAAGCACCTCTCCGGCATCGCTGTAGTACGCGGCATCCGGATCGTCGATTCCGCTGAGACTCATGCTCTGTCCCTTGATTTCAATCGTCTTTGTTTTTCCGTCCAAAATCTCAACCCCGTATTTTCGCAGGGTGTTCAGCATCTCGTCGACGCGAAGGCTCCAATACTCATGGTTGCCGGTCACATAATAGCAGGGGTATTTGTCGGCAATTGCCGCCAAAAAAATCTCGGTGTTTCGGTCCGGCAGCCCGTCGTCAAAGATATCGCCGCCGAGGAGCAAGAGATCCGGCTTCTGCTTCTCGATGGCATCCACCAGTGTTCTTTGCCCCTTCCCGTAATTGCAGGAATGCAAATCCGTAACCAAGGCAATGCGAACGGGCGCGCCGATTTTTTCGCTTTGAACGGTATATCGCACGGTCTTCAAACGTACATCGAACGCGAGGAGCAGAAAGAGCAAAACGAATACGGCCGCCGCGAACTTCGTCCGGCGTTTCCGCGCTCTACTCCCGCGCCCTTGCCGAGACGCCGTCTCAGCCGGACCCTTTGCCTTTGCGGACTTGTCTGACATAGTATCCCTCCCTTTCCGATTGATCCCTCATTCTCTCCGCGATTCCGCCCATCGTCTTACATGACGATGCCTGAGCCGCATCCCATGTACCGAAGAAATCGCAAGCCCCGCAAAAAAGGCGCCGCAGTCTTCTGCGACGCCTTTTTTGCTTTCGTGTTTTGATGCCGTTTTTGTCACCGCTCTCTTACGCCAGCACCGCCTCGTACTTCTCCGCGACCTTCTTCCAGTCGAGCACCTCGAAGAATGCTTTTACATAGTCCGGGCGCAGGTTCTTATACTTTAAGTAGTAAGCATGCTCCCAGACGTCGATGCCGAGAATCGGGACAAAACCCTTGCCCTCCATGAGGGGGTTATCCTGGTTTGCGCTCGCAGAAACCTGAAGCTCTCCGTCCTTGTTTGCCGAGAGCCATGCCCAGCCGGAGCCGAACTGCCCGACCGCCAGCGCCGTGAGCTTTTCCTTCAGCGCCTCGACGGAGCCGAACTGCTTCTCAATGGCCGCCGCGAGCTTGCCCTCCGGCGCGCTGTTCTTATCCGGGCTCATAATCTCAAAATAGAGGTTGTGGTTATAGTAGCCGCCGCCGTTATTCCGGAGTGCCTTGCGGCTCGCCTCGTCCTTCACCTCGCCTAGGGAAGAAAGAATCTGCTCTGCGGACTTGCCCGCAATGCCGGCAGCCTCGACCGCCGCATTGAAGTTCTTGGTGTAGGTCGCGTGATGCTTGGAGTAGTGGGTCTCCATGGTCAGGGTGTCGATATACGGCTCCAGTGCCGCAAATGCGTAATCAAGCTTTACCTGCTCAAACATAGTGGGACTCCTTTCGTTGGGTTCCTGTAATACAGGAATCATTCTTGTTATCACCACTATAGCATATTCCGAAAAACTTGCAAGGAGAATTCCCAGTATTTTACTGGGAATTCTCCTCTTCTTGTTACACTCCTGTTTTTTTGTCTGTCAAAACACCGTGCTCTGCCTCTCCCGCGCCGCGCTCTGCCGCGACAATGTAAATCGGGCGCCCCTTCACTTCCTGAAACAGAACGCCGATGTACTGTCCCATGATGCCGAGAATCAGGAACAACATGCTGAACATGAAGCAGATGACGACGATGATGGTTGTGTAGCCATCCGGTGCGCCGAAGCGGAGCTTCGTGAAAATCGAATAGAGGAGCAGGAGCACGCCGAGCGCACCCGAGGCGATTCCCGCATAGATGCCGAGCCGGAGCGGCAGGTCGGAAAAGCTCATAATCGTATTCATCGAAAAGCGGAACAGCTTCCGGAGCGAATACTTGGAATGTCCCGCCGCGCGCTCCGCAGCCTCATAGGAGATGGTCGTGCTCCGGAACCCGAGACTCTGCACATAGCCGCGGAGAAAGCGCACCCGCTCCCGGTAGTCGTGCCGCAGCACTTCCGCCGCGCGCGCCGAGATGCCGAAAAAGTCCGATGCGTTTTTCTCGAATCTGGTGCCGCTCAGCGCATTCATAACGCCGTAAAATCCGGCGGAGGTGATATTTTTGATGAGCCCCGCCGAGCGGTTTGCGGTACGCACCATGCTGATGACATCAAAGCCCTCGTCAAACGCCCGCACAATCTCCGGAATACACTGCGGCGGATGCTGGAGGTCTGCGTCCATGCAGATCACATTGCCCTCCGCGTAGTCGATGCCCGCAATCATCGCGGCCTCGTGCCCAAAATTCCGCGAGAAATGCAGGACGCGGATGCGGGCGTCCTCCGCCGCGAAGCGGTCCAGAAGCTCCGCGCTCTGGTCACTGCTCCCGTCATTGACAAAGAGGAGGGCATAGGGTCTGCCGCTCCTCTCCAGCACTTCCGTGAGGCACTCCCGGCAAAGCGGCAGGGCCTCCTCCTCGTTAAATACCGAGACCACGACGGTCAGGATATTTGTTCTCTCAGCCATAAATTTGAATCCCCGTGCTCTCGTGGGACGGCCGCCGCTCTTCCTTCGGCGGCAACTGCATATAGTCCCCGTAGATTTTCGTAAGTACCTCGTCGTAATGCTTCGGAATGCAGAGCGTGCAATCCTCAAAGCGAATCTGAATCCGCTCCTGCGCGACGGCATCCGGCAGGCGGATGTCGATGTAGCCGGGATCGTAATTCGAGTAGTACCACTCCGCCGTCTGCTTTTTGTTGGCCCGCCGCGCAACTTTGTCCTGGAGGGCAAAGAGCTTTTTCATCGGCACCAGCTTTCCTGCGCTGCTGCCAAGAAATACCGCACTCTTCTGTCCGAGGCTGTACTTCCCGTAATTGAGCGTTCTCCGGTGTCCCATCGCGAGCGCGTAGAGCGCCTTCTGTTCGAGCAGCGTATGTGCGGCCGCCTGTCCGTCCGGCAGACGGTCCAAGATAAAGATGTCCACCCAGAGATGGTTTAACTTCTCCTCGTAGTAGGCAGTCTCCGCATCCGGGTTCCGCCGTCTCGAGTACTCGTAGATGATGCGCGGCGTGAAATCGTAGAAACGCCTTCCGCCCTGAAAACTCTCCGGCAGCAAAAGATGCATGCCCTCGCAGAGTTCCCGCGGCGCGACCTTCCGGAACGCCTCCCACTGGTTCCGCGTCATCACAATATCGGCATCGTCGTCCCAGGGAATAAAACCGCCGTGGCGAATCGCACCGAGCAGGGTACCGGAGTCCAGCGCATAGGAAATCCTGTACTTCTCACAGATTCGGTGTATCTCTTTTAAAATTTTCAAGTTCGCTCCCTGCACTGCCTGCAGGCCATAGGCATTATTCATGAGGCGATTCTACTCCTTTTTTCTCATAAAACACATTTAAGTTTTTATGTTGTAACAGAGACAGTGCTTTCCGTATCCGGACAGGATCATGGTAGGAAAGAACCTTGACGAGGGTCTCATCGCTCTCGGTCTCAAAATTTTTTGCGACCGTCCGCATTGCGAGAAAGTTTTCTTTCCGGTAGGGTGCCATGTGAATTTCGTGCGCTGTCGTGGCGAGATTGCCGAGGCAAAAAACAAGCAGCGAAACGGCGGCGAGACGGTGCGCGCCCTGCCTCCCGCTGTCCCGTGCCGCTAGAAAAAGGATCAGCAAGAGCCCCAGCATGCCGACCTGATACTGGAGCGCATAGCGGGAACTCATGCCGTAATTTTCCCGGAGAAAAATCCAGCGGGAAGCCGTGACCAGCAAATGATTCAGAAAGCCCGAGGCGATTAGGCAGAGCGGAAAGAGGCTCCGCTCCTTCTCTATGAGTTTTGCCGCGCGCCGAAACGCAAGGGCGTAGAGCGCGAGCACCAGAAGGCCGAGTCCCGTAAAGACAAAGCCCGGCAGCTGTCCCGCGCTCTCCTGCCCGATGATCTCGGAGGCAAAGGAGCGCACAAAGAAGCGCGGCAGGAGCAGGGGATGCGCCCGCACGACCGTTAAAATCGAGTCCGTCGTCGCGCCGTGTCTCTCTTCGACCGAGAGGCTGCGGCTGATGAGATAGAGCCCGAACGGTAACAGCACCGCGAACACGCGAGCCGCGCTCTGCCGAAAGTCCCGCCGAAAGCGAAGCACGATAAAAAGTTCCGCGAGCACGGCGGTCAGCGCGTAAATCGCGCAGTAGGGTCCCGCAAAAAAGAGTATTGTGAGTGAGGGCAGCCAGAGAAGGCGCCTTGCCGCCTTTCTGTCTCCGGTCTTTTGCAGCAGCGCATCCAGGCTCAGATAGTGGCAGAAAAAGAGCGCAAAAGCCGCAAAGTGCACCCAGCCCGAGCCGTTGGTCAGCATCTCCCACTTGTTCAGCGAGAACATGAGGAGCATGAGCAGCGCCGTCACCGCGAGCGGCAGCCGCTTTCTCTCGCAGTAGCGCCCCAGAAGGTAGGCGTTCCAGGAGAGAAAGGCCGCGCCGAGCACCATGTCGAACATCGTGCTGTAGTGAAAGAAGCGCACATTCACAATGCGCTCCAAGTAGTTGACCGGAATCCGGGTCAGGACATCGCCGTGCAGATAGGGCAACAGGCTGTACACATTTTCGAGATAGCTGTTTACGAGGCGGATGTAGTCGGTGTAGACCACATTCGCGCTCGCAGACCGGAGATAGGCCGTCAAAAAGAGAAAGCCGAAGAGCGGCAAGAGCCGAACCGTTATTTTTCTTCCCATGCCTTCTCTCCTTCTCCTGCATCGACATCGAAGCGAACCAGCAGCGCGAGCGGCGTATCACCGCGCTGTTCGGCGGCATTCTCCACCTGAAAGTTCGTCGAGAAGCGGAAGGTGTTCAGCGCAAAGGGCGTCCCCGCGACCGTAAAGCTCTCGCGATTTTTCGTGAGCGGGAAATGCTGCACGCTGTTTCCGCTCTCGACCGTGATTTCCTCGCCGCCCCGCAGGGTGCCGGGGTAAGTCACACGGAAGTGCAGTTCGCCGCTCTCCTGCAGCAGGATGCGGAGGGATGCGCTCCGATCCATCCACTCGTCTTCATAGTAGCCATAGTCGACCGCGCACTGCAGCTCCCGCACCGCCTTGGTCTCATCGAGAAACGCATTGTGTGCGGGGTCCTCAAAGAGCACGCGCATATCCGGATGTACGAGCCCGATGTCGTAGACCGAGTCCACATGCCGGACCACCGTGCCCTGCCCGGTGTGCGCCGGATCAAAGGTCTTAAAGAAGGTGCGCCCCGTGAAATCGCTCATCTCATAGCTGTTGCCGACAATCACGATGTCCTTGCCGAGCACCTCTCTCCCGTACCTCCCGTAGGTCACATCGGCGAGGGAGTTATAGCGCGCCTGATCCGGAAAGAGATAAATCTTCGGGATAAAGCGGCGGTAATACTGCTGCATCACGAGACTTGACAGGGCAACGACCGAGAGCAGCGCAAGCGGCACCGCATTGTCAAACTGATAGCGGCGCTTCGCCTCGGGGTCTGCGTTCCGCGCCTCGCAGGAAGCCCGCCGGATCCCGTAGAGATAGGCAACCAGCAGAAGTTGAAACGCATAGAGCACATAGACCCAGCGGAGCTCCACGCGAATTGTGACCGCCGAGGCTGCCGCGGAGCCGAGCCAGAAACCGAGGAAAAAGACGAGATCCCGAAGGAGCTTCATGCCCTCCGCCCCGCGCTTCCGGTACCTTCTCGACAAAAAGAGCTGGTAGAAGCTGATCAGCAGGTAAAAGAGCATCGCGAGGTTCCAGAACAGCACCAGCACTTTGACGCGAAACGAAGTGTCCTGCCAGGGTCGGCCGCAGAGGTGCTCCGGCCCCGCATTGACTCCGATCGAATACAGCGCTTCGAGCACAAAATTCGTGATCGCCCCCTGCACAGTGAAGGTGTCCTTTAAGCTGGTGCCGCCGGTGCCCTCGGGCGAAACCGTGCCTATCATCAAAAGGCGTATGCCCTGCATCAGCAAAAAGACCGCGACAACCGCGAGATAGCGGTACCACTTTTTGTCCCATCTCACGAGGAGGCAGTAGAAAAACATGGGCAGCAGCACCATGTAGCGCTCATGCGTGAAGCAGTTCAGAAAATAGACGAGCAGCGCGAAACAAAAGTTCTTGGTCTCCGCCTCGCCTCTCAGGTAGCGGTACAGGAAAAAGGCCTGCAGCACCGCAAAGAAGACGCCCATGGTCTCCATGAGACCGAGCAACTGTCCGATCTGGTAGTAGGCGAAGTGTGAGCCGAGAAACAGAAAGCCCACGGCAAACGCAACCGCACGGTTCCCGGAGAGGCGCTTGGCAAAGAAATAGAGGAACCCTGCGAGGCCCGCATTCAGCAGAATGTTGAACGGAACAATCCAGTCGATGTGGTGACCGATGAGTTGCAGCTCCAGCCAGGACGCTGCCCAGTAGACAAAGCGGCAGCGGGTCGAGCCCTGCGGAAAGGCATACTGCCAAAAGCTCTGCTCGCCCCAGCAGGACCAGGTGTAGAGGTCGTCTTTATAAAGGCCGCTGATCCGGAACTGCCGGTTCACAAAGAACGCCCAGGCGACGAGCATTGCTAGCAGCAAGAGATCGCTGCGGATGTCCTGTTTCTTTTGCTTTTCTCCCATGGCTCCTCCTTGTCTTGGCGCGCTAGCGCGCGCGGTGGTAGCGATAGAGGGCATTGCCCTCCTGCCGTATCACGACTTCGATGCTCCCCTCTTCCTCGAGATAGCGGATGATATCGGCCGCGCGGCTGTGATCCGCCAGAAACATATCGTCCGTATAGAGCGCGTCTATGCCCGCGCGGTCCAGGAACTCCTTAAAAAGGTCCAGCGTCTTCACGAGATACACATTGCCGCCGCTCCCCGCGAGGTCGGTGTAACTCTGCGCGTCACAGGGCAGCAGGTAGCACTCCGGCTCGGCCGCCAGGGTCAGAAGGCGCATGCGCGACGCATTTTTCACATAGCGGTAGATGGGCTCGCCGCCGTCGAGAATCAGTGTCTCCTCGGCAAGCCGCCCGTGCGGATAGAAAAGACCGGCCCGGCCCTCGTAGCCGGTATAGCCCCGCGCGCCCGCCCAGTTGGTGAGACAGAGCATCAGGACGGCAAGCAGTGCCGCCGGACTAAGCGCCCGGAATAACAGCGCGCTCTTCTCTCGCCACAGCAGAAAGGCCGTGAGGAGAAGCAGCAGGTAAAAGAGGCCGTAGTAATTGCCGTCAATCTGATGCAGGCGCTCGAGCGAGAAAAGCAGCAAAAAGCCCTGCACCGCGAGGAGGCAGCCCGGCAGAGCAGCGTTGCCCGCCCTTCGCACGCTTTTCGCGCGGTTGTGAAAGCAGAGCGCAAGGAGCAGGACGGGAATCAGTGTCGTGCCCCAGGCAATGCGGATATGTAAGCCCGCTTCCCCGACCGGCGCCAGAAAAAGAAGCCGCAGGCGCAAAAGGAGCGCAAAGAGACGTGCTTTCCCGGAGAGCTCTGCCCCGGCATCCGGGAGACTCTGCACGGCGAGCGGATATCTGCCGTGAAAACCGAGTGTCTCAAAGAGGCCGGTGAAAACCGAGACCAGCGGATACCCGGTCAGGTGCAGGGTCCGAAGCGTCACGGCCGTAAGCGCTGTCAGGGTAAACAGCGGCGGGAGCAAAAGCTGCCGCCACGGTCTCTTGTCTTTCTGTCCGCCCCCGGCAGACAGCGTGATCCGTCCTCTCCGCCGCCCGTACAACAGCGCGTAGAGGAAAAAGCCGATGAGTAAGCCCCCCGAAAAGACCGGCGCCGTCGGTTTCAGCATGAAGGTAAAGAGCAGGGCGCTCGCGGCAAAGGAAACGGCGATACGGCGCTCCGTGCCGCGCTGCCGTTCCGCGCGGCGCACTTCCCGCACGGCATAGAGCTGAAATAAAATCGTGATGAGATCGGTCTTCGCCGAGACGCTTAAGTTCATGACGCCGGGCAGCAGCGCGGCGACAGCGACCGGGTAGAGCGCGCTCTTCTCTCCGATTTCCGCTCTGCAGAAATCATAGAGAAGAAATAAGAGCAGCAGCCCGAGGCAAAAGGAAAAGGCGAGTGTCGGGCCGTAACTTTTCCCGAGGTATAGCGGCAAGGTCAGAATTTCGAGCCCCTTCGGGTAAAAATAGACCTGATTCACCGAGCCGAGCGCCTCGAAAATGCCCCTGCCGTTGTCGAGCACAAAGGGCGAGCGGAGCGCATAGCGAAGGGAGTCGTAGTCGACCGCGAGATTCAGGCGGCCGAGCTGCACGAGTACGGCCGTGATTGCGAGCGCCGTGACCGCACTCTCCCCGCATGTCCGCTGCACATCCGCCGTCGTACCGGGACGCGCCCGGCTTTGAAGCGCCCCGGTGACAAGCGCTCTCCCTGCGGTGAGCAGCGCAAACAGCGAAAATACGCCCGCCAGCGCGCGCCAGGTGAAAAGACCGCCGATATGAAAGCCCGATAGCAGGCCGACCAGCGCGATCCAGCACGCCGCTCCCGTCAGAAAGCCGCGATACAGCTTCTCCGCCGTGGCGGCGACCTCCGCGCGGCGGTATAAGAGCGCCATGCCGGCAAGACTCAACATAAGAACCCAGAGTCCCGCCATGAGCACACTGCACAGTGCCAGATGGCGAAACGCGAAGCCGAGCAACAGAAGAACACGTGCTGCGTTTCGCTGCCCTCTCCCGCTAATCCGATCGACACAGAAAAAGAGCAGGTATACAAACGCGGTCTCGAGGAGCATTGCCGCCGTCCGCGGGTCCGCGAACTGCTCCGCAAAAAAGCCGTCCCCGGCGAGGCCGTGCGCCGCAAACAGACTGAGTCCCGCAGCAGCTGCCGCGAGCAGCCCCGCCCTACGCCCCGTAGTCCACATAGGCACTCCGGTAAACGCGCATCAGCAGTTCTGTGACGGGTTCCGGCCACATTCTGCGGAACATCGCTCTCTCCTCCCGCTCTCGCACATGATTCTCCGTGAGCGCCGCGGTCGCCGCGCCGCTGTGAATCCGATAGAGTAACAGGCTCTGCTCCGCGACCACCCAGCGCCCGCCCGCCGCCGCGAGCTGCCAGAGCAACTCCCAGTCGAGCACAAAGCGGCGCGAGGTCGAAAAGGGCGCCTCGCCGAGCGCGTCCCGCCGGTAGGCGCAGGAGGGGCAGACAATCGGATTGCCGAAGCGAAGGCTGAGGCGCTTGCCCGCCGTACAGGTCGAAAGCAGCGGGAGGCGCAGCGGAACACGCAGCAGTTTTTTCACGAACTCCGCCTTGCTCCGCGGCTGAATCCTGCCGTCCCGGAGAATGCGTGCGTCCGTCGTAAAGAGCGTGAGATCCGGATATGCCTCCGCCGTGCGGTACAGGGTCTCGGCATAATGCTTTGCGTAGACATCATCCTGGTGGGCGAGCGTCACAAAGTCACCGGAGGCCTGATGCAGCGCAAAGTTCCAGTCCGCCCCGATGCCGGGTTCTCCGTCCCGCACACAGTAGCGAAAGCCGTACTGTGCCGCGAGCCGCTCGAGGAAGGGGCTCGGCGTCGCCGTGCAGAGCAGTCTCTCCGAAGAAACCGTCTGCCCGGCGAGCGAGCGGAGGCAGCGCTCCAGATAGGGCGAATCCCCGTAGGCACAAACCGCAAAGCTGTGCGTCATTTTTCGGCATCCTCCCCAAAGAAGGCAGTCTCGAGCGCGAGGCAGAGAGCGTGGTAAATCGGCAGGTGCAGCTCCTGAATCCGGTAAGTTTCCTGCCGCGGCACAATGAGCGCCACATCCGCAATTTTTACGAGCGCGCCGCCGGTCTTACCCGTTAGGGCAATAACCTTTAACCCGAGCGCCCGTGCGGTCTCCGCCGCATTCAGAACATTCTCGGAATTGCCGGAGGTGCTGATGGCGAGCAGCACATCGCCCGCTCTGCCGTAGCCGTAGACTTGCTGTGCCATGGCAAACTTCCAGTCCGTGTCGTTGCCGAAGGCACTGGTCAGCGCGTCGTGCCCGGTGATTGCAATGGCGGGAAGGGCCCCTTCCAACATCTCCGCGAGACGCTCACCGCGTGCGCCTCCCTGCTCTGTCAGTTTCTTCCGAAACGCCTCCGGAACCCTGCGCCGAAACGCGAAGCTCTTCATGAGCTCCCCGACCATATGCTCGCTGTCTGCCGCACTGCCGCCGTTTCCGCCGACCAGCAGCTTGCCGCCTGCCGAAAAGGCGCTTTGCAGCACCTCCAGCGCGCGGTAGAGCTCTGCCCGGAGGGGGGCAAGTTCCGTGTAATGCGTGAGCAAAAGCTCCAGGTTTTCTTCTCTCTCCATCTATCTGCTCCTCTCTGCCTGTTTCCGTCTTTTCGGGTCTGTGCTTACAGCTGTAAAGCCTGTATGCGTGCCATCGCTTCGACTGTGTCCTCGTAGGTGCCGAAAGCCGAGAAACGGAAATAATGCTCGCCATGCGGTCCGAAGCCGGAGCCCGGCGTGCCGACCACCGCCGCTTTCTCCAACAGTGTATCAAAAAACTCCCAGCTCGTCATATTGCCGGGCGTTTTCACCCAGACATAGGGCGCGTTCACACCGCCGTAGACCGAAAAGCCGGCCTTTTTCAAAGTCTCGTACATGTAGTGCGCATTCCGAATATAGTACGCGACCTGCTCGGCGGTCTCCCGCTGTCCCTCGGCGGAGTAGACGGCCTCGCCCGCGCGCTGCACAATGTAGGGTGCGCCGTTGAACTTGGTCCCGTGGCGTCTGCTCCAGAGCGCATGCAGCTCGACTTCCTTGGTCGTGCCGTCCGCGCGCTTCACCTTTTTCCGAAGATCGTGCGGCACCACCGTCGCGCCGAGGCGAAGTCCCGTGAAGCCCGCCTTCTTCGAGAACGAGCGGAGCTCAATCGCACAGGTTCTCGCTCCCTCGCACTCGTAAATCGTGTGCGGAACATCGGCCTCGGTGATATAGGCCTCATAGGCCGCGTCAAAGAGAATCACGCTGCCGTTCTCGTTGGCATAATCCACCCAGCGCTGCAACGCCTCCTTCCGCATGACCGCGCCGGTCGGGTTGTTCGGCGAGCAGAGATAGATGAGGTCCGGCGCCTTGCCCGCCGGAAACGCCGGTGTGAAATCATTTTCCGCGGTACAGGGCAGATAGGTGATGCCCGCATAGACGCCCTTTTCCGCATCGTAATCGCCGCTCCGGCCCGCCATCACATTCGTATCGAGGTACACGGGATAGACCGGGTCGCAGACCGCGACCGTGGAATCGAAACTGAAAATTTCCTGGATATTGCCGGAGTCGCTCTTTGCACCGTCCGAAATAAAAATCTCATCCGCCCGGATTTCCGCGCCGCGCGCCGCGTAGTCGAATTCGACCATCTTATCCCGGAGGAAGGCATAGCCGTTTTCCGGCCCGTAGCCGCGGAAGGTCTCCGCTTCTCCCATCTCGTCGACCGCCTTGTGCAGCGCACGAATGACCGCCGGGCAGAGCGGCTTCGTCACGTCGCCGATGCCCATCCGGATGACGCGCTCGCCCTGATGCGCGTCGGTAAAAGCGGCAACCTTCTTCGCAATCGTCGAAAACAGATAGGAACCCGGAAGTTTCAGATAATTCTCGTTGATTTGATACATACAATACTCCTTCGCTGCAAAACCTGTGACTGTTTTCCTCCCGTGAGACGCACGCCGAAAACGCGAAAAGCCGCAGGGCTTCTGCCTGCGGCTTTTCTTTCTAATGG
>ERZ773014.1222-NODE-1222-length-16684-cov-2.642131_pt1 | contig 16684 bp, 13 predicted proteins | sample MGYA00580841_ERZ773014 | MGnify/ENA primary metagenome ERZ773014 (study PRJEB29015, sample SAMEA2737989) | human oral metagenome | biome: human oral; feature: human-associated habitat; material: dental | place: China | collected 2067 ...
ATCAAAAGTTGTAACAGGAAATAGAACAACTGATGAAAATTGGAGTTATACATTTGATAATTTGTTGAAATTTGATGAAAATGGTCAAGAAATTGATTATGTTTTAGAAGAACAAGAAGTTAATGCAGATGATATGAAATTCTATACAGGAACAACATCTGGAAATAGAAAATCAGGATTTGTAGTAACAAATAAATTTACAGTACCAAATGAAACAATAAAACCAAGAGTAACAATTGAATGGGATGATAATTCAAATAATAAGAATAAGAGACCAAATGATGTTAAAATTGTTGTAAAAGATAACAAGGGAAGAATTGTAAAAGAGGGTAATGTAACAGGAAATCCAACTGATAATAGTTGGACAAAAGAATTTGATAATGTTCCTAAATATGATGAAAATGGTAAAGAAATACCATATACAGTGGATGTAATACCAAATAATCCAAATGATTTGGAATTCTATGTACCATCAATTAAAGGTGATAAAGATAATGGATTTGAAGTAACAGAAAGATTTATAGTACCAGGACAAACAATGGATTTAAATGTTGTAAAGAAATGGAATGATGATAGTAATGCCAGAAATAAGCGTCCAGAATCAATTAAATTAGTTATCAAAAATGGTAATGTTGTACTTAATGAAAAAGTTATTACAGGAACAGGAAGTGAATGGACATATACATTTAAGAAATTACCAAAATATAATAATGATGGTGAAGTAATTAATTATACAGTTGATGAACAAGAAGTAAATGAAGGAGATTTGTTATTCTATTCAAAAGAAGTTAATAACAATGTAATCACAAATACAATGAGATTAACAGGTGATGGAGAAGTAACAAATAGTAAAGTTGAAAAAACATCAACATTGGAAAAAATTACTGATGCAAATCAAGAAATTCCATATAGCATTAAATATAGTGGAAAGATTGATAAATATATTGGAACAGCAAAAATTACAATTATTGATAAATTACCATTTGAAATAGATGAAGCAAAATCAGATATTGGTGATGGAATTTATGATAGTGTAAATAAAACAATTACATTTATTGAAAATATTAATGGAATAGATACTTATAAAGATGGAGTAAAAGGAACATTAGAACAGGTTAGCACCGACCAGAATTTAACCTACAAATTCCTTTCCGGTGGTACCTATTATGCCCATCTTACTGTTACCGACGGTAGTGTTGGCGTTGCAGCAGATTATCAAATCAATATCAATCGCACGTTTGAAAAAGGATATCTGCTTGTCAGTAACGATCCGCAAGGCAAAGGTAATCTTGCCTTTGTTAAGATTATGACTCCTGAAGAGATAGCTGCCGGCATACCGCAAATCTCTATGGAGCATATTATTGAACGTATGAACGAGAATATAAGTTTGCGTAATATCAAGGGTGCGATACGCGGAGTTATTACGTGGCCTACTACTGTTCATCGTATTTTAGCATCGACCGAAGACCGTTGTTATTTCTTCGACCCTAACACATTTACCATCATTTCCAACATTAACTATGAAGATGTATTCAGAGGGTTCAAAGCAACGGGATTCTTTGCCGACGGTTACAGTCCGTTTGTCTATGATAGTATTGCCAAGAAATTCGTTAATCTGAACTTGGCTTATATGTTCCCATACGAGTATAAAAGCTACAAAGGATTAACTTTTGACGATTGTTTTCAATGTTCTTACACAGCGTGGGGCAATACCAATTACACCAATATGTTTGTAGATTATGGCACAAGCGAAGTGAAAGAATTGGATATCAATACGGGTGACATCTGTACTACAGGTACCATTTTAGCCGAAGAGAATATTATTTCTGCTTTTTTAACCGGTCCGCAAGGATATATTCGCAATGAATTGGTGCTCACAGTTTCTAAGACCAACCCTTCTCAGTATTATCTGCACGAGTTTGCGGGTATTCCTTACATTGCCCAAAATGGACCGGGAACAAAGACTGCGATAACTGTTAACAGTTCTACCGCCGTGCCGAAACGTGGCACCCGCTTTGCTTTTTCTGAGAAAAACAATCGCTATTTCTATCCCATTGATAATCGTATTTACGTTTTTCTGCCCTCAGCCGCTGCGCCAATGCCGCAACAAAACGAATGGGCCATTACTTTCTCTGAAGGCGAAATAATCACTTATATGGGTGTTAACGCCGATTCAGACGAACTTTATGTGGCTACCTGTACTGTAGCCACACAGCGCGGTAACTTCTATATTTATAAATGTGCTGATATTAAAACCGACAATCAGGGACATATCACACCTGTTGCCGAGTATCGAAATGTGGCCGATAGAATCAGCAGTATTATCTATAAACCCAGCTTATGAAATTAATGAAAGCCGTTCACCTTACGCTTTTTGCTTTGCTTTTTGCTACGGCAACTACTGCTCAAACCCTTCATATTGAGGGTGTTGGTCATGCAAAAGATATGGAGGGATTCAATTTCTTTGCCGTTCCGATGTCGCTCACTGAGCAGGAACTAACCCCGTTGACAATGAAAAAAGCGGCGTTTTCGGGTGATGTCCCAATCTCAAAAACAGGTCTGTACTATCTGTATAGCACAAATTCGCAGACCCAAATGCAGGTACCGTTTTATGTGCAGCCCGATAAACAAGGGGTAAAACTAAAACTTACCTTTACAGATGGTGGTCCCATGCTTAACCTAGATAAGAACAACAAAGCCCTTTCTGCTTACAGTCTGATAGCCCGTAACCATCTGCGTGCCTTCTGGCGGCATAGCAACGAGATGACATTGGGCGAGCGTTCGGCTTTTCTGAAACAATATTACACCACAGCCGATTCTATCATTCGTACTTACGAAACTAACGAAATGGTAAGTCGTTATATTCGGTTATGGGCGATAATGGATGCTTATGCCTCTTACCTGATGATTCCTAATTCTGCAAAAACATCTGCAGAGGCGGCTGAAAAAGAGAACTTTCTTAATCTCTGTCAGCCCGATTTAAAACTGCTTGATACCGATATGGCGCTTTATTTTCAGGCCGGTATACAGTGTTTAATGAAGGTGTTACCCCCTGCCAAAGGACTGAATGAACGTTTAAAAACGGTATATCAACAATTTAAAGATACAACTGTAACTCGCCGATTAACTGATTTTATTATCACTAATTACATTACCCATTACAGTTTTAAGCCGGATAGTAAAGACAAATTAGACGATTTACAGCAGGCGGTACATACTTATGGGCTTTCTGCCGACTATGTTCAAGAGTTTAAAGATAATCAAGAGAGCATTTCTGACAAGCGTTTTCCGGCGAAAGCACATCTTACTGACGCAGCAGGAAACACCGTAGACTTTAGTAGTTTACGTGGCTTTTACGTCTATATCGACCTTTGGGCATCGTGGTGTGTACCTTGTCGTAAGGAAATACCTCATCTTCAACGACTGGAAAACGAATTAAAGAACCCGCTCGTTAAGTTTGTCAGTATCTCCATTGACCGTACGGAGAGCGATTGGAAGAAGGCTGTTAAACAGCTTAATCTGCATGGTTTACAGTGGCTCAATGCAGATAATTCGCTCCCGAAGGCCCTTAATATCAGAGGAATTCCGTTCTTTCTTATTTATGATAAAGAAGGAAATTTGATGCAGTATGATGCACCGCGCCCCAGCGATGGTGATAAACTGAAAGCCTATCTCGAAGGGTTAAACTGACAGATAGATGTCTTTCATTTGATTTCTGTATTGCTCCGCCCCGTTGACAAGTCTTATTTAATATACTCGGTATAAGGTTTGTCGGTGTCTATACCTTGCAAAATGAAATGACTGGTGCCTCTAACGGGCTTCATGTAATCGCCGTATTGCGACTTGAGATACTCGTCGTAATGCGGCATAACAGGTATTTTGGTAAACTCGAAATCCATCTCCTGCAGATTATCAAAATCTTTTTTCAATACCTTATCTTTCATTACGTGTACCCCAAAAGCCACGTCGCAGGCAAATTCCAACGGTTCGTCGTTAAATCGTTTGCAAGCTTTTTCGTACTCTTTAAAGCGTCGATTTCCCTCCTTAAAGCCTTTTCCGGTGAGGATGTAATAATACCGGTGCAACAATCTGCCCATTCTTTTACCTAACGGCATCGGCTCATGCGGGTTGTAAGCAAATAAACACTCCGTCATACGCAAGTATCTTCTTTCCCATTGCAACACATCGTGCTTTTGTTTTTCAAGTTGTTCAGCATCTTGTGTTAGGTTGTCTAATGGAAAAATATCGATAAAAACACCCTGGTTTCTTTTCCAATATGGGTTTTCAATGGCAGTGGTGAGCGAATTACATAACTTTGCAAATCCCTTATTAAACCGATTGTCCGTGTCGTGGGTCAGCCATTCGTAAGGATATTTCAGTTCTTTTGGCGCCACCTCACACAGCTTTTCGTAGTCGCTGCGTAACATACATACGTCTACATCGTCATCCCAAGGAATGAATCCTTTGTGCCGAATGGCACCTAAAAGCGTTCCGCAGTCGGCCGCAAACTTCAGGTCGTGCTTTTCGCAAACCCGTCTCAGCTCGTGCAACAAGTCAAGTTCTATGGCCCAAAGTTCTTTTGTTTGTCGGCTTACGAGGTGTCCGCATCGTGTTTCTTCTTCTAAAAAGCCGGCAGGAATGTCGATATTTAAGTTTACCATAAGGCGTATTGAATGGATTGTTTTATCGGCGGCAAAGTTATCCATTTTTTTACTATTATCAGTATGCCGACGTGATTTTAGGGCTTCTTTGTAGGTTGGCTATTCCCTACTTACACGTATCATAATCAGCACCATCTACTTTCAAATTGTTACTTTTTTAACGTTTAAGAACATTTCTGATTTTCTTTTTTCTTTACAAATCACTTTCTCAATCCAGCGAAAATTTTTCGTTTATTTGGTCAAAAATCAGCTTTGATTTTCTCAAAGCATAGGTTTTGACTTGCAAAAGCATAGCTTCTAGAGCGCAAAACATCATCTTTTACCAAGAAAAACCTATGCTTTTTCCATCCGAAAAATACAGTTTTAGGGTGTTTTAGAAAGGTAAAAAGAAGATAAAAGCTATTCGATAACACGTAAGTTGTTAATTATCAGGGAGATACTAAACTATGAAATTCTTGCGTTTTTACGACCCAAGAACCTATTGAATGATTGGGTTGCCACTCTCGCGAGGTTGTTTCCGATTTCTTGACAATGCGAAAAGTAACAAATTGTAAGTAGGATAGGGTAGGTTGTGAGAGATGAATGCCCTTTCATCTTTTTCACTTTTCATCTTTAATCGTTCTTTTTCCACCCTGTTTTTACTATTTTTGCATACAGCAAAATAAGAATACACATGTGGGTATAAGGATATAATGAGTTGAGGATGAGGCTCTTGTACAGTCTGTTTTCACAGTCTTACTGTTTTGTACCGATAACTATTTTGCAAAGTAACAATAAATAACTCGCCATTTATAAGCTGATGATATGTTGATTTCTCCTTTTTCCAAGCCCTTGTATATAATGTTGAAGCCCGCCGGCGCACATTGCAATTTGGCTTGTCAATATTGCTATTATCTGGAAAAATCGAAACTGTACGATGATGTACCCCGACACGTAATGTCGGATACACTGCTGGAACGGTTTACACAAGAATATATCGAGGCGCAGACAATGAACGAAGTGCTCTTCACTTGGCATGGTGGAGAGACGATGATACGACCGCTTTCGTTTTACAAGAAGGCGGTGGAGCTACAACAAAAATATGCCGGTGGACGGCAAATCGCAAATGCCATACAGACCAACGGAACACTGTTGACCGATGAATGGTGCGAATTTTTCAAGGAAAACAATTGGCTGGTGGGCATTTCGATAGATGGTTTGCAAGGTTTTCACGATGCTTACCGGCGTACGCCAAGCGGTGAAGGGTCGTGGCAAAAGGTGATGAACGGTATACGCTTGCTGAAAAAACATGGGGTGGAATGGAATGCAATGGCGGTTGTAAATAACCTGAATGCCGATAAACCGCTCGATTTTTATCATTTTTTTAAAGAACATGGCTGTACCTATTTACAGTTTTCGCCGATTGTAGAACGACTTATTGACCATCCCGATGGACGCAGACTGGCGCATCTGAGTGATGGCGAGAGCTGTACGATGGCGCCTTTCTCTGTATCGCCCCAGCAATGGGGGCAGTTTCTTTGCGAGGTTTTTGATGAGTGGGTGCGCAACGATGTGGGTAGGATATATGTGGAAATATTCGATTGTACATTGGCCAATTGGGTGGGTGTACAGCCTGGTTGTTGTATCTTTGCCAAAGAGTGCGGACATGCTGGCGTAATGGAGTTTAACGGAGATGTGTACTCTTGCGACCATTTTGTTTTCCCTGAATATAAGTTGGGCAATATCAATAGGCAGACATTAATAGAAATGTTGTATGGCGAAGAGCAGCGTGCGTTCAGCAGGTTAAAACATCAGGCGCTACCGCAGCAGTGCAAAGAGTGTACATTCGAGTTTGCTTGTCATGGCGAATGTCCTAAAAATCGGTTTGTAAAAGACCGCTATGGGCAACCGGGGTTAAATTATCTGTGTGCGGGTTATTATCGTTTTTATGAGCATGTAGCTCCTTATATGAACTTTATGAAAAACGAATATTTGAACCAACGATCGCCTGCGAATGTGATGGAAGCCATCCAAAATGGAATGTTACCCTTGTAAGTGGGCTTAATCTTTTGAGCTTTGAGCCACCTTGATTAATGACCCTGTGGGGCATACAAAGCGACAATAGGGGCGCGGAACCCAAATGGAAAGTATCATAAATACGGCGGCAAGCGCCAAAACTACCCACGAGGCGGAGCGAAAGATAAAGGCAATGAAGATTTCGTAATTCATCCAAGAGGCCCAAACACCTGTTAAGAGCAGCAATATCAGTAGGGCAAAAAGTATCTTTCGTAAGCGGGTAAGTGCTCTTATCATTTGTTTACTCATCTTCCATTTATGGTGTGTGACTCTTCCGGCAAGGTCTTGCAGCGAACCGCAAGGACAAATGTGGGTGCAATAATAATTCTTTTTGCCGAAAAAAGGATAGATAAAAGCTGTTACAAGCATTATCAACGGCACTATGCTCGACAGTAAATGAGTGCCGTTGGAGAGGTAATTGACGATTAATGAAAACGAAATAAATGTACCGCTCCACAATCCCAGTACCACAACATTCAAGATAAGTTGTACCGTAAGATAATGTTTGTTGCGCACAAACAGCGGAATTAACGCCCCCATCAGCACTACAATAAGGGCTGCAATTGATCCTGGCGTAAGGTCTACTTGTTGCCAAATGCTCTTTTCTTGTATATTTTGACGAGCGTATTGCAGTCCTCGCTGCATATTAATGATGATGGCTTTGGAAGAGAAAGTGGCTCCACTGACGGCATCTACTTGTGTATGAAGTGCTTCGTCGAGTGTTTTTCCGTTCCATCGGGTAAGCAATGTCGACGCCATCTCAAAGAAATCGGGCGTTTCCGAGTTGTTCAACGCTTCTACCTTTTGTATCTTTCCTTCTTTAAAATAGATGCGAAGTGGCACCGGTCCGGCATATCCTTCCACGTTTTTGGTTAGCGGTGTGGTGTTGATACTGTGTGTTCCATCGCTTAAAAGTTGCATAGTGTCAACTTGTTCGGTGGCGACCGAATCGTTTTTTACAGTCAGCCGATGTCCCAAAATCTTCTTGTTGGTGTTGATGGCAACCGCAACAAGAACAAGCAAACAAAGCAGAAAAGAGAATAACTGATGAAGCAAGGCTTTATGCATTATTCTAAAATTAAAATAAAACAGGCTGCAAAGATAAGCAATAAAGACGGAAAACCGATATTAATTGTTGTGGAATAGGCGGGGAAGCAGTGTTTCTACAAGCTCTTTCATACCCTCAGATGCCCCCTTTTGTATTTGTGTTATGCCTCCGTTGACTGTGGTAGAGATGGGCTCGGGGTCGATAATGATAATGGGAACACCGCGTGGAACAAAGTTGATTAAGCCTGCAGCAGGGTACACATTGAGTGAAGTGCCAATGACAACAAAGAGATCTGCCTGCGCGGTTAATGCCATGGCAGCATCCATCATCGGTACAGCTTCGCCGAAAAATACGATAAATGGACGTAGTAAAGACCCATCTTCAGCCTTTGTTCCGGGTGTTATCACCGCATCTGTAGCAGTAAGTTGGCGAATGAAATGCGGGTTGTAAGGGTCGCGTGAGGAGCAAACCTTCGATAGTTCGCCGTGCAAATGCACCACTTCTGATGAACCGGCACACTCGTGAAGGTTATCAACGTTCTGTGTAATTACCGTAACCCGAAACCTTTCTTCAAGCTGTGCAATGAGCCGATGTCCTTCGTTGGGCTTTGCATCAAACAGTTTTTGGCGCAACACATTATAAAATTCGGTAACCAAGGTGGGGTTGGCTTCCCAGCCTTCGTGCGTGGCAACCTGCTCAACAGGATAGTTTTCCCACAGTCCGTCGGCACCTCTGAAAGTTTTAAATCCACTTTCTACCGACATACCGGCACCTGTAAGAAAAACCAAATGCTTGCTTTTTGCATTCATACACCTCTTATATTATATACTGAACAGGACGTTTGCGTTCTCTTATTCAAGCCGTAAAAAATACAGTCTTGATAGGACGAAACGCCCAAATAATTATCTGTCAGTTCTCAAAACCTGTAAGAACATCTCCAAATTTAGTGATTTTTTCGCAAATAAAGGTCTGTAGATAAGATAATTAATCGTAACTTTGTAGCATTAAATCAATATTGAAAAAATAATACAATCAAAACTTTATGGATAAAATAAGTTATGCTTTGGGACTCGGTATCGGTCGCCAGCTCTTGCAAATGGGCGCAAACGAACTGAGTATCGATGATTTTTCACAAGCCATCAAAGATGTTATCGGCGGGGCTAAATTAAAAGTTAACGACACCGAAGCACAGCAAATTGTACAGGATTTTTTCCAAAAACAAGAAGAGAAACAACGTGCGACAGCTGCCGAAAAAGGAAAAACCGCTAAGGTAGACGGCGAGAAATATCTGGCAGAAAATGCTCAAAAAGAGGGCGTGGTAACACTACCCAGCGGTCTGCAATATAAAGTTCTGCGCGAGGGAAACGGTAAAAAGCCCAAAGCAACCGACCAAGTGAAGTGTCATTATGAAGGTATGCTGGTGGATGGAACGATGTTTGACAGTTCTGTTCAGCGTGGCGAACCGGCCACTTTCCCGCTTAATGGTGTCATTGCAGGCTGGACAGAAGGACTGCAACTGATGCAGGAAGGTGCCAAATATCGCTTTTTCATCCCCTATCAACTGGGATATGGTGAGCGTGGAGCAGGTTCGTCAATTCCTCCGTTTGCTACATTAGTGTTCGATGTAGAATTGATAGAGGTGGTATGATACATATAAAGAACAATTATAATCTATAAATATAAAGTAATGAAGAAAATCAGTATTTTAGCCGTAATGGCTATTGCAGCCGCTACATTCACATCGTGCGGCAATTCAACTCCTAAGGCAGACTTAAAGAGCGACATTGATACAATGAGTTATGCGTTAGGTATCAGTCAGACACAAGGCTTGAAAGAGTTTATGGTAGGACGTATGGGGGTAGACACAACCTATATGGACGAGTTTATTAAAGGTCTTAATGACGGTGCCAATGCAGGTGATGACAAGAAGAAAGCAGCTTATTATGCAGGTATTCAGATTGGTCAGCAAATCTCCAACCAAATGATTAAAGGTATCAACCACGAAGTGTTTGGTGATGATTCTACCAAGACTATCTCCATGCGTAACTTCATGGCAGGCTTCGTTGAGGGAACAACCGGTAAGAAAGGATTGTTTACAATGGATCAGGCTCAGCAGCTGGCACAAGAGAAAATGGCAAAGGTTAAGGAGCAAACAATGGAAAAAACATACGGCTCGAACCGTAAAGCCGGTGAAAAATTCCTTGCAGAGAATAAGACAAAACCCGGTGTTAAAACTCTGCCCAGCGGTGTTCAGTACAAGGTTATCAAAGAAGGTACCGGTGCAATGCCCAAAGATACCTCTCTGGTAAAGGTACATTATGAGGGTAAAACCATTGACGGAACGGTATTTGATAGCTCATACAAACGCGGTGAACCTACCACATTGAGAGCCAATCAGGTTATCAAAGGCTGGACGGAAGCACTTGTTCATATGCCCGCAGGTAGTATTTGGGAAGTGTATATCCCGCAAAACATGGCCTATGGTGCGCAAGAGCAACCTCAAATCAAGCCCTTCTCAGCTTTGATTTTCAAAATAGAACTGGTTTCGATAGAGAAATAAGCCATTGCATAGACATATGAAAAGACTTATCATAGCAGCACTCGTCCTTGTGGCGAGTGCTTCATTTAATACAGCATCAGCTGCCAAAAAGAAGGAAAAAGTACAGCCGATACAGTCTGTAATGGTGCTTAAAACCTCGTCCGATTCTATCAGTTACGCTGCAGGAAAAGCTGCCACACAAGGTTTGATACCGTTTATTCAGCAGCAATATAATGTAGATACTACTTATATGGCTGACTTTGCACGCGGTTTTGAAGAAGGAACAAGTCGTACAAACGACCCTAAGTTCGTGGCTTATATGGCCGGAATGCAGATCGCATCTATGGCGGCGAAGCGTATTTTACCATCTGTAAGAACCACTTTTGCAGACGGTAAGGACTCTATATCTGCCGAGTTCTTTTACAAAGGCTTTGTGGCTGCACTGTTAAAAGATAATTCCGTCTACACAGACTCTGCTGCTTTCCAACTCTTTGATAAAAGTGGCGAACGCATCAAAGCTGAAAAAGACTCTGCCTATAAAGCTGAAAACGAGGCTTGGTTGGCTGAGAATGCCAAGAAAGAAGGTGTCGTAACATTGCCCAGCGGACTGCAATATAAGATTATCAAACAAGGAAAGGGTCGGATACCGACCACTCAAGATGAAGTGGTAGTTAAGTATGCAGGTAGGCTTATCGATGGAACAGAGTTTGATAGCAGCTACAAACGTAATCCGCAAACAAGTTGGTTCCGTGCCGATGCAGTAATTAAGGGTTGGACAGAAGCGCTTACCATGATGCCCACAGGTAGCGAATGGGAACTCTATATTCCTCAAGATTTAGCTTATGGATCGCGTCAAGCGGGACAGATTAAACCTTTCTCGACACTTATTTTCAAAGTAGAATTGGTTGAAGTAAAGGACGTTGTGCGCGAGGCAAGTGGGTCGTTGGCTGATGAAAAGAAAGCCTCGGGTGTTCAAACGAAGAAGTCTGCGCCTGCAAAGAAAGCTTCAAAGACAACGAAAAAGAAGTAAAAACACATCGGTTAAGCTTATTTGGCTGAACCGAAAAATACTAAAATCCGAACCTGCATCTGTATCGGTGCGGAGCCTTTTCGCTCTGATTGCACCCTACAGAAGCAGGTTCGGATTTTTATAACCGCTGCAATTTTATCCCCATTGCTTTGGATAAAATTTCATTTACCCATTCTTCATGTTGTTGGTTATCGCTACTTCAGGCTGTCGATGTATTCGCTGAAAGCTCTGAAAGAAGTGTTCGTTGCCGAAAAACCATCGCTTTGCAGGCAGTGTACAGTGTTTCCCTACTCCGCTTATTGTAATTTAAACTGAATGGGAACGTTATATTTTACTCGTACAGGTTTGCCTTCATATCTTCCCGGAGTCCAGTTAGGCATTGCTTTTATCACACGTAAGGCCTCTGCATCAAGCAAAGGTGAAACGCTTCTAACAACTTTCAAATGGCTCAATCTTCCATCCTTTTCTACCAAAAACTTTACTACTACCCGGCCCTCTTCCTTGTTTTTCATTGCTAATGCAGGATATTTTATGTTCTGCTGGAGATAGGTTTTCAGTGCCATGTCTCCTCCGGGAAATACTGGTGTTATATCCCAGAAACCATCCATAGAATCGTTCTCAACTTTGTTTTCACACTTAACAGTGGCCGTTTTGCTTGTTTTTTGTGCTCGTGCCACTGTTGTGATGTTGCAGGCAATGAGCCATGCGGCTGCAATAATGCTTAAAAATAACTTCTTTTGCATGGTTTTGTTAGTGTAAAGATTGATAAATACCTTCTTCAAAACGTATCAACGTCGTTACAAAGTTATAAAAAAGATATAATCTTTACTCTGTCGGGCAATGTTAATCCATGCTTTTATCTGTATCGTTTCATTTTTCACAGCTTCTATTTATCTCTGTTTTTATTCTGGTTACCTACTTTCAAATCGTAACTTTTTTAACGTTTGAGAACACTCTCTGCTTTCTTTTTTCGTTACAAATCACTTTTGTCATCTAGCGAAATTTTTTCGTTTATTTAGTCAAAAATCAACATTGATTTTCCCAAAGCATAGGTTTTGAAGTGCCAAAGCATAGCTTTTGAAGGATAAAACACCATCTTTTGCATGCTAAAAGCTATACTTTTAATGGAGTAAAAACGCGGTTTTAGAGCGTTTCAAAGGGGTGAATAATGAGTAAAAAACTGGCCTGCATGCGTAATTTATTGATAATTAATAAGATACGTAACCGGTAAATCCTTGCGATTTGGCGAGCCAAGAACAAGTTGATCGATTTTGTTGGTACTCTCGCGAGGTTACAAGGATATTTTTAACAATAGTGAAAGTTATAGTTTAGAAGTTTTTCCGGTAAAAGAATAACAAATCGATAAATCCCGATATGTCCTTCAATGGACATATCGGGAAAGTCATTTTTAGCAGGCATACATCAAAGTTTATTGCCCGCTTCTTCATGTTTCATTTCTATTTATGGCCTTATTGTTCTGCCGGTTGATCAGTAACTGTGGGCCAGTAAGGATTTTGATAGAGTGGAGAACGTGTGATGGTGGCATGGTCATCAGCAGTAAGCAGAAACTGTTTTAGTGGTAAAGGTTCCAGGTAGTGTGCATTATGCCATCTCAATCCGTCTTTAAAATTGTTGTTAGCCATCGTTACTTCGTGCGTGCGGTAATATTCACTGAGTGCTTTAGAAGAAACATTGGCAGCCGAAGAACCGTCGCTGATGAGGTTGGTATACCAGCTTTCCATCTCTGTATTCCAAAGATGTATGCTTTCAGTGTGATATGGTAATGCCTTCATTTGGTCGCAAGCGCGCCATCGTTGTAGGTCCATCCACCGCAGTCCTTCTGCAATAAGCTCGCAACGGCGTTCTCTGCGAATATTGTAAAGTACCTTGTCGGATAGTAAAACACCTGCGGTATAGGCCCCCCAGTCAAGTATTTCCTTGCTCATATTTGTGGCAGCGATAGTTAAGTTGGGATCTTGTGCCGTGCCAGTAAAGCCCACTTTTTCGCGAATTAATCGCCAATATTCCAATATCTTTCCAGAGTTGATGTCTTTTGTACGCATATATTGTGCTTCGATATAATTGAGCAGGGCCTCTGTTACGCGGAAAACGGCCAGCGCATTTTCGCTTCCTCCGTTTGCCGTAAGTGCCTTGTCAAATGTTCCACCCTTACGAATGGCATAGCCGGTATAGTATGCAGTTTCGGGTGTTTTACTTGTAATGTTAGGTCTGGGCTTATTTGATATTGAGTGATTTTTATAATGCCCCCTTTTTTATTTAATATAAAAAGAGGGACGTATCAACCATTTCGGTTTTGATATGTCCCTCTGTCTTTGTCTCTTTCGAGTGCGCTTATGCGATGGTAATGCTTTCGTCGAGATATACGTCTTGAATAAGATGTAACAAATCAACACCCTCTTTCATCGGTTTTTGGAACGCTTTGCGACCACTAATCAATCCTATTCCGCCAGCTCGCTTGTTCACTACGGCTGTAACCACTGCGTCGCGGAAGTCTGATTGGCCGTGCGATTCGCCGCCAGAGTTAATCAATCCTACGCGCCCCATATATCCGTTGGCTACCTGATAACGACAAAGGTCAATGGGATGTTCGGTGGTGAGCTTACTATACATCCGTTCATCGGTCTTGCCAAAGCCGATAGCTTTAAACCCTCCGTTGTTAGTGGGCAGCTTTTGTTTCACAATATCCGCCTTGATGGTTACGCCGATATGGTTGGCTTGTGCTGTTACGTCGGCTGATGAATGGTAATCGGTACCGTCTTTCTTGAACGCCGAGTTACGTAAATAGCACCACAGCACGGTAGCCATACCCAGTTCGTGGGCATATTCAAAGGCTTCGGCCACTTCAACCAATTGCCGGCGACTGTCTTCCGAACCGAAATAAACGGTAGCTCCTACAGCAACGGCACCCAAATTCCATGCCTCGCGAATGGTGCCGAACATCACTTGCTGATAGCTTGTGGGGTAAGTGAGCAGTTCATTATGGTTGATTTTCACCATAAATGGAATTTTGTGCGCATATTTACGCGCAACCGACCCCAGCACCCCAAACGTTGTTGCCACGCAGTTACATTCGCCTTCGATGGCTAGTTTTACAATGTTCTCAGGATCAAAATACAGCGGATTGGGGGCAAACGATGCTCCGGCAGTGTGCTCAATGCCCTGATCAACGGGCAAAATAGATACATAACCGGTGTTGGCCAAGCGTCCATGACCGAAGATGGTTTGCAAACTGCGTAGCGTGGGAATGCTTCTGTCAGAGTCTTTCCACACGTTATCGATAACATTTTTTTCCGGCAGATGCAGCAGACTTTTGTCTATTGTCTTGCACTTGTGGTCTAAATAATACCCAGTTTCTGTGCCTAGTAAATCTGTTATTCTACTCATAACGATTAAAAATTAAAGTTGTATCCTCCTATATGGCAGGACATCGCAAATATACAGCTTCTTTGTCGGAAATGCAATACCTAATTATGGGGAAAAACAGACCTCCATTTTGCCTGTCAGCTTATTTTATTTACCTTTGCAAAAGGGGCAGCAGGCGTTGTCATGGCTGCGCAGACGTGCAGGACATGTTGTGTATGTTTACCCCATATTGATAGAAATTCAACTAATTAAAGAAAAATAATGAATCGTAACAATGACCAAGAACCCGTACAATTTGAGATGGGTTTGCGTCCGGATATTGCGTCGGGCGTGTATTCTAACTTTGCATTGATTTCGCATTCGCACAGCGATTTTGTGCTCGATTTTGCCAGTGTGCTGCCCGGGATGTCTAAACCTGAGGTGGCCAGCCGCATCATTATGGCACCCGAACATGTTAAACGACTACTTCAGGCTTTGCAAGAGAATGTCTATAAATACGAACAAGAGTTCGGGCCCATTCAGCTCCCGGATGGCGGACAACCTCCAATGGCTCCCTTTCAAGCCGGACGAGGCGAGGCATAACGACTACTGTAAGTTTCTATACACACTCTCAAATGCCGACCGACAGGCAGTAATGTTTGTCGGTCGGTTGGTTAACAAGCTGCCCATTACGGTGAAAAGGGGATTTCTCTTTTGTCGTTTTTACCTCTAAAAGCATAAGTTTTACACCCCAAAATAAGTTTTTTCGCTTATTAAAGTCACACTTTTTGCGTATGAAAAAGTATCTTTTCTTGGTTTTTCTTTTCTTTTTAAGCCTGCCGCAGCAGCTTTTCGGTTGTCCGATTGTTCAGTCAAACGAATGTCGAAGTGATACACTCATCCTGCCGTCTGTCAACAATCCCTATCTCGATTTTTATCCTTTCCCTCGTGCTTACACCCTGCACGACCTCTCTCAGCAGTATCCATTCCTCTCGTCCGAACGTCGCAAAGACTATCAGGGATGGGCAGAATACGGCTTCTTGACGGGCGATAAAGCCCAAATCGTTCTCAATTTGTCTTGCAGCGCGGCCATCAATCGTCCCTTATCGCTGGTTTATGCCAACATTACCGACCCGCGCATACGCATCGGCAAACGGCTGCACGTGGGTATGAAGCGGTCGAAACTGATGCGCCTTTTGCATGTACGGGCTGACGATAAAGCGTTTCCCGTTGTGACGTTAACCGATAGCATGGACAATATTGCAACCTTTACATTCAGCGCCGATACGCTGTGCAGAGTAGAGTTGCGTACCTCTTCCAACGCGTTATACAACCCTCGCCCCGTTGGTTTTTATGTACCGCCGGGTCAGCTGCGCGGCTATCGGGGCCCCAAACTATATGCCTCGAAAGTAGAAGAAGTGGTCGACAGTGTGTGTTATCTGAACGAACGCGGCGACACCATTGTGCCTTACGGTAAGGTGCTCTATTGTGGCTGGGACTCTATTGCGCCCATCGGTGTGGTGATGGAGCCTTCGGGAGGCATGATGGTGATGGATGTCAGCGGGCGGTTGCTTTACGGTGTTGTTACGATAGATAACCTCATGCCCGACGGATTGTCTGAAGGCGTCTTCCGCATTGTCGATTCCAACGGGCGAATGGGCTATGCAGATGCATTCGGCAACATCGTTATTCCGCCCCAGTTTCTTTGGGCAGAGCCTTTCGAAAACGGTAAAGCGCTGGTTACTTGCTCAGGCCATATTCGCGAAAACATGGACGAACATAGCTGGTGGGTAAGCGATGCCTGGTTTTACATCAACAAAAAAGGCGAGCGGATAGCAGATACCGGCACGCCTTAACCCCTCTGTCGCCCCTTCAGTGCCCTGTTATCAAACACGCACCCCAAGATTTTGAGCTGTTTATTTTCTTTCTTATTGCCCGCTTAACTTATCATATAATATATAAAAAAGATGGTTAATATGAATTATATG
>ERZ773014.1224-NODE-1224-length-16680-cov-3.022737_pt1 | contig 16680 bp, 18 predicted proteins | sample MGYA00580841_ERZ773014 | MGnify/ENA primary metagenome ERZ773014 (study PRJEB29015, sample SAMEA2737989) | human oral metagenome | biome: human oral; feature: human-associated habitat; material: dental | place: China | collected 2067 ...
GTTACTTCGCAAATCCCATGGAATAGGTCAATGCACTCAATCACCTTGCCAGCATCGTCAAAAAATGCACGGCGAAGATCAAGCGTTGCGCCGTCTAACCCACCATTATGAGCGACTTCCAATACAGGAACACCACCTATCATGTCATTTTGATTTGCGGTAATAGTTACGCTTAATTTATCCACGCTAACAGTACTGTTTGTTGATATTTTTTCACGCGTAATAATAGGGCCATCACCTTTATAAGTGTGGCCCCCATAATTAACATCTGCATCGGTATCGGCCCAGTAATAGCTGATACCGCTTTTTAGTTTTAACTCGTACAAATCACATGACAAGAATGATTGAGATGTGCTTAAATGATTGCTTAAAATCTGTCCGACTTCCTTCATTTACTCACCTCACTGTTACCAATTTAAAAGACTTAGACTTGAATATGTCTTTATAAATAATTTCGTCCGTATAATCACCGCTGAACATTACCTTCCAATAATATGTGTAATCAGCTGTAATAATAGCAGTAGGTGCTACTGTCACCCCTTGTGCTAACCGAATTACGCCCTTATCAGATACAGCATTTATCGGTGTCCCATTAGCATATAATTTTAGGTTTTCGATATGTGCTACCGGTTCCCTAAAATCACCATACAAACGAACTGCTTGCCATTCAGATTGAGCTCCAGTGCCTAAACGAATGCCCTTTTCCTCAAAATCTTCTGGATCCAACCAAAGAAAAGGAACTGTACCGCCTTTTACTTTTGCATAGAACCCCATGATTTGCTTATGCTCCTCTGGAGTTAATATTGCAAATTCAGTAGTAATTGTATATTGCGGATACTGCCACGTTGTCATGGTACGCACTCGACCACTCCCTGTACGCTTTATTTTAGTATCCCATTTTTGAGCCTTCGTAGACTTCCACGCAAGGGATTTGATATCAGGAAATTTAATTAAATCTGCCATTTTACCACGTCCCCTCCGTTGCTATAAATTCCCTATCCTGGTTAACTAAAAACTGTCTTAGCGAGCGTCCTGCGGAGTTTTCGAGCCATGTTCCAAACGATTGAGCGTCCATAGCAGATACGTTAAATGTAATACTACCAGCACCGCCACCATTGGCACGAGCTATACCGCCACCAATTTCATCGTATGTACTTTCGCTCAAAGGTAATACGGCTTCTTTATACTTACCTTCGCCAATCTCAGCATAAGTTGAGCCATAAGCCACACCACCGCTTGCCAATTTAGGTAAAGATAGATTGCCACTAAATCCACTTGAGCCTGAGTTAAACATACCGGAGAACGTACTTTGTGTAGCTGTTTGAGCTGCACCAGCCGCCGTGTTAGCACTCCATGCAGCCATACCAGCGATAGCACTGGCACCAAACGTTGCCATACTAACTTGTTGTGCCAATGCACTCCAAGCCGGTAATTGAGCATTTGCCGCAGCAATACCAGTGGCAGATTGTTGAGCCGCTAGCATTTTACCAAAGACTGCCTGTTTGATTTGACCTGCTATCCATTGTGCTACGCTATCTGCAATAGTTTTTAGTATCGCTTTGCCAAGATTTTGGAATGTTTGAATAAGAGTTGTTGTACCTTGGATAAGGCCTGAAATAGATCCTTGCAAGCTATCCATGCCAGCGTTAATAGCGTCAAACAATACCTGTTGGCCGTTCATATGAGCGTCAAATGCAGCTTGTTTATACTCTTCGAGTAACGACTTGCGCAAGTCATAGTTTTGTTGCATAGCGATATATTCATCATTCAATGCAGTTTGTAAGGCTTCAAAGTTTTGAGTACGCATTGCGTCTTCAATTTTATACTTTTCGTCTTGCAACTCGGTTTGAAGTTGTAATGCCTTTTTCTGATATTCTTCTTGCTTAGCCAATAACTCTGCATTTTTCATAGCCTCAAAGGAGATTTGTCCATCACCTGTAAGTTGGAATGCAATGCCTCGTTCTTTCAGCCTATCAATATAATATTGCTGTTCCATGGCGTCCATTTTGATGAACTTATCGACCATTTCCGCATATTTATCTTCGATTGTATCAATAGCATCGATATAATCTTTAGACAATTGAACAGAAGGAGACACACTGCCGGTACTGTCTTTATCAGCAGTATTGATAGCGAATTCTTTTTGCATATCTCGAACACTTGTTTCAATAGCTCGGAGTTTCGTAAATTCCTCTTGCTTTGCCTTGATGCGTTTATCAGCATAAACATCGTTAAGGTTCTTTAAATCTTCTTGATAATTAACGTTAGCACTCTTTGATTTATTGAGCTCATCGAGTTCCTTTTTGTATTGCAATTCGATTAGTTCGACTTGATTGCCTTGCATTTCCAAGAACGATTGCAAGATTTTTTCGTGGACCTCTTTGGCCTCTTTTGCAAGATCCTTTCCGGAGTGGCCTTTACCACCTCCGCCACCTTTTCCACCTTTACCGGTGCCAGCAGAACCGCCATCATCTCCGCCACCACCGCCAACATCTAGGCCTGTATCACCGCCACCGGATAACCCTTGTGTTATTTGTGAAGCCATATTAACGCCAGTATTTACAATATCTTGTGCCGTTTCAGCACTGATTGTATCAACTTGTTGAATAGCAGTAAAAGATGTACCAAAGAATTTTGCGACTTTATCACCTACACTGTTGAGTTTTGCAATTAACCAGTTAAGCCCTTCGATAATTTTATTCACACCCCAAACAGCGGTGTGCACAATAGTTGAAAATACAGAGCTTAACGTATTACCGAACCCATTAGACGCAGCAGATGCAGTCGCAAATACACCGACCAAAGTCATTATGACGGATATTAATATTCCGACTGGGTTTGCCTTCATTACAACGTTCAATACACGCTGAGCAGTAGCTGCAGCTAATGTACTACTTCTTAAAGCTAAAAACAGAGATTTAAGGACAGTTGTCCCCAAAGTCAATGCGCCTATCGATAAGATAGTACCTTGAATGGCTACTTTAACAACAGTCATTGCTAACGCATATGCCCTGGTTGCAATCGCAGAGGCTACTTGTGCCGTTTTTAACGCTACGGTTTTTACAGTCAATGCAGCCGTTTGAGCACTACATAATGCGACTGTCGCTTTATAAGTAATAAATGCAGTTGTAACACCTACAATGGCAGTGGCAACCCCTGGCATGGCGGTTCTAAACAGGTTCGCAAAGCTCGTAACAATATTCTTAGCTGTACCAATTACAACTGATAACGCACTAAATGCACCCCTTACAGTAATAATGGCTGCTTGTGCGGCAGTACCAACCAAACGAAAGGCAATAGACAACCCAGCAAGTGCATCGTTCAATACACCTGAACTTGTCATGTTGCTTATTTCTTCCATAGCCGGTTGAAATGCAGCTATTAATTCATTCTGAACTTGCGTTCCTATATCTTGGAACGTCATAGGAATTTCTGCAAACTTAGCATTTGTTTCTTCTGCACTATTGAATAAGGCTTCCTTGATAATGTCAGCAGTAATAAGCCCTTGCGAGCTCATTTCCTTCAATTGACCGACAGTAAGGCCCATTTCACTGGCAATAGATTGTGCCAACATCGGAGCATTTTCCATAATTGAGTGGAATTCGTCCCCTTGTAGCTTACCAGCTGCCATTGCTTGCGTTAACTGGTACATAGCTGATGTAGTTTCTTCTACGCTAGCACCGGAGATTTTGAACTGCTTATTCAACTGTTCAACAAAATAGATTGCTTCGTCATTAGATGAAAAAGCGTCTTTTGCAAGCATATTCAACTTAGCCACACTGTCGGCCATATCTAAATAGCTACCACGAGAACGGTTAGCTGCACTATAAATCTTGTCCATAATTTCAGCAGTAGACTGACTGCCGTCATTAATTAGATTGATACGTGCCCTAATCTGTGTAAGTTGGTCGGTAGTTTGAACAGCACTAACTGCCATATCTTTCATGGCTCGTCCTGCAGCTTCAATACCTATTGCCGCAGCACCAAATGCAGCACCACTTTTGGCAGCGTTCATGATACTAGGAATTTCTATACCGAAGATCTTCTGTGCTTTACTTTTAACAGCTTCCATTGAAGCAGTAACGTCTTTTCCTAGTGCATTTTCCGCTTTCTTAGCTACCCTATCAAGTGCTTGTTCCGCACCACTAGATGAACCAACTATGCGAACATTGATTTGTGAATCTGCCATTTTCTTATATCTCACCTCCCGCCTGTCTGAATTCTTCCATGAATAACTTTTCCTCTGTTTTGCGTTGTGCCAACGTCATAGGGTGTAATTGCTTCATGATGTCCTCAACTTTTAATCGCTTATTGCCAGCAATATGAACGTTTGTCATTATGCATGTAAAATAAGCCTGTCTACGGTCCTCAATCTCCATTCGCAATTCGTACCCTTCCACCAGTTTGTAATATTCCATAGGGCTTAGTTTCATAAACTCCCAAGGCTTCAAATTGAGTGGACCATACGCCATACGCTCGGCCTTTGTTATCCATAAATTAAAAGAGGGGGCAGTATAGCCCCCTTCTAGTTTTTTGCTTCTGCTTCCTCTGCTTCTACCTCAGATTGTGCTTTTTCGTCAGCTTCTTCAGGGAATGATGCATAGTACGCAGCCTTACCAAATACACCACTACCGATTAATGCTTTTACAATTAACTGTACAAGTTCTAAATATTGAACCTCGCCTTCATCGAATAATTGTTGTAGCTTTTCTTGGTAGTAAATATAATCGCGTTTACGACCTTCGTGCTTCATTCCGACAACAAATGCAGTGATTAATTGTTGGAATGTCATTGCCCCAGCTTGAACTGCTTTAAAAATAGGTTCACCCCATAACTGTTCAAGTTCAGCAATTCGACCAATCGTAAAATAAATTGTTTCGCCAGTATTAAATACATCACATGTGATTTTTTTCATGAGTGCACACTCCTTAAATTAACTATAAATTATGGTTGTTTTAATTTGGACAATGGACCTACGCCATTCAAGCTGCCTTTATACGTTGCCACATCGTCATGTGGTGTGTTCATAGACAATTCTGTGATGGAGCAAGTACCTGTCATATATGATTTGTTAGGATATTCAATTTTAATATTGATAAGATCATCGTTCAAGAAAGCTTCATCTAACAATTTCAACGATTCTTCATTAGGCATAAGCAACGTTTCAAGGTCGATGGACCACTCTTTAAGGCCTGGGATTGTAGCCTTCCAGCCGTCAGTGCCTTTATGAGATGCATCGATGCTATCAGCCTTACGAGATACATCACTTGTACGCTGTCCGCCTAACAAAAGCCATTCAGCACCTGTTGTTTCATCGGTGCCAACATTAACATAGACCAAATAATTTTTACCGGCAGTAGGCATTGCAGCCTGTTGCGGTTTATAAAGTTTTTTCGCTGTAGCTGGTTGAGCTGGCATTAGTAGATACCTCCGTTTATTTCTTCATTTAAATTAATAAGGCGAGCCACAAACCTGTACTGTGTGCCAATCAATGGCCGTACTGAATCATGGTCGCCTACTTTACTTGTACATTTAATATCGATGATTTGATAACCGCTATCTTGCAAGATACATATATTGGGATTTAAACATCCACAATCATCACGCAGCTTAGTCATGATTTTTTCAAGTTTTGTTTCTAGATTTGCTATTAGTTCGTATCCAACTGATAGGTCCGGGTCATCATTCCGTCCCCAAACTTCAATAAACAATTCCTGTTGCATTTCAGATTGCACAGAGTTATCTCCTGGCATCGTTTCTCCTCGAATAACCATAATAACTCCATGACTATCAATCTTAGCAGCCTGTGGGCGCATAGCGCCTAATATAACATTAAAATCATATCCGGAGCTAACAATGATATCTTTAATATGTTTCATTAACTCAAACCACATATTACCCCCTATAGATTTCAACAGAACGATATCCTTTGTACTCTGTAGGGTTACCTGTAAGCTGCTCTGGTGTTATTCGCGATTCCAATAACTTAATACGAGCTTCATAGTATTCTAATTTTTTAGAATAAAAGTCATCCGTCGAACCATTACTAGTATAACTTCCTGGTAAAGCATACGATTTATTAACGCAGACTTCTCGATAGACATATGCGAGGACTAATTCATCGATAGTAAAACTACGTATAACTTTATCCTTTGACACACCTAATCTATCCGCAAGTACATATAGCCATTGTTCTGCTTTGGATACAGCGGTCTCTGTTACCTCTTGCGTTAGCAATTCATCCCCTAATAGGTCGGCCATATCTTCAAAATTATATAGCATACAGTACTCCTTATATTTCAAAACTTAGCGTAATCTCATCTTTTACTAGCCCTTGTGCCACATCATCTAGTGCAATACCGGTATATCTGGAAAAAATACTAGTAATATTTGAGACATTATTTTGCAACGCTTCATACAAAAATGGATCTGGGGCAGTCCCAGGGTGAACCACTTTCCTAGCAAATATAAACCCATTACCGCCTTGTGGTACGAATCTCAATATCTTCTTAAAATGCGGCCGAATTACATGTGCTGGTGTCCCTGCATGTACAAAAGGGCCGTATTTCGCGACATCGCTATCAATAAATACAACCCCTTGCATTCCACTATTAGAAATTCGATAATCAACAGCCTTTTCTAAATTCCCTGTTCTTGAGGTAAATCTATGTTTCTCCTGTGCAGTATCTCGAACTTCAATAGTACTCGCTTTTACTGCCTGACAAATGCGCTTGTTGAAAATATCCTGGCTATTCACCGGTGCTTATTTTTTACTACCACCTTTACTGCCTTTTGTAGGCTTTTCAGGTGGTTCAGTATCTGCAGGTGGTTCAGTATCCTCCGTTACAATTTCATATCCATGTTCTACAAACCACGCAATATGATTAGCATCTTCAGTAAATCCTTCACCATTAACAAAAGTAACATTGCCAGTTTGTCCTGTATAATCAGACACTGGAGATTTTATAATCGGCATATTGGACCTCCTTATTTAACTTTAATTTTACGGAATACACCTGCAGCTTTAGATGCTTTTAATGCAACCGCGGCAACCATTTCGACCTCGCCTTTCTTTACAGCTCCGGAAGAGGTGAAGTCAGGGAGCCATAAGTTAACCACATTATCGCCAGCAAGAGATACGCCGTGGAAACCATCGAGGCCAAGGCGTGCGACATATAAAGAAGTTTCACCTTGACCATTAATACCTACCACAGGGTCATTGCTACCAGCTTTGGCACCAAGGTCAACTAATGGTGTAATTCCGTAATATTCAACTTGTTGTCCGAATTCATTTAATTGAGTAGAGTACATCGCAGAACGTCTAGCTACTGCTCGAATTTTAGCAATCAATTTAGAGTTGCCCATAATGGCAGATGGTGCACCATCCAAGCCTAAAAGGAATTCATCGAGTTGGTCTAAGAATGTCTTGTAGTTTGCATCAATAGCACCACTATCAGACAAATCGATAGCTGCTGTAGGTGTATATTCAGTAGAAGACCCTAAAAGTGCCTTGTCTAAACCATCAAATGCTTTAGCATTGGTACCAGTATCGCCATTAATAACTGTGTCATTAAACAATGCAGTTGCAGCCTTAACCTTTTGTTCGATTTGTAATGTTACTTCATCAACAATACCGCCCATTTTAGCGATTACACGGTCGATTTCAAAGGATCCGCCAAATACTTTCAAATCAACAGTATGACGTTTACGAGTTACACTTTGAGGTGTGTATTCAGCATTAATATCACGGAAATCTGCAGTTGGTTGTGTTAACAATCGAGTATAACCATAGGTTAAAGTACCGCCACCGCCAGTAGGAGATACAGCATCATCAAATGTTAAGTTTTCAAATAAAAAAGACGATTTACGGAATTCATCAATAACTCCCATTTGTAAATCGTCTTGTACGTTAAGTTTTGCTTCAGCTAATGTAATTGGCATTAGTTTATTCCTCCGTTATTAGAATTTATAAAATTTATTGGGCTTCAATAGCAGCCGCTACGGCCCCCTTTAAACCTACTGGCTTATTACTGCCAGAATTGTTGCTTCCTGCACCGCTTGTGCCTGAACCACTTCCGCGTTTTTGTACATCTTTAATTGCATAATCTTTACCTTTTAGCCATTCATCTACACAATCGTCAACAGTTCCACTAGTACCATCAGACTTAATATATCCATAAGTACCATCTTCGTTGACTTTGATGTTACCAACAATCAGCTTTGAAAATTCCTTAGGATCCATAGCGTTACGCTTCGTCAAAGAATCAACCACGGCTGCAGAAATTTCAGACTGTACACGTTGTGCATCAGCATTTTCTCTTGCTTTACGCTCGGCCTCTACAGAATCCTCCAGGGTTTTAATTCGTTGCTGCATAGCTACAATACCTGCATCATCTTTAATCCCTGTAGAGGTGATTTTTTCTAGCTTGCCTTGCGCATCAGCAAGCTCACGGTCGGCGGCTTCTTTTGCCGCTTTTGCTGCTTTCGCCTCATCATTCTTGGCATTAAATTGACTCTTGGAAACGTAGTTTTCACCATAATCCTTAGTCACTGCCTCTGCTTGTTCCTCCGTTAACCCTAACTTAATTAGTTCCTCTTTTGTCATCTGTATGACCTCCTGTAAAATAAACTTTCCCTCTTCGCTTTATTTTCGTGAGCCACACCTCACGACCGCGGTCTTGTTCTTTTACGCCTGCAATACTAAAAAGGCAAATAAAAAAGCACCTGCATAAGCAAGTGCTTGATTGGTTAAATTAAGTTTTAAATTTCTCGTATTTCTACGATTTCACTGGCATACAATTCATATTCACCAACGTCTATAGACGCTTCGTCTGGCTCATTATTTACGCTAGATGTATATCCCAATAATTTGCCTTTCATAGTATCTCCATCAACGAATATGACTTCAATATTTTCTGACTTGATTTCATCGTATCGTCTACGCAATTCTTTTTCTGTCATTTTCGTTCACTTCCCTTCGGTACTATATGAATGCCTTTATTAGATACATGCACAGTCGCAAAGCTAGTACTCCGTTTCGCTCCTGTCTCTTCATGTACATCATACCCAATATGTGGTGATATATCAACTAGTATTTTATGGTTCCAATCGCCATTACGCGTAACCCCTATTCCTCCATTATTCACTCCAGCTCTTATTGCCTTCAACACATCAGAATGTGATGGTTCTACATCGTAATAGCTTTTATTTTTTGAGGCATCATATAGCTTACCATCTTTTACATGCATGCTCTGCCGAGCTACATATGATTTATTGAAATATGGAGAATTAATATAGTCTATAATGCGAGCTTTGACATCATCTTTAGTTTCGCTATCTTTCCGTTTAGAGATTTCTTCGACACGAACCTTACCATCTTTTATGTAGTCTTTTAGACTCTCAATCACCGGGAGTCTGCGTTTAAAAACATCTCCACTCCACCCCCTAGCTTTTTCAGTCCACGATATATGCCCATTCATTACTAAGTTGCGTCCATTTACCCCTAATATTTGTTCTTGTTCTGTTTTATTCAACGTCTTTAAATATGACAATCCGCCAGCTTCTACATTAGGCTTTGCAACAGTATTATTAATCATGCCATCGATCACTGGCATAATGCGACAAAGGCAATGTGGATGCGCTGGCAAATGTGGGAACTTATCCTTTGGATACACTCCACGACCTAACCCATATAAGTCTGCGTTAGCGTATACATCGCAAATATCGACAATAGGGTGCCTCGAACTCATTCGCCACCGAAAGGCTACCACATCAGGATCATCTAAATGCCTTGCAATTTCCCCCTCAGCATATGCCCTCGCTCGTTCTGTCCGCGCAATGCGCTCTGCATGATATCTTGCCTTTTCTTGAGTTGCAACGTACACCGCACGATTAACGGCTGCGGCATTTCCTTTCTCGATTACATCCATCAGTTCGCTATATGCAGCCCTCATCCCAGGTGTTGTGCGTTGTTCAATTAAATATCTTACTTTTCTGATTTGATGTTTTACAACATCACGCCCCATCTTATCTGTAGGAAGCACGATACTTAATCGATTAATACGTTTTATGAATATTGGTATATCAGCTTTTGAAATAATAGTTTCACTACCGTAACCATCAAATAAAGCTTTTGCGGTTTCAATCGTACTATTTCCTTTAGCCATAGCATCTTGAATCGTAGTAATAACTTCACGTTTTACGGTACCTGATGCATTATGTAGCCTATCAGATAAGTTTAATCCATCAGGTGCCCATGCCTTTTGCATTGCCTTTGAAATGGTTTGTAATTTATATGGCATGCCTGCGATTATTGCACTTTTAGCTGTATCACTGGTTACACCTATGTCTACACCATATCCCCTAGCACACTCCTCAACCAACTCATCGATTAACGGTTCTTTCATTGCTTCCATTACAGGATATTTTTTATATGCTTCTTTAACAGCATATTTAGGCGTGTGCCCTTCGTCTAACAATCGACGTATTTCGGCTTCAAATTCATCAATTATATCGCGTATGACACGTTCGGTATGCTTATTCATCTAGTCGCTCACTGTTCTCATCCGGATTTTCTCCATTTGAATACATGTCATCTAATACTTCTTGCTGTGCAGTAGCTTCCACTTCTTTAACAATAGCATCATACACATTACCGTCAATATTAGGCATATATCCATCAAGGATGCGTTTAAGTACTTCAACATAATATGTTTTAGATTTAAACCCTAAATCAAGGGCTTGCTGTCCTTGAGATAAGCAATCAGCTACATCATTAATGTCAAAGTCCCTTGGATATTCGCATTTATAATTCAACTGCTCGCCAGTCCACAATTCATATAATGCAATAATGGCTTTCTCTGCATTTTCACACTGTACAGCGAAGTTTGCTAGTCGTTGATTTGTTCTTTTGAATGCCCACTGTTTAGCAACCCCTGATTTTTCCTGCTGAACCCCTACTACAGAATCAACACCACCTATGCGGTACATTTCTTTAATTTCAGCTTCCTTTTCTTGCATGATAATTTGTGCCGGCCCATTATCTGGAGCAATAAAAGCAGGCGGATGACTAGCCTCTGATGGATATAGTAGTACGTTGTTAACGCCCAAGGTTAAGTCTTCTATTCCTTCATCGGATGGCATGGTTAAAGTAGAAAATGTTTGAGAGTTCAAAATCTGTGTCAATAAACTATCAAGATGATAGACTCTATAGTTCTTTTGTGCTAACGAATAGAACTCTGGATGCGGTAATATAGTTGTTTTCTTAGTGCTACGGCCAAACCATTGCACTACAGGGACACGTCCTAACCCATGTTCACCTTCATTAATAATGCCTCGCCCTTTATCACGAATAGTCCATTTTGTATCTGTCCATTCATAATATACTGTTGAACTACCTCCATTATCATCAGTAATAATCGTTCTATATTCGAATCTAATTATTCGACCTTTGTCATCCAGTTTCCAACCAGTCACATCACTAGGTTCAACTGAAGTTAAATACGGTAACCGTCTATCACGTACATTATCAGCCAAACTTTCGCCAAATTCTGCTTCATTGTTAACAATGACATACACAACACCATACATTTTAGCAATCAAAGCTTGTTGCTGAATGTATTCTTGTAATGATGTACCTAATCGATCCGCATCTTTTAAAAACACTTTGAATTTAGCCGTTTCTTTATACTCTCTTCGAATTTCATCATTAAAGATAGGATCTACATTCGCATTAATAATCGCTGCTGTATGATTAGAATAGCTTGATAACTTTTTACGGAAATTATAATTGTCTATGCTTTCTCTTGGATGCTGTTTTAAACCACGACCTAAAGAGAATAACCCGGACCCATAGTACGCATCATGTAATAACTGGTATGCATACTTCTGTTCATTTGTAATAAACATATAATGAAGTTCCTCCTAATAAATATCAGAATTGATGGATTTAATAACAGGCGCATTCAAACGTTCAACAACGCCTGTCGTTGCGTCTTGAGCATCATCATGTGCATTTTTACCTTTGCGCTGATACTTATACATGGATGTATAGTATTCAGGCCAGCGGTCCTTAAAGTTAACTGGGAATAAAACATACTCCATAACTTGTGTTGAATTTGATAATATTCTAGCTTCCTTATTCTTACTTTGATGAAATGCAGTAATCTTTGTCCGATTACCTGGATACTTTTCTTTTAGTATCCGTTTAACATTTCTAGCAAAACCACGTCCACCATTATTAGACTCTATATCAGCAATATTTACACTATTTTGATTTATTAAATCTGCAGTTTGTTCTTCAGTAATTTCCATAGGCGCATCTGTATACAATACATCTAACACATATGCGTAGTCTTTATATACTCCATACACAATAGCGCATAAGAAGTCGTCGCCAGTATCTGCAGAATCCACATAAGCCTTCACTGCAGAGAATAGTGGATATCCTTTATCATCCCTAGGAACATCCTCATATGTACTGAAATAAGAGTATAGCCTACCTTTGACATCAATAGGCTCTTGTTGGTAATTGGCTGATGCAATATCCTCGCCCATTGCTCTAATTTTAGATAGATAGCTATCTTTTGACAGTACATCCGAGCACAGCATACTGCCATCCTCCTGAACCGCTTTCATCATAATTACTTTAGATTTGAACTTAGGATCATCTTTGAAATGCTCGATTGCACGCCCGGCCAAATCATCTGAAGCCCATCGTGTCATGATTATAATAATCTTCCCTCCCTCTTCTAATCGAGAGAGCATTGTGTTTGTAAACCAACTCCAATGTGACTCTTTGACGTTTTCATTATAGGCTTCTTCAGCGTTTTTAATGATGTCGTCAATTATTAAGAGTGTCGCACCAAAGCCTGTAGATGAACCGTCAGGTGATGTAGCTAAATAGCTATTATAACCATCCTTCAAAGACCACATGTGAGCTGCTCCATCGCCCTCTTTGATTTCAACTCCAGGGAATACATCTGAGAAAACGGTTATATTCTCATCAGCTTTAACTTCCTTGATTGCATTTCGCACTCCCTTGGCAAATGTCTTGGATAAAGTCGCATTGTAAGATCCAGTCATCACCTTTTCTTTGTGGTTTTTACCAAGCACCCATTTTGACAGGTTCTGGGCTGTGCGGCTCTTCCCATGCCGTGGCGGTAAATTAAGAATAAGAACATTGTAGATATCGCCCTCATAAAAATCTTGTAATGCATCGCACAAATCAACTAAATATTGACGGTCGTATTCATAAAAGTCACCCTCTAATAGATGGCAAAAATAAAAGAATTCACGTCTCGCAAGTTCATATTTGAACTCCTGTACAACAGCCGGTGTGAATTCCATATTATCTATCCTCTTTTTCAATAACTTTTCTAATTTCTTCAGTACTTAACCCAGCTAATGGATTGTGATTTACATTAACATCAATCGTCCGATTTCCCATGGAAATATTGGCAACTTCAGCGCGAATCTTATCAATTCTTGCTCGTTGTTCGTCTGTAGCTAGCGGACTGCGACACATAACGTCGTACTGCTGAATCATTTTAGTTAAAGTGGCCATTGCCACTGATTGGGCCTTCATAAATACTACTTCTTTATCTACCGAAGAAATGACCTTATCTGTTTTAGTAACAGAGCGACTGGTCCCTTTAGCTGGGTCAATAGTAACCTCTGTCCTGTTTTCAGTGACCCGTGTATGGTCTTCTATCCCCTCAACATACATCAGCTTTTGTGCTCTGATAATACGTGCAAATTGAACTTTTATGTTCATATATAGAATATCAATAGGGCTTGATTCCTCGACTTCCATCACAATGTCTAAAGTTTCTTTTGGTAAATATTTCGCTAGCAATCCGTGCTTAACAGCATTTTGATTTTGTTTAGGCGCACCACCAGCATTGTATAATGCATTATGATTACCAGGCTGGCCCCCTCGTTTTCTTGTATGCGTACTTTTATTTTTTGTATGCATACTTTTTTTTGATGTATCGCGGAACCACCCATAGCGCGTCTTCCACGATTTAACAGTCGCCAATGACACACCGTACTTCTCGGCAATATCCTTATACTTCATGCCGTTTAGGTAGTCCTTGTGCGCTTGCTGATGTGTCGTCACATGGCAGCACCACCTCACTCAATTCATGTTGTTTACAAAAACTATTGGGCAACCTCAGAAAATTCTAAGCGTTGCCCATTTCTAATCACATATACATTTTTATTACTTCCAATAAATTCGATATATCGTTTTACTATTACATCACAGTATTTAGGATCTAATTCAATGCATCTACATCTGCGCTTTGTTTGTTCGCAAGCAATCAAAGTAGATCCTGAACCACCAAACGGTTCGAATACAAGTTCTCCAGGTTTTGATGAGTTCTTAATTCCCTGTGCACATAATGCAATCGGTTTCATCGTCGGATGTTCACCATTTCTTAAGGGCTTATTAAATCGCCATATAGAATCACATTCAGTACCATTATTAACTTCTATTTCATACCCAGGCACTCTTACTACAATATGGTCCGTTTCATTAGAAAAATGAAGAATATAGTCATTTCCATCTTTTTCGATTTCAAGAGGAAGATTGTCATCAATCACAGTAGATTGTTTTCTGCCACCATAAAACTTATGACTAGCACCAGGTTTCCATCCATATAGAATTGGTTCGTGTTTCCACTGGTAATCTTGGCGCCCCATTACAAATGTATTCTTAACCCAAATCAGGCATTGTTTGATAAGTAAATCATTATCTCGAATCGCACGTCTAAATTGACCACCACAGCTATCAGAGTGACAGATATAAAACGCTCCACCCGGTTTTAATGCTTTGTTAACCAAAGCGAATACATCATCAAGAAATATATCAAATTCAGCATCTGACATATTATCGTTTTGAATGGTAAGAGCTTCCTTTGTACCTCCCTCATAAGCCACGTTATACGGTGGGTCTGTAAATACCATATCAACAACGTCCCCCCCCAGTAGACAATTAAGAGATTCCGTCTTTGTTGAGTCACCACACAATAACATATGCTCACCTAGCATCCATACATCGCCGAACTTTGTCATAGGTTCTTTAATTGATTTGATAGCTTTTTCTGCATCAAAATCATCCTCATGAACTTCATCTGCCATTACCTGGTTTAATAGGTTAGCTATATCATCGTCAGAATAACCTGTGAACTCAGCAAAATCTCCCGTATCAGCTAATAACTCTCCTAATAAGGTATTATCGATATCTGATAGTTCGGCGATTCTATTGTCTGCAATCAGGTCTGCATACTCTGCAGCTTCGCTTTCATAATCCTGCCGATCAATTGGAACAGTATCTAGGCCTAATAATTGTGCAGCCATTAACCGCCCATGGCCTCTTACAATAAACCCAGAACGGTTACTCACCGTAATCGGAGCTCGCCAACCTTGTGCTTTTATCACTTTGGCTAACAACTCTACTTGCTTATCACTATGGTGGTTAGGATTTCTAGGATTAGGAATAACTGAAGCAATATCTACCAAATCTGTATACGCGCAATGTATCATAATGTTATCTTCCATTATTTCAGCACTCCTTTATTCTGCTTATATTTACCGCATTCCTTATGTACCTTTGCGGTTTTTGTTTTTACTAACGAATGAGATGGTGCATACGACTTACACATATGATCAATATGAATTCCATTAGCCTTGCACCAACCTTTGACATTATTTAGGCATCGTCTCTTTTCACAATACACATCAGTCAATCGTATTCACCTCGCTTTCTTAAAATTTGGATACAAAAAGACCGCCCAATCGTATAGATTAAGCGGTCTTTTGCTTTAGTGTTCTAGGTATTCACTTTGTCGAGAGAGATTAATTTGTTTCCCTATTAACTCACACTATCATTATAAACTGTCAAGAAGGACAGGTCTAGGACAGTTTTAGGACAATTTTCATGTCAGCTTTGTATTTAACCCAATAACGCCCCATAGTAATACAGATAACTCTTCAATGCCTCTAGCGATGTAGCGTTTGATGGTACGAACATCTGGCTTTTCAGGAAAGGATTCAGCAATTTGCTCTAGCGTTTCCCCACTAATATAATACCTACGCATGCACTCACAATACTTAAATTGCTTTGCGCTACACTTTTCAGCATAGATATCGAGCATGTTATTTACATGTCGCATCATCAATGCTGTTTTTTCTTTAGATTTAACAATCGCATTTACTTTCACAATGCTTTCTGATGCACGATTTTTGTAATCAGCATCGATGCCTGTTAGGCTTGCATTGATAAATTCAATAACCATCGGAAGATTCATCCCTGCATACAGTTCAATGTCGCGACCTTCCATAATCAGACGGCTCACCACGTTACATGGTGTTCCACCAAGAAGATCTGCAAAGACTAGGAAATCATCCAATCCTTCAACAGCAGCTTCAAATTTTGCAGTAAATTCTTCTGGCCCATCTTCTGGAAGAAGAGCTACCGCATGGATGTTATCTTGTGGTCCCATAATCATCTCTGTGCTACCTTTAAGTTCTTCACAGAAACGACCGTGACTCACTAAAATCAATGATTTAGTCATAAATTATGCGCCCATTCCAAGTGCAAATTTACCAAAGGCAGAAAGAGCCAAGGCAAGCACGATAATGATACCGATAGCTTTTGTAGAGTTCATACCTTTCTTA
>ERZ773014.1227-NODE-1227-length-16675-cov-2.462635_pt1 | contig 16675 bp, 17 predicted proteins | sample MGYA00580841_ERZ773014 | MGnify/ENA primary metagenome ERZ773014 (study PRJEB29015, sample SAMEA2737989) | human oral metagenome | biome: human oral; feature: human-associated habitat; material: dental | place: China | collected 2067 ...
ACAGAAAAGCGCGTAACTACTGAGAAAAATTAAATTCAATACTCCTCTCAAAAATGGCTTTAACGTCAACTTTTTAAGCAAAGCATCAATAAAGGTAGAGAGAATTACCATGTGACAACTAGATATGGCTATAAGGTGCATGAGACCACAACGCATAAATATCCGAGGAATATTAAAGCTATACAAGCTAGGTCTATAGGCACAAAGGCCACACGCAGCTAATGCTCGACCAAAGCTCACCTCTGGCTGAAGTTGAGAAATGCAGCTTTCTCTAAATTGAGCAACTTCTCCAATAATTCCCTCTCCATAGGTTTTTGAATTCACCTTGGTTATCTGAATTGAACCAAGTACTCCTCTCTTAAATTGTTCTTCTGAAAACTCCTTATCTTTATATTGTGTAAACCTACCTTCACAACAAAGATGAGTTTCTCGCAAGAATGGTTCCTTGGCATGTAGCCCCACAGATCCAATGCATCTACCCTGATACATGACGTTTGCCTGACCAGTCCATGCATGATTTTTGTAAACTAAATCTCTTGATACAACTAGTTCAAAATCATGTACGGAAGTTGACTCTAAAAGATTCACTGACGCCATTTGACTGTCGTATATAAAGGAAGACCTGATAAGAATAATTACAAGTAAGAGTAAAACTACCCCAACAGTCATAAGGCTAGTATGCGCATGCTTTACATACCAAAATCCTAAAGCAGTCACCGCACAGATTCCTAGAATATGAATTAGAACAGTATTGAGCGTTGCACTTCTTGCAATAAAAACTTGAAGCCACAAGCAGACAAAAAGCAATACGCAAAGGCTATACGGAATAAAAGGCCTAGAGGGTTGTTCTATCACCTTAGACACGAATATTGTCCTTGAGCTGATCAAACTTTTTCTGGCCAATTCCAGAAACACGCATCAGATCTTCAGTTGTTTTAAAAGGTCCGTTCTTTTGTCTGTCTGCAACAATTCGCTGAGCCAGCCCTTCTCCCACACCTTGAAGCTTAGTTAATTCTTCTACAGTTGCTCGATTAATATCTACAACCGTCTTTTTATCTCTCTTCGTATTTGTTTGCTTATTGCTTGTAGCCTTATTTTGCTCTGGCTGTGGAATCTCTGGTGGCGGCTCTTCTCCCTTTTTAGGTATATATATTTTTTGACCATCTTCAACAGGAGACGCTAGATTAATCCCTTGCCCGTTTGCGTCTTCAGTTAAACCTCCTGCTATTTGAATAGCATCATTCACGCGTGGGTTTGCCATTTGTAGAGCGTAAAGTCCTGGCGACTTAACAGCTCCATCAACATGAACCATCATTTGAGGAGAAGCTTCTTTAATCTTATGATCAGCTCCTGGCTGATCTGTAACTTTATCTTCTTCCGTGTGTTGTTGATTTTCTGCAACAGTCACTCCTTGCGTAGAGTCTGCTTGATTATGTGATCTATCAAATGACTCTGATGTTCCAGCAGAAATTATTCCAATTAATACAACTGCTGACACAATAGCTAGGACAACTACAGCGGCAACCGCTATGAGTTGTTGCTGAGATAGATTAAACCTTCTCATCAATTTATTAATTATTTGAGTGCGGTTATTTGAAATCTGAGCCATACAATCACCTCAGATTTATATTCAACTATTAGTGTAATGAGAAACGCTACTTTTAAAGATTTATCTAATAGTCTTGTTCTGAAACTGCTGGTAATCTGACACAGTTATCAACAATTACCAGATATGTTGCACAAACTAACAAGAACAGAATTGCACTAAATAAGATTATCAAACCACTCGCATAAAAAATCCGCCCTTTTACGAGGCGGATTCTAAAAATGCATCTGAGCAAAGCGATCAAAAGTTTTGAGCAGTGAAGATATCCTAGTCAGCAATAAACTCTGCAGGAGCAAGTTCTTTATGACGAGCAGCAAGCTTTTTAGGTGGCTTATATGAAGGACACTGACTAAAGTCAATATACTCAATATGCTGCATAAGGTCATCAATCATGGCTTCATGGTCAAAGGAATTCCATGCTTCAAGAACCTCTCGCATTCTTGCGTGAGTCTCAGGACGACGAGGCATAAACAATGTGCAGCAATCTGGAGCCGTCTGCGTTGAGATATCAAACGTGTTGATATCTTGGGCGCGACGGATGATTTCTTGCTTGTCAGAGCCAATCAGAGGCCTCAAAACAGGTATGGTGACTGCCTCGTTGACAGCAGCAATGTTATCAAGCGTCTGAGAAGCAACTTGACCAAGTGACTCACCAGTTACCAGAGCTTTAGCACCCTCAAGCTCTGCAATCTTCTGTGCAATGATGTACATCACGCGACGATACATAATGACACGAAGAGCCTGTGGAACAGCAAGGGAAATCTCACGCTGATGCTCGCCAAAGGGCACAACATACATTCTGCCAATAAGACCAGCAGGTTCAAGCGCCTCAATAATATCCTGACACAGATATTCGCTGGTATCGGAAGTCATAGGGCGTCCAGAGAAGTGAACTGGAATTACTGTAGCGCCCCTACGACCAACCATCCATGTTGCAACAGGAGAATCAATACCGCTTGAAAGAAGCGATACTACTTTGCCAGCAGTACCAACAGGGAGACCGCCGACGCCGTGAATAGATGCAGCGTAAACGTATGCATTACCCTGAACAACATGTACATAGACCGTCATATCCGGATTATGCATCTGAACTTTTTTATCAGGGAAATTCTCGCAAAGGACTGCGCCTACAAGCTGGTTAATCTCAATGGAATGCTTTGGATAGACCGTTGAGGAACGACGAGCATGCACTTTAAACGTAGTAAAGTCACCGGACTCCCCCAGCGCCTTCACGGCGGCGTTACAAAACTCCTGCTCATCTAAGCCACAACGATACGCCAAAGAAGCACGTGCAACGCCAGGAACCTGGGCCACAGCATGTTGCAGCTCTTCAGTTGCTTGTTTATCAGTGGTTTCTACAAGAAGGTAGCCAGAAATGCGAGAAACCCCCGCCACTGGAAAGTGTCGGAGGGCTCGTCGCAAATTTGTTACCAACTGATTTTCAAAAGTGGATCGGTTCTTACCCTTTAAACCAATTTCGTGGTAGTGAACCAGACATACTCTTTCAGTCATAACTCTTAGTAAACGATGGTGTTCTCGCCCTTAATTGCCTCGTCAAAAGAATCTTTAACAAAGCCAAGGGTACCGTCGTTAATCTCTTTCATAGCAATAGAGACAGAATCTTTACCACTTGCAACAGTAGTAATGTCATCAAAATCCTGAACAGCGGTTACACGCAGGTGCTGACCGTGAAGCATATTGTTAATATCGCAAGCACGCTTAGAAGCAAGAGAGCAAAGCAAGAATGGATTCTGCTCAGTCTTCTCAAGCAGGCTGTCAATCTCAGGCTTAATAACAGACATTAAAGCTGACCTCCGTCTGATTCATAGTCATCAAAAACTTCCTCGAGCTTGCTCAGAGCAGTCTCAAGGTTGTCGTTCACAATGCAAACAGTATAGTCGTTTGCATACTCCATTTCACGCGAAGCATTAGAAAGTCTCGTAGAAATGGTCTTCTCGTCTTCTGTACCGCGACCTCTAAGACGCTGTTCAAGCTCTTCAAATGAAGGTGGCTTAATAAAGACGAGAATGGCGTTGGGATATTGTTTGTGGACCATAAGTCCACCCTGAACGTCAATCTCTAGAACAACAGACTGACCTGCAGAAATCAGGCGATCAACCTCGGATTTGAGCGTGCCATAGCAATGGCCATGAACATGAGCCCACTCAAGGAATTCACCAGCATCAACGCGCTTTTTAAATTCTTCATCGGAGAGAAAATAATACGCAACTCCATCGACTTCTCCTGGTCGTGGAGAGCGCGTAGTAGCCGAAACCGTCAGGCCTAGGTTTGGACGCTTGTCCCTCAACAGAGAGACAAGCGTTCCTTTTCCTACACCTGACGGTCCAGATACTACAAAAAGTTTGGCTGAACGAGCCACTACTTGGTCAGTGCCTCGAGGAGCTGCTCACGCTGACGAGCGCCAAGGCCCTTAACGCGGCGAGTTGCGGAAATTCCGAGCTCGTCCATAATCTTTGCTGCCTTTGCCTTGCCATAGCCAGGAAGGGACTCGATAAGAGCGGAAACCTTCATACGCTCAGCAATAGGATCGGTAGAATCAAGGACCTCTTTAAGGGAGACCTTACCAGTCTTAACCTTCTCGCGAAGCTCTGCACGAGCGTGACGAGCCTGAGCTGCCTTCTCAAGTGCTGCCTTGCGCTGCTCATCGGTAAGTGTAGGTAGAGCCATTGTTCCTCCAAACATCGTTTTCGTACGTCATATACGAAACTCAATTTAATGTGCCTTTTGCACTTCAGCAAAATAGTTTGCCACATAACACGTTATTTACAAGGGGTTTTTTAATATTTCCGCATCAAAAACCACCTGTTCACCATAATTCCAAAAACTTTTGTTAATTTTTAAGCTCAGAAATGATGGATTCAAATGCTTCGACTGGATCGTTTGCGCAGGTAATTGGCCTACCAACTACTAATTTGCTTGCTCCAGCCTTAATTGCAGCTGAAGGTGTGGAAATTCTGACCTGATCGCCCTTCTCGGCACCTTCTGGACGTACTCCGGGGGTCACGATGAGCGCATTTGGTCCCAAAAGCTCTCTCATTTCCTGTGCTTCCTGAGGCGAGCAGACAATTCCGTCAGCACCAGCGTGATAAGAAAGAGAAGCTAAACGAGCAACTTCGTCCTTAATAGATCCGTCTACGCCAATGGAGTGGAGCGCGTCCTCATCCATGCTGGTAAGCACAGAGATAGCCACCAGTTTGGTGCGGCCAGACTCATCAACGCCACGCTCTGCTGCAGCCTCTTCTGCACCCTCGCGACCAGCAGAGATCATCTGAGCGGTTCCCAGGCCATGGATAGATAAGATGTCTGCACCAGAAAGCGATGCAGAGTGGACAGCACCTTTGACCTGGAATGGAATGTCGTGCACCTTGAGATCAAGAAACACCTTGAAGCCACGTGCGTGCATCTCATCTACCATCGAGGGTCCGTAGCGATAAAAAAGCGTCATGCCAACCTTAACCCAGCGTGCATGGCCGGCGAGAAGATCGGTGAGCTCCAGAGCTCTTTCTCTTGTGCAATCAAGCGCAACAATAACGGCGTCGCGTGCCTGCTCGTCTGTTAGCATTCAACAGCTCCAATCAGCTCGTGGATGTCAGATACTCCCTGAGACTTTGCCCAGTCAGCAAGCTCGTTCAGAATACGTGGAGCACACATTGGGTCGTAAAGGTTTGCAGAACCCACCGAGACAGCCGTAGCGCCTGCCAGGATAAACTCTGCAGCATCCTCGCCCGTTTCTACGCCGCCAACGCCGCAGATAGGAATGGAGACCGCCTGAGCACACTCCCAAACCATGCGAACTGCAGCGTTATGACAGAGAGGACCACTGAGGCCACCAGTTGGCTTAGAGAGCCTGCTCTTTCTTGTGTGGACGTTAATTGACATGCCTGGAATAGAGTTGATTAACGTAAGACCGTCAGCGCCTGCGGCCTCAAAAGCTTTACCAATCTCGGCAACGTTGACGGGGGCCATCTTAACCAGAATGGGCAGCTTTGTCAGAGGACGTACTACCTTCATAATCTCTGTAGCCTGCTCTGGAGTACCGCCGAGGGGCTTACCGCCCTTCTCGAGATTTGGACAACTCACGTTAAGCTCAATAGCTGAGATGTGTGGATTAAGCTCTTCAAGGCGCTCGACAACGTCAATCATCTCCTGAACGGAGTGTGCCGCCATCTGCATGATGACGCGCGTACCACGGCCTTCAAGATCTTTCATGTAGTCATCAGTGTGGGCGATAAAATCGTCCACTCCAGGGTTAGCAAGGCCAACGCTGTTCATCATGCCGCCGTTGAGCTCGCACATACGAGGAGCTGGGTTTCCTTCCCAAGGAACGCGAGCAACACCCTTCATAGTGATGGCGCCAAGCAGAGAAACGTCGTAGAAACCCTCAAACTGCCAGCCATAGCCAAAGGTACCCGCAGCAGTATTGATAGGATTTTTCATCTGGATGCCGCCAAGATTGACGGCCATTTTTACCTGATCTACCATGCGATCTCCTTTGCCTCAAAGACAGGTCCAACCATGCAAGCAGACGCATAGCCGCCCTTAGCAAGTGGGACATTGCAGGTGTTGCATGCGCCAAAGGCGCAGCTCATCATACGCTCCATAGAAACCTGGCAGGCAACGTTGTTGGCAATTGCAAGCTTTGCCACGCTTCTCATCATAGGCTCTGGACCGCAGGTATATATAGCGTCCCAAACACCTTGGCTCAAAGGCTCCTCTAAAGCTGCTGTTACAAAGCCCTTAGTACCCTTAGAACCGTCATCCGTTGTGACGTACACGTTCTGTGCGCCCAAGGCGAGAAGATCTTCTTCTCCAAAGAGTTTCTCGGCAGTTTGTGCGCCAATGACCGCGTCAAACTCAACACCCAGCTCTGTAAGCTTGCGCGCTGCCGCGATGATTGGTGTGATACCCACACCTCCTGCTACCAGGACGCTTCTCTTGCTAGAAGCGTTAAGGCGCCAGGGGCGGCCGCAAGGAGCAGTCATGTCACTGGCGTCACCTGGCTTCATCTGAGAAAGCCTGCGTGTACCCTCGCCTACCGTTGCGTAGATAAGCTCGAGCATATCGGTTGCTTTATCAGCAAGCGAGAAGGACAGCGGAATGCGAAGAATGTGGCGCTTATCGCCTGGAACATTAACGTTTACAAACTGACCAGGCGCTAGAGACTTACAAAGACCTGGTACCTTGAGCTGGGCTCTATACAGATTCTGGGCAACCTGGGTATTACTCAGAACCGTAAAGTCAAATACCTGTACATTTCCACGTAGTGGCATTACTTTTCCCCTCCAGGAACAACTACTTCATCAGCAAGAACACGCTTGCCGTCAACAAACACATCTGTTGCAACACCATAGAGCTCAGCACCAATAAAGGCGGAGTTCTTGGACTTGCTCTCAAAATACTCTGTCGTAATCTGAACCTTCTTTTCTGGGTCAAAAAGGGTCAGGTCAGCCTTGTAACCTGCAGCAATCTTAACAGGCGCAAGACGCAGAATACGACGAGGATTAACAGCCATTGCACGAACAAGACCAGTGTAAGAAAGCTTATTGGTGCGCACCATATTGGTGACCATCAAAGGCAGCGAGGTCTCAAGGCCAATGCAGCCAAAGTAAGAGATTTCCCACTCACAGTCCTTCTCGTGAGCTGCATGAGGAGCATGGTCGGTAACAATACAATCAACCGTACCATCTGCAACTGCAGCCTGAAGAGCAAGCGCATCCTCAGCAGTTCTGAGCGGTGGATTCATCTTAAGATTGGTGTTATACGTATCAGTGATGTCATCCTCAGACAAGAAGAGATGGTGAGGGCAAACCTCTGCAGTAACAGGCAAGCCTTCCTTCTTAGCTGCACGTACCAGCTCTGCTCCCCTGCCCGTTGAAATGTGGCAGATGTGCAGAGGACAGCCGGTAAGGCGGCAAAGATCAATGTCTCTGGAAATCTCCAGCTCCTCGCCAAGTGCTGGCCAGCCAAACATGCCAAGTCGAGTGCTTGCGCGGCCCTCGTTAACAACACCACCAGCACTGATGGACTCAATCTCACAGTGAGCAGCAACAACGCGGTCAAACTGGGAGACATACTCCATAACGGTGCGCATCATACCAGCGCTTTGAACGCCGTGGCCGTCGTCAGAGAATGCGGATGCCCCCTCATCAACCATGTTGCCAATCTCAGCAAGCTCTTGACCCTTAGAGCCCTTGGTTAGAGCACCCATAGGACGGACGTGAATGAGACCAACCTCATTGCCACGATCAATCTGAAAGCGAACAGCAGGACCGTTATCGGTGACAGGATTGGTGTTTGGCATAGTAGCAACATCAGTAAAGCCACCATGAACCGCAGCCCTAGAGCCCGTCTCGATGGTCTCTTTGTACTCAAAGCCTGGATCTCTGAAGTGAACATGCATATCAACAAGGCCAGGGGTCAGCACCTTGCCCTTTGCATCAATAACGGTGTCTCCCTCTTGAGGCTTAACCGTAGCTGCGACTTCAGCAATGGTTTCTCCGTCAATACGGACGTCCATTACCGCATCAAGATTAAGCTGCGGGTCTACAACACGCGCGCCCTTAAGCAGAAATGCCATCAGAGTCTCCTCCCAGAAGCAAATACATTGCGGCCATGCGCGTCAAAACACCTGCATTGACCTGGTCAAGAATACGAGAGCGAGCGCAATCGGCCACCTCGCTGTTAATTTCCATGCCACGGTTCATAGGACCTGGGTGGCAGATGATTGCCTCAGGCTTCATCAGCTTACTGCGGCGCTCGTCAAGGCCCCAAAGCCTGTTGTACTCACGGCGAGAAGGAATAGGTGCTCCTTCCATGCGCTCAAGCTGCACACGAAGCATGTACACGACGTCAACATCACCAATGACCTCATCAAAGTGTGAGGTCTGATAGCAGCCAAACCAGCTTGGATCGTCTACGTGGAATGTTGGAGGTCCAACTAGAACAACCTCTGCACCCATAGTCTTGAGTGCTGGCACCAAAGAGCCAACAACGCGGCTGTGAGAAAGGTCGCCGACAATAGCAACCTTAAGACCGTCAAGGTGTCCAAAGTTCTTGCGAATGGTATAAAGGTCAAGCATGGCCTGAGTGGGGTGCTGATGTTTGCCGTCACCAGCGTTGATGACAACGGCATCAGTGTGTTCAGTAATCTTCTGCGGTGTACCTGCAAGTCTTGCACGGCAGATAAACATATCAACGTTCATAGCGTCGATAGTCTGAATGGTATCTGCCAGAGACTCTCCCTTAACAACAGACGAGGTAGATCCTCCCATGTTCAGAGCGTCAGCCGAGAGGCGCTTCTCGGCAAGCTCAAATGAGGAGCGAGTCCTGGTGGAAGGCTCCAAAAACAGGTTTACGATAGTGCGGCCACGAAGTGCCGGCACCTTTTTAATGTCTCTGTTGTTTACAGCTTCAAACGACTGAGCTGTATCAAGAATCTGCTGGATATCGTCACGCGTCAGGCTGTTTGTATCAATCAAATGTTTAACTGAAAGCATTAGTTTCCTCCCTCAATAAAGGGGTCAGAATAGTCAGCTTCGTACAGCAAGACGCAGTCCTGACCATCAATTTCTTTAACATTTAAGCTGACTACCTGGCTCTTTGAAGAAGGTACGTTTTTTCCTACATAGTCGGGTCTAATGGGAAGCTCGCGATGACCGCGGTCAACTACTACGGCCAATTGAACGCGCTCAGGACGACCATAGTCGATGAGCGCATCAAGTGCTGCTCTGATAGTTCTTCCTGTCTGAAGAACATCGTCTACCAGCACAACGCTTGTGCCCGTAATATCAAAATCGATATTAGTTGCGTGAAGAACCGGTGCGGTGTTTCTTCTAAAATCATCGCGATAAAAACTGATATCAAGTGAGCCAACTTTTGGCTTAAATCCGGTAAAACTCAAAATCTTTTCCGCAAGACGAGAAGCCAAAACCTCTCCACGGCGAATAATGCCCACCAAAGCAACGTTTTCAATTGAATCGTTATTCTCGACAATTTCGTGAGCAATTCGTGTAAGCATGCGGTCAAGGGACTGCTCGTCCACAATGAGAGAGTGCGAACCTTCTTGAGCCATAGCGCCTCCAATAAAAAAGATACCTCACCTGACCAGGCACAAGGTATCCAAAAGGCAAAACTATGACTATGAGCCTTACGGGTATCTCGTACCACATTTAAAGACACACATATTGTACTCGTACAGACCCTAACTTTTGGTTAGGAATTTTAATTATCTCTTGAGGTGCTCGTAAGCTTCACAAACTTCATCCACAGGACCAAGCATGCGCTGCTTGCCCTTCTCAATCCAAATGGCACGGTCACAAATGCGCTGGACCAGGTCAATGGAGTGAGAAACCAGAAGAACCGTAACATTATTAGAAGCAACCAGCTCTTTGATGCGGTTCTCGCACTTTTGCTGGAAGAGGAAGTCTCCTACCGAGAGTGTCTCATCAACAATGAGCAGGTCAGGCTCTGTAACGGTTGCAATTGCAAAGGCAATGCGTGCCACCATACCAGAGGAGTAGTTCTTGAGCGGCATATCCATAAAGCCCTCAAGCTCAGCAAACTCTACAATCTGGTCAAAGTGCGAGTCAATAAACTCCTTCTTGTAACCAAGAAGAGCGCCATTGAGATAGATGTTCTCTTTAGCAGTCAGTTCCATGTCAAAGCCAGCACCAAGCTCAATAAGAGGCGCAATAGTACCCTTGACCTCACAAGTTCCCTTAGAAGGCTCAAGGACGCCCGCAATGATTTTGAGCATGGTAGACTTACCGGAACCGTTGGTGCCCACCAAGCCAAAAGCTTCGCCGCGCTTCACTTCAAACGAGATGTCATCAAGAGCCTTGAACTCCTTAAAAGCAACCTCGCCGCGTGCAAAGGCAATAAAGTACTCTTTCAGCGAGTTAAACTGCTCCGAAGCAATATTAAAAATCTCCGAAACACCATTTACCGCAACAACAGTTTCTGCATCTTCAGAAGGAAGTGATGGACGCATAAAATCGTCATCACCAGCCACTACTACCCAAGTAGTAACTGTCTGAGGGTTGTTGTGTGTGTCAAATGCATCAATGTAGAGATGATAACGGCCAGGCTCTGGGAAGGTGTACGTCCACGAAGTATTAGGAATTGAGTCGCCAAACTGGTGCTCTGTGGTATCCCAGAAGCCCTCGTCCCAACGATCATACAAGCTCCACACATAGTTGAATCTAAAACCCTCAGGGTTTGCACCAATAATTTTAGGAGTCGCAGTTACACTCTCTCCTGCACGAATCTCGTGCGTATCTAAGGAAACCTGAACTGACCAGCCTAACTCTTTATTTGGTGACTCAGACATACAACTCCTCTAATCAACTATTGCCTGAACAGTATAGCTGATTATGGCGAGAAACCCGACTTTTTAAGAGACTTCTCTACTTCTGTGGTGCCGCTGTGGTGGTACGAACAATAAGCTTTGGAGCAATTCTAATTGCTTCAGGTTCATATCCTGGTTGGGATGCACGAATGGCATGCTCAAGTGCCACACGACCGCGCTCTAGGAGGTTAAAGCGTACGGTGGTCAAAGAGAAGTTTGGCAAATAGTCTTCAAGAGAGTCGTCAACACCGACAACGCTCACGTCTTCCGGTACGCTCAGTCCCACTTCCTCAAATGCCGCAATGATACCTAGTGCCATCTGGTCGTTTGCTGCATAAACTGCAGTAAAATCACGAGTTTCTCGCAGTTTTTTACCAATTTCATAGCCACTATTGGCGGTCCAATCGCCAGCTAAAGGCTCAACAGTTTCTAGCCCATATTCAGACATGGCATCTCGCCAGCCCTTCTCGCGAAATTGCGAGTCAATAGAGTATGAAGGGCCTGCTACAAAACGGATCTTGCGATGACCAAGCTCATAGAGGTGATCAATGACAAGCTTTGAGCAGCCGTACTGATCTGAGTCAACGGTTGTGCAGTAAGGATGCTCATGCATGGTAAGAAGCACTGTTCCAAGGCCTGGTTGCGGTTCAAATGATTCAAAGTCTGATGCCATAAGGCTCATGCTGATAATCATGCCGTCAACAGGAAGATTAGACATACGATGAGAAATGTCCTGCAGGCAGAGGCCGTCGTCAGAGCCTTTCTCAATCATCGTAATTGCATATTCATGCTCACGAGCAGCAGAGACAATGCCATCGAGGGTTGCCAAGTTACCAAACTCACGAATGTCGTACAGGCACAGTCCCACCGATTGATACGAGCCAGACCTCAATGACCTACCCGCAAAGCTTGGCCTAAAGCCCATGGACTCCATTGCAGCCTGGACTTTTTCACGCGTTGCCTTGCTCACGTTTTGAGCACCATTAGCAACACGAGAAACGGTCTGCTGAGAAACACCAGCGGCTTGCGCAACATCAGCCATTGAAACAGAGCGTTTATTTGAGCTAGAACTATGCGAGCGAGTCACGAATTCCTCCGATTATCTGCTTGTTTACGTACTCATACTAACAGGCAGATTCACATAACGCGATAAAATTGCATATATAGCAGCAAATTAAACGCTCACGGTAAAAAAATTACCGTTCGGCGAGAAGGACTTTTGACCTGCGCTCTAACCGTTTGCCCCCGCAAAGATACCACTGACTGAAAACTTAATAATTTCCTGTTAATTCGTTATGAGTACGTTAACATAGTATATGTAATGCACTATGAGTAGTATCTCGGAGGTATCCGATGATTGATGTTCGACCCTTTGATAGCTTTGTTAACTCCCCTGCTGCGCTTACGTATACAATTCGCGGCTCCCATTCATCAATTAAATTAAGCAATTTTGGTGCCACCATTCTGGGCGTTTCAGTTCCAGATGTTTATGGGACGCAGGCAGATGTAGTTCTTGGATATAGCCTATTTGACCTGTATTTAGATAACCCCGCCTGCTTTGGTGCCTCCATTGGACCTTCCGCTAACCGCGCAGATAAAGCAGAGATTCCACTTAATGGTGTTATCTATCATCTTCCTAAAAACAACGGTCCAGACAACCAAAATAACCTGCATACTGATCTGGTTACTGGTATCCATAAGCGCATTTGGCAGGCAGAAATTGATGAAGCTCAAAATACGGTAACCTTCAGCATTGACTTGGTAGATGGAGAATATGGACTACCAGGAAACCGCCACATTACCGCAACCTATAAGCTTGTTGAAGAGAGCGCGCAGTCAACGGTAAATCTTACGTATACCTGCACAACCGATGCTGCAACATTTGTAAACATGACTAACCACGTATACTTCAACCTTAATGGTCATGATTCTGGAGATGTCTGCGGTCATAGTCTGACCATTCATGCAGATTCGTATCTGCCTCTACGAGAAGACTCGGTTTCCGCGGGAACCATCGATGCTGTTGCAGGAACTCCCTTTGATTTTCGAACGCCTAAGACCATTGGTAAAGATCTTAGTGTAGAAAACAAGCAGCTCAACATTGCTCGTGGCTATGATCACTGCTTTGCTATTAACAACTATGCAGATGGGCAGTTGCGCCCCGCCCTTCTCGCCACATCAGAAAGCGGACGCTCGCTTGAGATTCAAATTACCGCTCCAGGTGCTCATCTTTATACCGGCAACTGGCTTGATGAGGCACGTGCAAAAGACGGCGCTATTTACAAGCCTCAGGCTGGTTTTGCATTTGAGAGCGAGTTTTATCCAGATTGTGCTCACCATGCAGAGTGGCCTCAGCCCACGTGCACGCCTGAGCAGCCATACAGCTCACAGATTGTTTATCGATTCTTTTAAGATACCTGGCTTCACAGCACTAAAGGGAAAGGAACACCATGGCTCACACGTTTGACGAGAAAACCACAGCTCAGCTCAATCGCGCAAAAGAGCACTTTGAGCAAATGTTCGGAAAAGCTGACCGCTATCTTGCAGTACATGCGCCTGGTCGCTCCGAGATTGCTGGTAATCACACTGATCACGAGGGTGGTCATGTTATTGCCGGCGCCCTAGATGTTGCTATTGACGCTATTTGCGCACCTAATAACCTGGGCGTTATTCGTGTTGCCAGCATTGGATACGATCCTTTTGAGGTAGATTACAAAAACCTAGAGCCTTCAGAGGATGAGTTCCTTACCACTAAGGCCATTGTTCGCGGCATGGCTGCAAACCTGGTCAAACTTGGCTTTGAGCCAACTGGTTTTGACATGGCAGTAGTAAGCGACGTACCTGGTGGTGGTGGACTTTCTTCCTCTGCTGCTTTTGAGGCTGCAGCAGGTCGTGCAATGGAAGCGCTCTGGGAAGGTGGCAGCGAGATTTCTGCGGTTAAGCTTGCTCAGATGAGCCAGAACACAGAAAACGTTTACTTTGGCAAGCCTTGCGGCCTTATGGATCAGCTTGCTGTTTGCCTTGGCGGCCTTGCCTTCATGAACTTTGAAGATCCTGCAGAACCTAAGGCAGAAAAGCTAGACCTTAACTTTGAGGATTACGGCTACGCTCTCTGCCTTGTTGATGTTGGCTGCGACCACGTTGCCTTCACTGATGAGTACGCCGCTGTCCCTGTTGAGATGCAGAAAGTTGCAGCAACCTTTGGCAAGACTCGTCTCTCTGAGGTTCCCGTTGAAGCCTTCCAGGCTCGTGTAAATGAACTGCGAGAAGAACTTGGAGATCGCGCTCTTCTCCGCGCAATTCACTACTGGTATGAGAATGACCTGGTGGACAAGCGTTGGGCAGACCTCCAGAACTCTGATATTGAGTCCTTTATTGCGCTCACCAATGCCTCCGGAGCAAGTTCTGGTATGTACCTGCAGAATGTCTCTACTTCTGGCTCGTATCAGCCAGCCATGCTTGCCCTCGGTTTGGCCGAGAGCATCTTAAAAGGTTCTGGCGCCGTTCGCATTCATGGCGGCGGTTTTGGCGGCTCAATCCAGTGCTTTGTTCCTCTCGCCCTTGTCGAGACCTTCATTGCACAGATGAACCAGTGGTTTGGCGAAGGCGCCTGCCGCCACTACGCCATCTCTGACCAGGGAGCTTGCGCACAATGGCTGTAGCGGACAATGAAAGCGCGCTCTGCATTCAGCAGCTTGTGGCGTATGCATGCAAGCGCGGACTTATTCAAACTGAGGATCTGACCTGGTGCTATAACGCGCTGTTGGACATGCTTTCGTACGAGGGGCCCGCTCCCGTTAAGCCTTGGGAGAAGATTGACCTGGAGTCGTTTGATCTTGACCAGACACTTGCCGAGCTTGCTCGCTTAGCTGTTGCTCACGGTCTTGCCGAGAACACCCAGAGCGGCGAAGACTCTTTTGCCATGCGTATTATGGGCCTTCTGCTGCCAAAGCCTTCCGAGGTCGCACACCATTTCAACGAGCTGTACGCTTCTGAGGGACCTCGCGCTGCAACTGACTGGTTCTACACACTCTGCTGTGATGCTGGCTACGTCAGAAGAAGCGCCATTGCCAGAAACATTACCTGGACTACGCCAACTACCTGGGGAGACCTTGAGATCACCATCAACCTCTCCAAGCCAGAAAAAGATCCTCGCGAGATTGCCGCAGCTAAAACGGCTCAAAACACTTCCGGAGAGAAGTACCCCGCATGCCAGCTCTGCCTTGATAATGAGGGCTATTCTGGACGCGGCGCTTCGTCTGGTGCTGGCGCACATCCCGCCAGGCAGAACCTCCGCATCATCCCCATTGAGCTCAACCAGCATCGTTGGGGATTCCAGTACAGCCCATACGCATACTTCAACGAACACTGCATTGCCATGAACTCGGATCACATTCCTATGCACATTGATCACGAGGCGCTTGTTAACCTCTTTGACTTTGTGGACAGGTTCCCCCACTACTTCATTGGCTCAAATGCCGATTTACCTATTGTGGGAGGCTCTATCCTCTCACACGACCACTTTCAAGGTGGACGACACGTTTTCCCTATGGAAAAAGCTACCATAAAAGAACGCGTGAGCTTCAAAGGTTTTGAAGATGTGGAAACAGGCATCGTAAATTGGCCTATGAGCGTATTGCGATTGCGTGGAGATAAAGACCGCCTCATCACCTTAGCTGATGTCATCTTGCAATCGTGGATAAATTACAGCGATGAATCATTAGGCATCTACTCGCATACTGAGGGTGTGCGTCACAATACGGTAAACCCTGTGGCACGTTTTAAAAACGGCAAATATGAACTTGATTTGGCTTTGCGCAACAACCGTACGGATACTGAGCACCCTATGGGTATCTTTCACCCTTACGAACATCTGCACAATATCAAAAAAGAGAACATTGGGATTATTGAGGTGATGGGCTTAGCGATTTTACCTGGTAGGTTAAAGACTGAAATGGCGAGCATTAAAACCTTGCTTAGTGAAGCCATTACAGCTGGTAACGCTTTCAGCACTGTATATACCAAAATGAACGCTGACTCTGCTTTGCAAAAACACACTCAGTGGTTGGAACGTTACGTGAGCTCCTGCCCTACTCCACTTTCCATAGAGAACTTAGATAACTTTATTAATAGGAGTATAGGCGATACTTTCTGTGAAGTATTGGAGAATTGTGGCGTGTTCAAACATACTCCAAAAGGAGAAGAAGGGTTTAGGAGATTTGTTGCTCAGGCTCAAGTTTAGGTAAAAGGTAAAAGATAAAAGGTAAAAAAATAAAGTATATTCAAGGGACGTTTTATAAACGTCCTTTTTTTAATAAGAAAGACAATAATACCAGAAATACCGATAATACCAGAAATACCAATAATGCCAGAAATAATGAACTTTGGCAAAGGTGCGAGCCGCACAGGCAGTGTGAGCCACACGGGCAGATTAATTAGGAAATGAGAAAATGAGAAAATTAGCAAATGAGAGAATAAGATAAATACCAATAAAACCAAATAATACCAAATAATACCAATAATGCCAGAAATAATCAACTTTGGCAAAGTTTAAAACTTTGCCAAAGTTTTAGATGAAAAAGCGATGTGTTGGGACTGGTTAGGGTTTTCGGAAGGAAACGGAAAAGAACGGAAGAGAGCTGAGAGAGATTTTGGTGAAAAAAGGCTATAAGGAGGGTATGGTTAGCTTATAGAGAGCTTAT
>ERZ773014.1229-NODE-1229-length-16667-cov-7.705875_pt1 | contig 16667 bp, 13 predicted proteins | sample MGYA00580841_ERZ773014 | MGnify/ENA primary metagenome ERZ773014 (study PRJEB29015, sample SAMEA2737989) | human oral metagenome | biome: human oral; feature: human-associated habitat; material: dental | place: China | collected 2067 ...
TGTATCATCGTAGTTTAGGGAGATTGCGCTCCGAATCAGTCCGTCACATCGGACGTTTGCCCGCCATCATAACTGCTTCTCCTTTCTAGGTCTTTCAAGCTCTTTTTTCAAAGTAAGGCTTTTATCCGCTTATCCGAATTATCGCGAAGCCCTTATATCACCCGCCGCACCCCTCCATCGGAGTACGTCTAGCACGCGGGGATTTTAACATAGTTTAGGCGGTCGAGGTTGCTCGCGGAGGTCGATTTCCACGTCCTCGGGAGAGACTCTCAACAGGTGTCTAGCGTTCCTCATGTGCGCCGCTTTAGCTGCGCGGAGTTGCGTCAACCTGCCTGAGCCGCCTACCAACTTTTCGTCGGTGTCCCTCTCGATGGTTTTATTATAGCAGGTTCAAACGAGAATGTGGAGAATTTTTATTAAGTCGGAGATTTTCTTTTTCGAGAGAGGTGGGAGGTGTCGGGAACCAGTTTCTTTGGCTTATCCGATCCGACTTAACCGACTATGACGGGCGACTTTCCAGACTACATAATCCACACCATCTCAGACAAACTTTTCCCTTGGTCTATCCACAAAAAAACGGCGCACCTGCCACATAACGAGCACGCCGAAATAGTTTCAAAACCCATACACAAATGTGACAAGGTTAAGTTTGCAGAGCACCGAACGCTTGACTGAGGAGCGCCCGAAGGTTCTCCACGCGTTCACGAACGGGTCATACTGGCGCAACTACAACGCCTCTACACGCGCACTTTCTTACGTTTCTGCACGCTTACTTTTGCGAGTTTTTATACTCCGACTTTTCTCGTTTGTCGCGCATACCGTCCCATCCTTCTTTTCAACAAGGCGAACTCGCTTGCGTTTAGTATAACAAAACCTTGCTCGTTTGTCAATAAAAATTTACGTTTGTTTAATGGTTAAGTGAAGTTTTACAATACGCCTAACAACAAACAATCCCCTTGGTTTATCCATTCCGCTCATCCACTTCGTAAATCAGTCGTCCATCTTCCGTATAGTCCATGTCCAACTCCTCAAGGTGCGCCCGAATAGATTTGTCCGAGAAATATTCTTTTGCCTTCTCCTTTACATAGCCTTCCGCAAAGTGACCAATAAGGCTCATAATACCCGACACAATATCTTCCAGTGCGACCAAATCAATCTCTTTCATAGTAAGAGAACATTCGATTCGTCCAGAAGAAAAACCATCCATGTAGATAGCGTCTAAACCAAGAACGTCTCTCTCATCAAAGCTGAACTGCACACGATCCTTGAGTTGCGAGCGAACAAAGTCCTTGAGATCATCCTCGTCTGTACTCTGCAAACGCACCATGACGGAAGGAATCGGATAGTTGTCTTCAACCTGCCAACGGAACGCACTGAACATAGACTCAATACGAAGAACGCTGTATAAGAGTCGGAATCGCTCACATATCGCATCCTTCACATCCATACTGATCTTATCGAGCACGGTATCAAGATACCAAACGGAGCGAAACGCTTCCATAATCGCCGCCTTCTGTGCGTCGGGAGAAAGATTTGTAAAGCTGATTTTCTGCATGATTTTCCTTTCTTTCAAGGAGGAAACGGCATATTTTCTTCTATATGCCGTTTCTCACAAATTCAAACTTCTTCTTCAGCAATCATCCCATCGGAATAGCACTCAAGATCATTGTTCGCGAGCCAACGCCCAACCTCCTCATCAGAGAAATAATGGTTGATTGCGCCCTGCGCCGCTCTCTGTGCGTGCTCGCCGATGCGATTCATAATATCCGTGAGTTCCGTTTCCATCCGCTCAATCGTGGATTCAGAAAATCCTGCATACCCCGTGACCGCAACACTGACAACACCGTCGATGTAGCGCATTTTGAGACGCTGAACGAGCTTAAGTTCCGTTTCTGTCGGAGTTGCGCCGATGTCCTTGCGAAGCGTAACACTAAGCCACTGTGCGACATTTGAGGAATCGACCGTGACATTTGCGACAACAAGTGGGTTTCCGATTTCATCATAGCCGTCAAACATAACGTGGATCGAGGTGGAGTCTTCAGGGAGGCAGAAGGTTTCAACAACATCGAGTTCTGCGTCCTGCCGTGTGCTGTCGAGACTCATGTTGAGGTACTCTGTGCGGTTGCGAAGGGAGTTCCATGCGACGATGCGCTCCTCTGTGCCGAGTTCGCTGTAATTTACTACTTCCATTTTTTGTGTCCTTTCTGTTTGTCGTTTGCTTAACCAACTTTTGATGGATTTATTATACAACTTTTGAGACGATGATGTGTGTTTTTTTGTGTGGGTCGGGTAGAATATGTTAAAGAAAAAGATGGCGGTTGTCGGTAGGTTTTGTTCCTGCCGAAGTGTACCACCATCCGCTTTGTTCCTTTGGTTCATCTATTCGCTATTTCAATCCGCGTCAACGACGATTAAGAGAGGCGAACCACGGCGACAGCATCGACCACCTAGGAGCCGCTGTCGCCCTCTCCCTAGCCCGTCACCGTGGTGGTTAAATTCACCTATCTGGGTGTTTAACCTATTGATAGAATAGCACAAATTAGAGTTCAGTTTTTTTCAAAAAAACAAAAAGCAACACGCATTAAAGCGCATTGCCTTTTTTGAAGTCAGAAATACTCACATTCCGATTCGCATACGACCGTCCGCTTCGAACTCAACATCATGGGTCAAGCAATAATCAGCCAACCCATCGTCGGAGAGATGGTTTTCAAGATCTTTTGCAAGAAGATCTTTCACTTCCCAAGCGATCTTATTGAGCCACCGAGCAATCTGAGTGGAACATGCATCATCTGGGAAAAGATACGGAATCATCGAATCCGTCGCGATACGGATGTCCACATCACCCCAGAATTCGACCTTCCCACCCCACTCAGCAACTTTTGCGAATCGCTGAAGAAGATCCTTCGAGTCGATATGAGCGCGAAGCTCAACCGACACACAGTCCATCCCATAATAAAGGGTTGAGACCGTCAATGAATTCACCAACTCTACGGGAACAACCTTATGGAGCATCTCACATGCTCGCGCTTCGACAAACTGATTTGTATTGACCCCAAAATCTCGGTCATCAATCAGAGCCATACGAGCTCTCGAACGAGGCTTCTCGTCCAACTCATTGAAACGGAATAAACTGATAGAAATAGTACGCATAGTTATTTTCTCCTTTCTGAGAAACCAATTTTAACTCTGGAAACATTATAACCTATCAACAAAAACAATAAAAGAAAAAGACGGTCAATCAACCGCCTTTTCTTTTTCAAAACATAATTTCAGTAAATCACATCGAGCACGACAACCAGTCCTTAATCATCCTTCGATAGACCTTATCGTCCACTCGCGGCAAGGTGTTATCGCGAAGGCGCATAACGCCCGCAAGCATCTCATAGACAACATCATCGTCATCAGAGGTCAGAACTCCCTTTGAAAGTCGCTGTTCGATTTCCTCACTCAGTGAACGAACATGTCCGAGGATGTCCACATTTTCCTCGCGCCTCGTTTCAAAGTCAAACGTACACTCCTCTTTCCCCGTCAGAAACTCGTTTTCAGTGATCTCGCCGTCAAGAATCATGCGAACAATCGTGTGCTCAAACTCATTAAGGATGTCATACACAATCTTGTCATGAAGTTCCTCTGTGGTCATACCAGATGTTGTAAGAAGCGCTTCAACATCATTGTCCAAAATTGACTTGGCGATTTTATCCGTGTAAGTGAAGAATCCAAGTTCAAGCGTTTTATTGTGGAGAAGGAAAATTTCGATACGACGACGCTGAACACCATTTCGGAGCTTTGTGTAGTCCTCAAGTGTAATATCGCCAATGTAGACCTTTGCCGTTGCGTCTACTTTGTCGATGGGTGGCGGGGCGGCGAGAGCGTCACGGAGTCCAGAAATTGTAAATGTGGATTCCGCCGAAATGTCTGCGTTCCAGAGAGCTGTGTGGATGGATTGGATCATGTTGATTATCCTTTCTTTTAAGAGAGATAAAAGTTGATTTCATTCTAGCACAGTTTTTGAAACATTGTTAGGTGTTTTTGATAGACCAAAAGAAAAAGGTTGAGCCGAAACATTTCTGCTCCGATGCAACCTTTCGCTTAATTGTTTATCTTACGACTCTTGGGCTTTCCCCCATGAGGTACGCAAAGCTGTCACGACCATGTTTTCATAGTAGCTGTACCAGACCGAAAACTCCTCAAAATTCCAATGGTCGCACATCACATTGTCAACACTCTCAACCACATGATCGTGCAACTTTTTCCCATAAGAGATTTCTGGGAAGCGTGAGTTGTGGTAAAGCATCGAAAGAAACTTCTTGGCATTCTCAACCTTACTCCATCCTTCTTCGCACTCACTGAACTCAGCGATAACGTGGTAGGGGATATTCATAGTGTAAGTGCCAATGTCATCTGGAAAGCCCTTCCCAGCAGAAATTCCAAGCGCGACCGAAACCAGATCTTCAAACTCGCAGAACCACTCATACACATCGATCCAACTGCACGTATCGCCAGCTTCGTCGATAGCGCACGAGAACACATTTTCAAAAATCTCGCGCCCATGCTCCTCATAACGGAAGTCAGAGTTCTCAAAGATAAGATCCTTCACCTCGTCCTGAATCGCATCCAGCTTATTGAGGTATTCCTTCAATGCCGCCTCACGCTCAGGCGAGCCAAAGGGGAGATCGTCGGAGATGAACTGAACTTCGTCTTCGCGGGCATCAAATGTGCGGAGAATGTCATTTGAAATAGGATTGTACATAATTTTTGTCCTTTCTTTTTGTTTTCCAACAAACTCTTTAAGAGGAAATCTCGATGTATTTATTATATAACTTTTCAACATACCAAAAGGAGAAATCTGTACGTATCGCAAGTTTTTTTTAACAATATATGCCGACTGTGTGTTTTTAACGAAAGAAAAATAGACCAAAAGGATTGGTTTTACAATATTTCTTTTGGTCTATTTTTGTCAGGCAGACTTCTTAGCAAACGCCGCGTCCTGCGCCATCGCCATCAGTCGCTCAATGGTAATGACACGCTTCAGAAACTCTTCCGCCCCAATCTCATCGCCATCATAACGAACTCCGAACAAGAAATACTTGCTCAGAACAGAGCGAACCGCCTTGTGTGCAAGCCACTTCCCTCTAGCAAGAGAGTGAAATCCAAGAGTTCTCCAAACGTAAACGGTTAGCTCGGCGCCAATACGGTCGAGCTTTTTCTCATAGACAGCCGCAACCGCATCTTCGGTGATATGGTTAATCAATTCTCTCTGGTTTACCCAGTATCGAGAAATAGCCGCCTGAAGCTCCTCGTAGTTACCAATCATAGAAAGCCATCCTTTCTTTAAAAACAAAAACCAACTCAAACCATGTGTTTATTTTATAACATAAACTCAACCCACACAACAAAAACGGCGCTCAGACAGATTCTTTCTACCGTTTCCGCTGTTCAGAATGGGTGTCCCCAGATTTGGGGACCCCCCTCTATTCCAAGCCTTTTGCCTTGCGCCACAGATCTTCGCACGACTGCACAAGAGCGACAAGAGCCTCTGCACTGATGTCACCGTTTTCGTCACGTTCAACAAATCTCGCACAAAAGTGGTAAGCCGTCGGAAGAACCGCCTTAATCCCATCACGGCATCCGTCAAGACCACTATAGAGAGAATCAACCTCTAGGCGGGAGACAAGGTTTTCCATCTTCTCTACGACCTGCTCCTTGCACACCGTGTTGCAAAAAGCGTCAGGCATAGACGAAACGAGCATCGCCTTATCGTACTCTCTAATTGCGCGGAGGAGAGCGTAGTCGTTGATGTCCATTTATTTTTTCCTTTCTTGTTCGTTAACAATCTTGATATGTTTGTTATCGTCCACCTTCGTCATGAATGTTCTTTGCGGCGATAAGCCAAAAGGGGAAATAGCGTAAACCATAAGGTTTTCTTTCCAGACGATGTGCGCCAATTTTTTGTTTCATTTGGCTTATAAGCTCAACATCACCCTTCCAACACAATCCGAATCGCTTCGAGGTAATTCTCTCCGTACTCGCAAAAATCACGATATTCGAGAGCTATTGTTGCCATTGTGTTCTCACGGTAATCACTGTCAGGGAGTAGAGATCCTACCGACTCAGCAACAGAGCTCCACACATAATCAAGTACGCGCCGACCATTCGGGATGTGCTGAAACTGGGAGTTCTCGAAGACGATTCCACGTCCCTCCTCAAAGAGAGCGAGGATTCGTTCTGTCTTCTCCATGATAGGGAGAGATTCGCGCTGAACCGCTTCGATTCGAGCGTCGATTTCGCGCATCTGAGACATAACATCGTTTATCATAACTTGCATTTTGTTTCCTGCCTTTTCTTCAACTATCTAATCAATTTATGTATTTATTATATAACATTTTCGATAAGCGAAAAGAGAAAACAAGTGGGGCGACAGTTTTTCTTTTTGCCACCCAAACTCATTCGAAACGCTTAAACTTTTCTGTAGTTGTTAACAATCTTTTCAGTCTTGTTCTGAAGCTGAACAAGCATCTTGTAGAGACCATGATAGAGATACTCCTCTGCTTTAGCAATATCCGTCCCCTCAACATCAGCCTCAACCTCTACCATCACGCTACCATTTGAGTAAATAGCATGAACATCTCGCACATTCTCCAATACAGAGGTCGGGAGCGGCGCGGTCGTATATTTACGAACACCCTCAAGAACTGCGCGTGCGGGTTTCGCCTCGAACTGAGCATCAATATGGATAGAGATGGAGATGTTATCCATCGACTCCCAAACACCATTCAAATCCTTCCAATTGAGGCTATTCTTCCACCCAAGATGGACTTCAACTTCATTCTCAGACAGAGTGGGGAAAATGTCTTTGAGAACCTTCTCTATATACTTTCGCCCCTTACGGAGAGCATCTTCAACCTGAGCAACATCTCGGAATTCTCCATACTTTAGCATATTAAGCCGACCTTTCTTTTGAGACCAACCAAACTCATTTGATACATTTATTATATCGTTTTTTCGGTACAACGTAAACAATTTTTCAAAAAATACACCACCCAATCTTCTGCGACAATATTGGTGGAACAACCCCCATCGAGGAAAACTCCATGATCATTGCCCCGAGTGATGCGAAGGTCTCGCGCCCCCCCTGTGCTGTCGCAGGCGAGCGGGGGCGGGCGTCGCACAAAAAGCGCGATTTCTCACGAGATAGAAAAAGGCGCAGGCAAATGCCCACACCTTGCTATGTAAATGCAAATGAAACGATGATTTCAGGCTTTTCCGCGCCTCACATCTCCTCCGCGCGTGCGATGCGCTGCAGGAGGGTCTCTGCGTATTCCTGCGCACGGCGAAACTCCTCCATGGACAGAATGAGCAGCACGTAGTCATCCGTGCCGTCGTCCATCCCCGCGAGCAGCGTATCCGTCCACTGTGCGTTTACCTCCTCACACCACGCGGGGACGCCGTATTCTGCGTGGAGTGACGCCGGCAGTGAGAGCGCCCGTCCCGCGACGAGCTCCTCCAGTGCCGCGACGAAGTCCTCCTTCGCCGTTCTCGTAGCCAGTCTGACAGCCCGTCCGCAGGAGATCATCTCCTCCGAGAGCTCATACCACGCATCATTCCACGCGTCGCTCTCCTCGGTATGCGTCGGCAGCTCCACACGGCGGCAGAACGCCTCCGTGCGTTCCGCCCCGAGCAGCATCTCCGCCAGTGCCGTGAACGCCGCCTTTTGCTCTGCGCCGCTCGTCGCGTGCATCTCTTGATACCGCTCTTTGGGCGGCAGTACCCTGCGCTGCACAAACGCCCGCATGATCGCAGCGGCCTCCTCGTCGCGCAGGTCGGGGATCCCGCAGGTTTTTCCGTCGATCGTGAGGGAGAGATTCACCGTGCCGTGCGCACGCCCGCGCGTCGCCTTCATGCGCGTGCAGCCCTCAATCGCCTGCGGCGGATACAGCTCCAAATACATATTGTTGCCGTCCCGCATCGCTGCGAGATGATTGTCAATGCCAACAATATGAAATCCGGGGCTGTTGGATAGGCTGCTCTTCAGCCGCCACGTCTCGTAGGTATCAAAGATCTTTTCCTGTATCCACTGATAAAGTCCCATTGCACAGCTCCTTATAATGTACACATATTCGCTGTCCATGTTATCACATTTATTGCATTGACTCAATTCCCCCCCTGCCGTTCTCTGATAAAAAATATCATATTCGTTGAGTTTCTTCTTGATCTGCGTTATAATATAAGAAAGCAGAATTTTCTGCTCCCACAACAAGATAAATAAGGAGGAATCTGTTATGAACCAGCAGCAGCTCACCCGCATGGAGCACGACAAGGGCTTTGTCGCCGCACTCGATCAGAGCGGCGGCTCGACGCCGAAGGCATTGAAAGCATACGGCATCGACGAGAGCGCCTACCACGGTGACGAGGAGATGTTTACGCGCGTTCACGAGATGCGCACGCGCATCATCAAGAGCCCCGCATTCGACAAGAGCAAAATCCTTGCCGCCATCCTCTTTGAGAACACAATGGACCGCAAGATCGACGGCCTCTACACCGCCGACTATCTCTGGGAGAAAAAGGGCATCATCCCCATCCTGAAGGTCGACAAGGGGCTTGCGCCCGAGGCGGACGGCGTCCAACTCATGAAGCCCATCCCTGACCTCAGCACACTCCTTGACCGCGCGAACGCACGCCACATTTTCGGCACGAAGATGCGCTCTGTCATCAAGGAGGCAAACCCTGACGGCATCCGTGCCATCATCGACCAACAGTTTGCGTTTGGCAAGGAGATCATCGCAAAGGGCCTCGTCCCCATCCTCGAGCCAGAGGTCGATATCCACTGCCCCGACAAGGCGATGGCAGAGGAGATCATGTGCGGCGTCATCAAGGAGAACCTCGCCAAGCTCCCTGCCGATGCAAAACTCATGTTCAAGTTCACCATCCCAAGTGTCGATAATCTCTACGCCGAGATTATGAAGAACCCGCATGTCGTTCGCGTCGTCGCCCTCAGCGGAGGCTACTCCCAGAGCGATGCGAACGAGAAACTCGCACGCAACCACGGCCTCATCGCCAGCTTCTCCCGCGCCCTCGCGCAGGACTTGCGTGCCAGCCAAAGCGACGCGGAGTTTGACGCCGTGCTGGAAAAGGCCGTCGACAGCATCTACAAGGCGTCCATTACCTGACCCTCACAGCCCATCCCCTCATAGGCAGAGCAACGGGCTGCTGCACGAAGTTCCCAGCTTCGTACAGCAGCCCGTTATTTATATGCGTGTGTAACTCTCTTACAATGCCCAGTTCACCTGCAGACCGCCTGTGATGCCGCGGCGTTTGCCCGTCATGCCCATGAAGTTGAGTCCATAGCTGACGTTGCTGCCCGGGCGGGCGAAGCGGTAGCCGAGTTCGAGGATACCCGTGCCGCCCTTCAGCGTCGGTGTCGGAGTGCTGTACCCTGCATAGGAGGCACGCGCATCTCCATCAAACTCGTACTCGTAGGCGAGTCCCATATAGAATGATCCGCCTGTGCCATTCTGCTTCGTATAACGTGCACCGCCGCGCAGGCGGTGGGAGTCTACGTCATCAAAGTCGTAGAGATCACCTGAGGTCAGCCGCTCACTGCCTCCGTTCTGGTGCGTGTAGAAGTACTTCGCATAGGTCTCGATGGTCCCGTTTCCGAGTTTCTTCTCCTGCCCGATGCCGATGTGCGCGGCGTAGTAGGTGCTGCTCATATCGTAGCCCGCATGACGGCCTGCGATGTCTCCCGTGTAGTCGCTCTTCGCGCGGCCGACACGCACGCTGCCCTCAATATAGGAGCCGTTCTCTGCGGCTGACTTCGCCATAACACCCGCACCGATGTAGCTCGCCGTACCGTCGCCGTGCGTACCGTCATCCAGATAGGAGTCGTAATTTCCGTGTCCGTACTCGACAAAGGGACCGTACGTGAGCGTGTTGCGCTCCGATGCCTTCTGCCGGGCAAAGCCGAGATTGAGGTTCCAGCCCTTCGCGTCGACATGGGAACCGGTATTGAGGCGGACGGCAGAGCCGCTTTGTGCCGCCCAGAGATGATAGGTCTGGTCATTCGCCGTGCTCTGTGCACCCGCTCCTGTCCCCGCGTCGGCGGCGTTCACAGCGGCGTTCATGCCGCCGCCCGCGAGAAGATCTGCACCGCTGTTAATGAGTGCAGCAGAGGCGGCACGGGTCTCAACAAGCGATTTTGTCTGCGGGTTGAGGTCGGTGTCGCTGACGGTGGCGATGAGTTCGTTGTCCCCCTGTCTTGCAAGGTTAAAGCGATATCTCATGCTGACGCCCTGCATACCCGTCGTCTCATTCTTGAGTTCCGCGTCCGTAGTGAGTGTCTTGCCGTCCGCAATCTTCAGGAGGCTGATGGTGTCGCCCTTCGCGAGAACGCTGTGGTCACCCGCGATGCCGATACCGACTTTCACTCCACGGATATCTTTGTCGGCATTCGCTGTCAGGGTGAGCATCGGGGTGGTATCCGCCGCTGTGCGCTCCTCAGGAACATAGAAATGCAGGTTCTGTACGCCTGCGAAGTCGGCAATCTTCGTCCCTGCCGCGTGGATGGCGAGGGTGTTATCCTTGCCGTCCGGGTTCGCCTTCATACCAAGCGGCGAAGCGGTATCCTCGATGGCACCGCCGAGGACAATGCCGTCGATCTCCGTGCCGCGCAGATGAATCGTATTGTGGTCAGTGACAGCAGCAGCATAGCCGCCCACGACGGCCTTGTTTGCGATGCCGTTCTGGATGTGCACCGCACCGATGTCGACAATGTTCTCGCTTGCTGCACCGGTGCGGGATTGTCCGCCGTAGATGTTGTCCGTGACCGTGCCGCCCGTGATGGTAACGATGTTCTTTATCGCATCGCCTGTCGTCGCATCACCGCCATAGACTACATGCGCCGTGCCGTCTTTCAGCTCGACACGGTTGCTCTCTGCACTCGCACCGTAGCCGCCCGTCAGTGTGTCCACCGGCGCAGCCGCACCGTCCATGAGGACGCCGTTTCCTTTGACGGCACTCGTCCCATCCGATCTGCCGCCATAAACGAGGCCGCCGATGCTGCCGCCCGCGACGGTGACGGTGTTTCCCGTGACCTCTGCCGCACTCGTCGTGCTGTCCGCATAGCCGCCGATGAGGTCGTGGAGCACCGTCCCCTGTGAAAAGGTCAGTTTATTCCCTGTGACCGCGCCCGCACCCTTCGTGTAACCGCCATAGGCGTTATTGATCTTGCCCGCCGTTGGTGCCGTGACGTTCACGGTGAGTTCGTTGTTTTCTGCACCGCCTGCCGTTCCGCCCGCATAGCCGCCATAGGCATTGATGTTCGAACCGTTTGCGATTTTCGTCACGGAGAGGGTGTTGCCCGTCGCCGTGTGTCCGATCGTCGTTCCCCCATCGTCACGGTGGTCGGAGGCAGAGTAGCCGCCATAGAGATCGCTGTCGGCATCCTGATCCGTTGTGACATGGCTGTCCCTGTAACGGTTGACATCGAGGAGGAGCGCCGCTGTGTCCGCCGCATTGCCCGCGGTATGAAGGAGGGTCTCGTAGGTGCCGTCTGCCTTTGCCGTCGCAGCGTAGCCGTCAAAATGGAGGTCTGCTGCACCGTCGCCGGTTTTCAGCAGAGTAATGGTATTCTTTCCCTGAATTCCTGTACTCAATGCTGTGAGTGCCGACGTATCGGCCGTGACATTCGACCACTTGACCTTGACATCATCGGACGTGCCCGAGATGCCGCCAAAGCCGCCCGCCGCGGACAGCGTGAGCATGGTGTCACCGTTCTGGACGGCATCGGTCGGCGTGAAGGTGTATTTTTCAAAGTTGCGCACCTTCTTGACCTCGAGATTCTTTGCCGCTACGTTCAGCGTATTGCCCGCAATCTGTGCATCGCTGCTGCCAAGAACGGATGCCTGATTGCTCGCGTTGACGTAGCTCGAGCCCCAGACCTCTGCCCCCGTGAGCGTGCCGCCGCCGAGTGTGACGGTATTGCCGTTCGAGCTGCTCGTCAGTTCGTGCGTATACCCGCCGACGATCTGTCCCGTGACCGTACCGCCCTTGATGGTGACGAAATTATTTGCGATATTGCCGGTTCCGCCAGCTCCGCCGGCGCCGATGACGTTCGCGACGGTACCGCCCTCGACCGTGACCTCATTGCCCGTCGCCGAGGCATTCGCCCCCGAAACGAATCCGCCCATCGCGTTCGTGACCGTGCCGCCCTTGATGAGGACATGGTTCTTTTCCGCAACGCCGCCCGCCTTTGCCGTTGCACCGCCAACGGCATCCACAATCGTTCCGCTGCCCGTGCCCTCGACGACGATCCGGTTGTCCCGAACATCCGACGCGGCCTCTGCCTTGCCGCCATAGGCGGCATTCAGTCCCGTCGTCGCAGTGCTCGCAATGGTGAGGATATTTCCCTCCGCCGTGTGACCGTCCCTGCGTGAGACGCCGCCCGCAACTTCACCGTTCGTCACGGGGTTCGTGCCGTCATACGTCCAGCTGCTCTTACGGAAACGGCTGGTGCTGAGCTTGACCGTGGTTGCAGAATGCACCGATCCTGCCCCCTTGTCCGTATCGGTACGCAGGATTGCCTCATAGTCGGCGTTCGGGTCATTGACAAGGTCGCGCACATCGTAGTTCTTGAACTTGAGCGCGTTCGCCGTATCTGCCTTAATGAGTGTAACTTCACCGTTCGGATTGCCCGTCTGTCCCCTCGTATCCACGCTGACGTTGTTCCAGTCGATTTCTCTGCCAAAGCCGCCGTTTTTGAGCGTCAGCATGGTGTCGCCGCCGCCGATATTGCCCTTCAGCTTGAAATTGTATTTGTCAAAATTGTCGACGCTCTTAACGGTAATGTCCTTGCCGCGCACGTTCAGCACGTTATTGTTGACGGCACTGTCCGTGCTGTTGTCGCCGTGTACCTGCGCATTCGTGAGGTCAGCCGCATACGTGCCGTCCTCCGCGCCGAGGTTCACAACATTGTCCGTTGTCCCGCTGCCGGGACCCTCTGTCGTCTTGCCGCCGTAGACATTCGCCGCCTGCATCGTCGTGCCGATGGTGCCGCCCGTGATGGTGACGATGTTGCCGTCCGCACGGTAGCCGACGCCGCCCGCGATCTCCTTCGTGACTGCGCCGCCCGTGATGGCAACGGTATTTTTCTCCGCGTGGCCGTTGCCGCCGACAAGATTATTGCTCGGGTCAGTCATGTAGGTTGCGCCGCCGTAGACACTCTCCGCCGTGCCGGCCGTCATGGTGACGCCATTTTCCTCGACCGCTGCCTCATTCTCAGCGAGTGCACCGCGCAGGATCTCTGCCGTGCTGGCCGCGCCGCCAAAGTCGACGGTATTTCCGCTCAGCTTTCCCTTGCCGCTGCTGTCTGCACCGGCAAGCTCTGCCGCCGTACCATTGGTGAAGACGACCTTATTTCCTGTCATCTCCACTGTACTGGCCGTGTTGTCAAGATAGCCGCCCGCGACATACCCCGTCGATGTGCCGCCGTCGAACTGCACCTTGTTGTTCGTAACCGCGCCCTTGCCAAAGGTATATCCGCCATAGAGCAGATGCGTCGTGCCGTTCTTCATGTTGGCGGTGTTGTGATCGACTGCACCCGTGTTATCCTCGACACTCGCCATGCCGCCGTAGACCTCCTCCACGAGATCTGCGGCATTTGCCATATCGATGGTGACCGTGTTCGCCGTGACATCGCCCGTCGTGCCCTCGTTCCTGCCGCCGTAGGCATACTTCGGATCGTCCGCACCATGTACGCCCTTCACCGTCAGTACGTTGTCCGTCGTCGTATGTCCGTCGTAGGAAATACCGCCATAGACAGCGCCGCTGTCGGACGCCGATGTGCCGTCATAGGTGACGCGCCCGCCCTTAAAGCGGTTGACGACCCACACGACGGATTTTGCCGTGGCTTCATCCGTATCCGTCACCAACGCGCTCTCATGGGTATCCGTCGCGGCATAGTTCCGCGCCGCATAGTTTGTGAAATGCAGGTCGTCCGGTCCAACGCTCTTCAGGAGAGTCACGCGGTGCACGCCCTGCACATTCGCGATGTAGTCCGCCGAAATCCCCGAGCGATCGACGCTGATCTTCGACCAGTCGACGCCCGTGCCGCTGAATGCGCCCGGATTCGTCACAGAGAGCATCGTATCGCCGTCTGCGAAGGCATGATTCAGTTTGAAATTGTATGTGTCAAAATTATCGACCGACCGTACGTGCGCGTCCTTCACGTTGACGTTCAGCGTATTGCCCGTGATGTCATAGGTGCCAAAGGGGGAGCTGTTGTTGCCGTGCAGCATCGCCCAGCGGAGATCCGTCCCCGCCTTCAGTGTCGTGCTCGTCCCGTCGCCGATGTTGACGACGTTGCCCACCGCCTTGTTGGAGCTGCCGGTATGTCCGCCGTAGACATTGCCGTTGCCGTTGCCCGTGCCGACCGTGCCGCCCGTAATGGTGATTGTATTGTTCGATGCCGCGCCCTTGCCATAGGCGTTTATCGTGTTTACAGCTCCGCCGTAGACGTTCCTCATCACGCCGCCATTGATGTTGATGGTATTGTGCGAAGCATTGCCGTTGTATGCTGCGCGCCCGCCATAGACACTCGCGAGACCGTCCTCACCTGTGGTCGTTCCGTTGATGGTGACAGTGTTGTGCTCCGCATTCGCGCCGTCTGCTCCGCTTCTTCCCTTTGCATAGCCGCCGTAGACGTCCGCATCGCTGGTGCCGCTGTTCACCGTGACCGTGTTCCGGTTCGCCGACCCCGTCCCCTTCGTATTGCCGCCGTAGATCTCTCCGAACGCGCCGCCCTTTACGGTGACGCTGTTGCCCGTGACATCGGAGGTACTGTCCGCATTATCGATCTGACCGCCGTAGAGATCGCCCGCCGTTCCGCTTTCAAAGACGACGCGGTTGCCCGCCCCCTCCTCAGCGCCGCCGACGGCTCCCGTGCCCACGGTATAGCCGCCCGCCACGGGGCTGTTGATCGTGCCGCTCGTGACCGTGATGCTGTTGCCGCGCAGAGTCGCCGTGCTGTTTGTGTCATCTGTTGCCGCACCGTAGACAGCCTTGCTCGTGGAGGCATTCGCAAAGGAGACTGTGTTGTTTTTTAGAACACCATTTCCGCTCGTGCGCGCACCGTAAACGATGCCGCCGTCATAGCTTCCAATCGTGCCGCCTGTGATGGCGACCGTGTTCTCTGCGAGCGTGCCCGTGCCCGCAGCCACGCCTGCCCAGCCGCCGATGATGTCGTCCTTGATCGTTCCGTCTGCGACCGTGACGCTGTTGCCGCGCACATCCTTGTCCGTCGCACCCGTGTAGCCGCCGACGAGGGCATCCGCCGTCTCACCGTGGTTGAAAATGACCTTATTCTCCGTGACCGCACCCGTGCCGCTGATGCCGCCGTAGACCATGCTGTATCCGCCGCCGTTGCTCGCGTACAGCCCATGAATCGTGATGGTGTTGTTGCTGACATCCGCGGTCGCGTTCTTTTTGCCGCCGCCCGAGAAAATGCCGAAGGTATTGGAGGGGCGATCCGTCGGGCCGCCCTCTGTGCCGAGCACGATGCGGTTGTCGCTCATATAGCCGGTCTTATCCGTGCCCTCAAGACCACTGACGCTTGCCGCAGTCTCCGTGTAGTCATGCGTCTCCGCCGCATACGCCGTTCCGCCGTGAAACAGTGCCGTGCCGCCCGCCGACAGTCCGAGCGCTACATACATCGCCATACGGCGGCGCGCCTTCATTCCCTCAATCATCGAAGCCTCCTGTGCAGCCCGTCGGCTGCCGTCCCCTCATCAACAATCCGTTGTTGATGGCTATAGAAAATGAGAACTATTATACGCGGTAATGATACAAGATTATTTTCACCATGTCAACATCGTTTCTAATGTTCGTTTTTATTCTTTAATATTAATACGCTTGGATTGCTGTCGCATCATCAAAAAATCAGCCCCCACCGTATCCATTACAGGACGCTGAACATCCACGTAGGGAACAGAATCCGCAAATCCAAGCTCCGCGGCATCCTTTGCATTCAGCCACATTTCGGCATCCATCCGCCGTGAAATTTTCGCACGAGCTCATCAAAGCCGACGTCCTGAATATGCAGCATATCCGCTCCCATGGCATCGTGCTTCTCTCTATAAGCGGCAAGCTCCTGTAATTCAACAGCCAAACCATTTGAAGGAATATGTTAAGCTGATTGGAATGTTTGATGCTGTGATACAAGAAATCGCTGTTGTAGAGTATCCTTGTATGTTTAGTCCCCCTTCCATACAGAAAAACTCATGGACATTTGAGTTTATCCAGTGATTTTGACTGGGAATCATTTCCCTGATATAGCAGAGATTTGACTGTCCTCACTCTATTCGCAAGCGTTCTTTTACTTTACATCGTAAACCAAGTAAGCTGTACTTTGCCAAAAGGAGAATATTATCGATGGGTTAAGGCAAGGGCAAAGCCTTGCACAAAAGGGGGCTGCTGCACGTTTGTTGGTGCAGCAGCCCCCTTTTTCTACGCCTCCACAATCCCCATGAACTTGTCAAAGAACACCTTCAGCTTCTCAATGACGCTGCGCTTCTTCTCTGCCCGCCCGCCGCCAAAGCGGCGTACAGGCGGGAGGATCGCGTCGATGGCGGTGCCGGTGGTCTTGAGCCGGCCGTCGCGGAACGTGCTCGCGACGA
>ERZ773014.1232-NODE-1232-length-16655-cov-3.835783_pt1 | contig 16655 bp, 17 predicted proteins | sample MGYA00580841_ERZ773014 | MGnify/ENA primary metagenome ERZ773014 (study PRJEB29015, sample SAMEA2737989) | human oral metagenome | biome: human oral; feature: human-associated habitat; material: dental | place: China | collected 2067 ...
TGGGGATTTCCTATGCAATTTTGAAAGTCTAAATCTACTTTAATTCAGCTTTTCAATGCCTTAATACATTCTTAAACAGAATGTGTTATGCTTTTGAAAAACAAAAACATAGGTTTTCTGAAAAGATTTGTATTAGAAAGTAGACCGGAAAATTGTTTTCTTGTAAGTTAACTTATGTCGAATCTACTTCTTTAATACCAATCGGTTGTTTAAATATGCTTTACTTTACGAGTTTCAAGTCGTAGTTGTTCTTGCTTGCAGCTTCTTCCAAAGCTTCGTTTACAACGCGCAATGTAGAGTCGTCTTTAACAAGGAGGTAAAGTGCATTGGTATTGTCCATAGGCAATTTGTAAGCTTTTACATCCTTACCTTTAACGGTTTTGTTAATCAACTCTGCTTTACCAGAATAGTTTTTAACAGCGTCTTTACCGTTTTCAGCTTGAATATACACTTCTTCCATAGAGAAACCGTTGGTAGAATCGCTAGCCAATGCTACGGTATATTTGATACCGGGGCCGTCGGCAGCAGGAATTGTACCCGAATACTTCAACGAGTCGGTAGCCATAGAATCGCTTACCATAGCCGTATCGTTACCATTTTGATCTGCAGCTGTTTTGCCTTTCTGTTGGCAAGCAGCAATGACTGCACATGCAGCCATCATCATTAATACTTTCTTCATTTTCGTTTTGTATTTAAATTAAATCGATTGCAAATTTAAGTAATTACCATAGAAAAGAAAAATCTTCATTCATAAAAGTATTTAAACCGGGGTAGAAAGTTGTATTTATCACTATCTTTGTGGCATATTAAACATCATAAGATGGAACTTAAATAAAAAAAGAACAAGCTATGAGTAAATTAATTATAACCAATGTAACCGACCCCGTTTGCCCGTGGTGCTGGGGAGAGGAACCCTTTTTTAGAAAACTGGAAACGCATTTTCCTGAACAAATTGAGTTTAGGAATATCATGGGCGGACTGGTTGAGGATATGAACAAGCAAAAGCCGGCAGATACGGCGGCGCAGAATTATTACGATAAAGAGAACAAAGACTTTATTGAGCACTGCTTAGAGAGTGCGCAGAAGCACGGAATGCCTGTCAGGGTAGAGGGATTCAGGCTTTTTTCAGAAGCCGAAAACTCGTCTTTCCCCCTTTGCATGGCCTATAAAGCCGCGCAGCGCGCAGATGCGGAGAAGGCCGATCTTTATCTTTACAACCTGCGGGCGGCAGTTATAGCCGAAGCTCGCCAAGCCATTTCAGAGGCCGAAATTATCAGCATTGCCGATGAAAGTGGGATAGACATTGCCAACTTCTTAGAATCGCTGAACGACGGAACGGCCGAGAAAGATTTTCGGCAGGATGTGGCCGAGGCTATCGAGATGAAGGTGGAAGTGTTTCCGACCTTTGTTTTCGAGTATGAAGGCAAGCGAATGCCCTTGAAAAGCTATCGTGATTATAACACGATGGCGGCGATGATTAAAGCTGTTAGTGGCGGAAAACTGTTGCCGCAAGCCGTTGCTTTCAACGCCGAAGCCCTGTTTTCGTTGATGGAGAAGCATCCTCGTTTGGCTGCCGAAGAAATTAAAGAGGCCTTCGATTTTGCATCGATAGAGGAGATGGAGGCCGCCGTAGAACCGCTTTTGCAAACCGGCGAACTGGTAAAACAAGATGCAGGCTTCAGCTATTTTCTCAAACTTCCCTCGAAAGGAATGTCGTGCGATTTAGCCACAGGCATCTGCAAGTAACGCCGAAACATTCTGTACCGCTTGCCCATGAAGTCCCGACAATCTAACTTTGAATTGCTGCGTATCTTAGCCATGTATATGGTTTTACTGCTGCATGCCTTGGGAAGCCTGGCCTGGCCTAAGGGGGCACTTACCCATGCCGATGGACCGCTTGCGCATTTGCTGCTCTCGATGTTGCAAAGCGTTTCTATTGTGGCGGTAAATGTTTTTGTGTTGATTTCGGGTTGGTTTGGTATACGGCCTACGTTACGTAGCGCTACCAAACTACTTTTCCAATGTGCTTTTGTCTGCGTTGTCGTATACGCGTCGCTGGTCCTGGCAAAAGAAGAGACGTTCAGCCTCTCGGCGTTGGGCGCTTGCTTTACCTTGGGACAGACGGGGTGGTTTGTTAAATCGTATCTTGTGCTTTTTATATTAAGTCCTGTGCTGAACAGCTACGTCGAACACACCGACCGCCACAATCAGCAAAGGGTGTTGCTGGCGTTCTATCTCTTTCAGACGCTGATAGATTGGGTGTTTAATCTCGATACCGACAGTCAGCGGGGATATTCTGCCTTATCCTTCATCGGCCTTTATCTGTTGGCGCAATACGTGCGTCGCTTTGAGCTGACACGCCTGCACACCTATCACCGCCGAATCTTTCTGCTGCTCTATCTTGGCATTGCAGGCGTGATGGTTGCCGTCGGCTCGGCGGCTTACTTTGCCTGTGGCATCGATATTTTTCACCGACTGATGTACTATACCTCGCCGCTCGTCGTAGTTCAGTCGCTGGCGCTGTTGTTGTACGTCGAGCGGCTGTCGTTTCAAAGTGCATCGGTCAACCGCATAGCAGCATGCTGCCTTGCCGTTTATCTGGTGCATCAGTATCCTGCTCTGCGCCCGTTTTACAACAACCTCTGCATTTACGTTTACACCCATTGCGCACCTTTGCCGGGCATTGCGGGGCTTTTGCTTTTGCTGTGTTTGATTTATGTCGCCTGCATCGGGGTAGATATGTTGCGCCAATGGGCGTGGAGGGGATGCCTGAAGCTATTTAACAAGTAGCGCCGCGCTGCCTATGCGCCATTTAAACAAAGAGCGAACGTTCTCAACCGAGAACGTTCGCTCTTTTTGCTTTCTGCAGATTGCCCGATGTGGCGGATGCTGTTTGCCTTATATATATAAAAGGTGAGCCACTTGCAGACAGAACCCGCTGCGCTTGATGACTGTTACAGGATATGGGGAACGTCTTTCAGACTTTTTTCGATATCTTCGTCGCTGATAGCATAGTTACGAAGGTCGCCGTTCAAATACTGGTCATAAGCCGTCATGTCGAGCAAACCGTGACCGGATAAGCTGAATAAAATAACCCGTTTACGCCCCTCTTCCTTGCACTTCTTAGCTTCGCGAATAACCTCGGCGATGGCATGACTGCTTTCGGGTGCGGGGATGATGCCTTCGGTGCGTGCGAATAAAACGCCTGCTTCGAAAGTTTCGATCTGCGGAATATCTACGCCATACATCAACCCATCTTTGATAAGTTGAGAGATAATCATTCCTGCCCCGTGGTATCTTAGTCCACCGGCATGAATATTCGACGGTTTAAAGTCGTGTCCCAGCGTGTACATCGGCAGCAAAGGTGTATAGCCTGCCTCGTCGCCGAAGTCGTATTGAAAAACACCTCGCGTCAGCTTCGGACAGCTTGCAGGTTCGGCAGCGATAAAGGCTGTAGATTTGGCGCCCGATATATTATGCCGCATAAAGGGGAATGCCAGTCCGCCAAAGTTGCTTCCGCCGCCGAAGCAGCCAATCACCATATCGGGATACTCGCCCGCCATTTCCATCTGCTTTTCGGCTTCAAGCCCGATAACCGTTTGGTGCAGCGCCACGTGGTTCAACACCGACCCCAGCGTGTATTTGCAGTTGGGCGTTGTGGTAGCCAGCTCAACAGCTTCAGAAATGGCTGTCCCCAACGAACCCGGATGCATCGGGTCGCGCGTGATGATATCTTTGCCGGCACGGGTAGACATCGACGGAGACCCCGTAACCTCAGCCCCGAACGTGCGCATGATGAGCGAGCGATAAGGTTTCTGTTGCATCGAAATCTTTACCTGGTATACGGCAGCCGACAGTCCGAACACGCTGGCGGCATAGCTTAGGGCTGCTCCCCACTGTCCGGCGCCCGTTTCGGTGGTAACGTTGGTAGTGCCCTCTTGCTTGCAATAGTAGCATTGCGGCAGTGCCGAGTTAATTTTATGCGAGCCCAGCGGGTTAATGCTTTCGTTTTTAAAGTAGATATGTGCCGGCGTGTTCAGCGCCTGTTCGAGCGCATAGGCGCGTACAAGCGGGGTAGAACGATAATACTTGTATTTATCTTGCACCTCTTCGGGAATGTCTATCCATGCGTGTTCGCTGTCCAGTTCTTGTTTGGCACACTCCATACTAAAGATGTGGGCCAAATCTTCTGCGCTCAACGGTTCTTTCGTAGCGGGGTTGAGCGGTGGCAGCGGCTTGTTCTTCATGTCTGCCTGAATGTTATACCATTGCATAGGAAGTTCGTTCTCCTGCAACAAAAATCTTTTTTGCTTCTTCATATACTTATTGCTTTAGGGGTAAAACCTTATGCAAAGATAACGAAAAAAGCCCACAAACAGCCCCTTTCGCCTTTGTTTTTGGGCAGAACGGCGGCGCAAAGCTCGATGAGGCGAGCCGAACGGGGGAGTGAAATGCGATAAAAACAGCGAGATATAAGCGTTTCTAAGAGAAATTTAAAAGAAAAAACAAGAAAATACGGGCATATTTTTACCTTGAAAAACTTCTAAGTGTAATCAGAGGCCTCAGAAGAACCTTAAAGAACTTTTAAGTGCAATCAGAGGTCTCGGAAGGACCTCTAAGAATTTTCAGGTGGAAATAATTACGCTTTTATCAGCTATAAAGTGTTTTAACAAGCAGGTTTGGGATAAACGGGAATAAGAAAAAGCCGTTAGGTACGGCAGAGAACGTAGGCGAGGGTGAAGTTTTGGCGCAACCCCCGCAAAAAAGGTTGCAACAAGCAAAACAACTCCGGAGGAGCGGCAGAGCCCAGCCGCCTCTTCGAGGTTTGTATGGGTTTTATCCGATGCGTAACCGCCGCGCCATTATTTCTTAACGGCAGCCTCGAGTTTTTCTGAAGGTTTGTAAGCCTTGTTCAAACCGGCTACCACCTCGTTGGTTATGTCGAAAGCCTTGTCGGCATAAAGCAGGTTGTCGCCCGCCTTGCTGAGGATAAGACTGTACTTTTTATCTTTGTTGTAGACTGCAAGAAAATGCTGAATACTATCGCGCAGGGCAGCATTGTAGCTGTCGGTTTCTGCCTGAAATTCAGTAGTAAGCCGTTGGTTCAGTGCCTGCAGGTCGTTGTTCTGCTTCTGCAGTCCTGCCTGTATGGCCTCAGCCTGCTCGCGTGTGTAAGCGTTCTGCTGTACCTTTTGCTGAAAGTTGGCAGCTGCCGACTGCAAGGCGCGTTGCTTTGCAGCGAGTGTATTCTGTATATTCTGGCCTTTCTTTTGCAGAACGAGCGAGTAATCTTTACAGAACTTGTACTGACTCATAATCGAGTCTACCTCAACGTAGGCAATCTTCATCGCTGCCGTACTTTTAGAAGAGTTGCTCTCTTTCGCCTCGGGTTGCGAGTTGCTCTTGTTGCATGCTGTTGTCGTCAATGCTGCAAAGGCAGCTATTGTCAACATTTTGAAAACGTTTTTCGTATTCATTGTTGTTATTATTAGTTTTTATCTCTTTTCCTTAACGGCCTTTCTACTTTGCTGTCTCGCCTCTTTGTCTTGGTCGATTACGCAATGAATGCCTTGCTTTCTTAATGCCTCGTTATCGTGGATGTGTTGTGAGGCAAACTTACCGTGCTTTTTAATGATAAGTTTGATGCTTAACAATGCTAAGGCAATAGCAATTATTAACACGCTCAACGTTAAAGTTTCTGCCATTTTGCTTATATTTGCATTCCGTTAAAATCGTACGCTCGAAAGCGTTGCAAAGGTATATAATTAATACGATAATCAGTCAAAAATAAATCAAAATATGAATAAAAGTAATTTAACGCCAATCGGCGTATTTGAACAGTTTAAGAAGATTAACGGCATCCCCCGTCCTTCTAAGCACGAAGAGAAAATTGTAGCCTATCTCAAAGAGTTTGCCGAACAACACGGGCTCGACTTCAAGGTGGACAGTTCCTTGAATGTTATTATTCGCAAAGGAGCAACACCCGGCTACGAAAACCGTAAAACCGTGATTTTGCAAAGCCATACGGATATGGTGTGCGATAAACTCGTAGACATAGAATTCGATTTCAACAAAGACGCTATCCAGAGCTATGTGGATGGCGATTGGATGAAAGCTAAAGGCACAACACTGGGGGCCGACGACGGTATCGGTGTTGCGATAGAACTAGCAATATTAGCCGCCAAGGATATTGAGCACGGGCCGTTGGAATGCGTGTTTACCAGCGATGAAGAAACACAGCTGACAGGTGCCTCGGGTATGGGCTCAGATTTCATGACGGGCGATATGCTCATTAACCTTGACTCGGAGGATGAAGGGCAGATTTTTGTTTCGTGTGCAGGAGGAAGAAGCACACGTGCCCGCTTCCACTTTAAACGCGAAACGGCTAACGACTATTTCTTCTTAGAACTGTCACTGAAAGGACTTACGGGCGGACACTCGGGCGATGATATTAACAAGAAGCGCGCCAATGCCATCAAAGTGCTTTCACGATTTGTATATATGGAACAAGAGAAGTTTGACGTTCGGCTAAGTCGATTTGATTCGGGAAAGTTGCATAACGCTATTCCCAGAGACGGACGTGTGGTAATTGCTGTTCCCAACGACGTGAAAGAACAAGTGAGAGCCGATTGGAACGTCTTTGCATCGGAAGTAGAAGCTGAATTTCACGTTACCGATACGGCTATGGTGTTCGGAATGGAGAGCGTTGGAGCTGAAAAGGTGCTGCCTACTGATGTGAGTCGTCGCCTGATACAGGCTTTGCAAGCGATGACCAATGGCATTTTTGCCATGTGTCAGGATAAGGCATTGGGCGACTTGGTAGAGACTTCGAGCAACGTTGCCGCAGTAAAAATTTCTGAAGACAGTGTTGAGATACTGGCGTCACAACGCAGTAACGTAATGAGTAACCTAACCAATCAGTGTAACGCTATCAAGGCTGTATTCCAGTTGGCAGGTGCCGATGTGGAACAAACCGACGGCTATCCGGCATGGCAAATGAATCCTAATAGCGAGCTAACCCGACTAACGGTAGAGGCTTACAAAAAGCTGTTCGGAAAGGAACCCATCGTACGTGGCATCCATGCAGGGTTGGAATGCGGTTTATTCTCTACCCGTTACCCGCATCTCGACATGGTTTCTTTCGGTCCGACCCTTCGCGATGTACATACACCCGACGAACGTCTGTATATCCCCACCGTTCAGATGGTTTGGGATCATTTGTTAGAGATATTAAAAAATATCCCCGTAAAGCAACATTAGAGGTATGAAGATTTACCGAATAATACCGGCAGCGCTGTTGTTGCTTGTATTAGCAGGGTGCGGCAAGCAACATAAGGCGAAAGCCCTTGTATCTGAATTTCTTGAAATGTATGCTGTAAATGCGTCGACCTCTATTGAGAAAATTACCAACCTCGACTCAACGGCCTACATCAACGACGAGGTGATAGAACAGATGCGGGAAAATGCGAAGAAGTCAGGATTGCTGAAACCGGAGGTACGTTACGGTAATCGACCGGTTCACAGCAAAACACTCTTGTTTACAATGGTAACATATAGTATAACCGGCAATAACAATGAGCGCAAGGAGTACCGACAGACTTTCTACCTCAACCCCGAACTAACAGAAGTGGTGGCTGTAAAAGAATAGCAAGTACAGCTATAGAAGAACCCTCGTAAAATAATCGATATGAGCGAACCCTTAGCAGAACGAATGAGGCCCCGCACATTGGACGACTATGTCGGTCAAAAACATTTGGTGGGTCCCAATGCAGTATTGCGCAATATGATCGATGCGGGGCGCATCACCTCTTTTATATTATGGGGGCCGCCAGGTGTGGGCAAAACAACGCTGGCACAGATTATCGCCAATAAATTAGAAACTCCTTTCTACACACTAAGCGCGGTAACAAGTGGAGTAAAGGATGTGCGCGAGGTAATAGAGCGCGCCAAGTCAGGACGGTTCTTCGGTTCAATTTCACCTATTTTATTTATAGACGAAATACATCGCTTCAGCAAGTCGCAGCAAGACTCGCTGCTCGGCGCTGTAGAGAAAGGCGTGGTAACATTAATAGGTGCCACCACCGAAAACCCCTCGTTCGAGGTTATCCGCCCCTTACTTTCTCGATGTCAACTGTACGTGCTGCAACCTTTATCCAAAGACGACTTAGAAGAATTAACACAGCGAGCTATCCGTCAGGACATAGAGTTGCAGAAGCGGAAAATCACCATTAAGGAAAATGGAGCGCTGTTCAGGTTCAGCGGGGGTGACGCCCGCAAGTTACTCAACATCTTAGAATTGGTTGTGGAAGCCGAAAGTGATAAGACGAAAGAGTTAGTGATAGACGACGAGCTGGTTGCGACACGCCTTCAACAAAATCCACTGGCCTATGATAAAGATGGCGAAATGCACTACGATATTATTTCGGCCTTCATCAAAAGCATACGCGGAAGCGATCCTGATGCCGCCCTCTATTGGATGGCGCGAATGATTGAGGGAGGAGAAGACCCACAGTTTATTGCCCGACGACTAATTATCAGTGCCGCCGAAGACATTGGGCTGGCCAACCCCAACGCCCTGCTCATCGCAAACGCAGCTTTCGATGCCGTGATGAAAATCGGTTGGCCCGAAGGGCGTATTCCTCTTGCCGAGGCTGCGGTATATTTAGCCACAAGTCCTAAGAGCAATTCGGCCTATATGGGCATCAATACCGCTTTAGAATTAGCAAAAGAAACAGGTAATCTTGCCGTTCCACTGCATTTGCGAAATGCTCCCACGCAGCTAATGAAACAACTGGGATACGGCGATGGATATAAATACGCACACGATTATCCCAATCATTTCGTTGACCAACAATACCTGCCCGACGAGCTCAAGGATACCCGCATCTGGCATCCGCAGCAATCGCCTGCCGAAGAAAAACTGCATCAGCGAATGGCCGAGTATTGGGGCAAGCGATTTCGATAGGCTTATCTACCTATCTCACTTCAAGGCCATTCACTTATCAACTCAAAACTTATCCATTTATTCGTATAATGAAAATCGTAGTATTAGACGGCTATTGTGCCAACCCGGGCGACTTCTCTTGGAACGAACTCGCCTCTTTCGGAGAACTCACCGTCTACGACAGAACTTCACACGAAGAGGTCATCGCCCGTGCACACGACGCCGACATTCTGCTGACCAACAAAGTTATTCTCAAGGGCGATACGCTGCTGCAACTTCCCCGTCTCAAATACATCGGCATCCTCGCCACGGGCTACAACATCATCAACCCGGAAGAAACCACCCGCCGCGGTATCGTCGTGTCTAACGTGCCTGCTTACAGTACCGACAGCGTGGCACAGATGGCGTTTGCCCACATCCTCAACATCACCAACCGAGTAGAGCATTATGCCGACAAAAACCGAAAGGGAGAATGGAGCCGGGCTGCCGACTTTTGTTATTGGGACACCCCACTTCACGAGTTGGCAGGTAAAACACTCGGCATTGTAGGGCTTGGCAACATCGGCTGCAAATTGACACAAATAGCGCGAGTGTTCGGCATGGACGTATTTGCTGTTACCAGCAAAAGTTCGTCTGAGTTGCCCGAAGGTATTCAAAAAACCACGTTAGACGGGTTGCTTGCCGTAAGTGATGTGCTCTGCCTGACTTGTCCGCTGACCGAAGACACGCGCGAGATGATAAACCAACAAACGCTAAGCAAGATGCGAAAAGGCGCCATCCTTATCAACACCAGTCGCGGACCGCTGATTAACGAAGCAGATGTAGCCGCAGCACTGGCCGAAGGCAAACTGGCCGGTTATGGTGCCGATGTAATGAGTAACGAACCACCTCGCCCCGACAATCCATTGCTGGCTCAACCCAACGCCTTTATTACGCCACACATTGCATGGGCCACCACCGAAGCGCGAGCCCGACTATTGCATACGGCCATCGACAACGTAAAGGCCTTTATCAACGGCACACCGCAGAACGTTGTGAATTCAATTTAAGAACTAAAAATAAGAATTATATCGGTTGGAAATGGAATTCGCAACACCGAAATACTCCATACAATCTGCAGAACGCAATCCAACACCGGAATGCTTAGCGCAGTGCAGCGAGGCAGAATCCGATAAACCCAATTAGCTCCCCCCCTCTTTCCTACACACCCCTTATTCATTTATCCCTTTTCTTTAATAAATATGCCTTACAGCGACCCCGAACTGGTTAGCACAGTTCAAAAAGTAATCGAATTTGTCGGAACCTTTGCCTTTGCCATCTCAGGCATCCGACACGCAGCCGCCAAGCACTTCGACTGGTTTGGCGGAATGGTTTGTGGCATTGCCGTAGCCATCGGCGGCGGAACCATTCGCGATATGATGCTCGGCGTAACCCCCTTCTGGATGACATCAGCCCTCTACATCATTTGCACCGCCCTTGCCCAACTCTCCGTCATTATCTTCGCTAAATACGTCAACCGCCTCGACAATGCATGGTTCGTCTTCGACACCTTAGGACTGGCTCTCTTTACCATCGCCGGAATGCAAAAAACACTCGCCATGGGCCATCCCTTTTGGGTCGCCATCATCATGGGCTGCATCACCGGTTCAGCGGGCGGCGTTATCCGCGACGTACTGCTTAACAACGTTCCCGTCATCTTTCGAAAAGAAATTTACGCCATGGCCAGCATTGCCGGCGGTCTGCTTTATTGGGCGATGTATGCACTGGGTGTCGAACTCGGCATTACCGTCATCATCTGTTTCTGCGTGATATGCCTTATCCGCTTCATCGCCATGAAATATCACATCTCCCTACCACGGCTGTAGAATTTCAATTAGTAAGCTTGCCCTCACCTACTGAAACAACAAAGGGTGAAAAGATGCAGTTCGCCCCCTATGACGCCGGCATCTTTTCACCCTTTTACCCTTTCGTTTGTTACCTTTTCATTTTTTCTCTCCCTTTACAAAAAGCTTCTGACGATACGTACCCACGTTGCGCAGTTTGCCCTCCTTCTCCAGTTTGGCAACCAACCCATAGGCATAGGTTTTAGAAACGCCCAGCTCGTAACGCAAATCGCGCACGGTAATGATAGGTTTCTCAACAAATAGCGCTTCAATAGCCTCGTCTACCTCTTTGGCTGTAGGCGTTTCGCTGCTGCCCATACGGTACGTCATGTTCTCGAACCGAACATCTCTCAGCGCCTCAAGAAACTCTTTATCGGGCTGAAACTTCACCGTTCGCACGCCGGCATTGCGCAGCCTGTAATGTTTCGTGCGCGGATCCTGATACAGTTCGCCCTTCACCGCGATTGAAAAGTAGCCGAAACCCGGTAGATGCACATGATTACCCAGCTTAAGTTGCTCTACCGTTTCCTCCTTTAACGCCGTAACAGCACCCACCACGTCGGCCTCTGTGAGCGACGTATTCTGCTGTATTCGCCAACCGATATGTTTCAGTCCGACCGTTCCGTTTTTCACCGTAATAGCTTTAAACTCTGCATTTTTCGGAAGACCGCCACGCGTCTTCAATAACTTATAAAATACGCTCATAATGCTGTTGATTTAGGTTTATATTTGATTTCTTTAGAAATTACGCGCTATTTCTTTAGAAATTACATTCAATCTCTTTAGGGTTTGCATTCGCTTTTCTTAGTACTTGCATTCCTGATATGCCGCATCTATCTAATTCCTTACACGTGCGGAAATCTTTCCGTACATGTAAGGAAAATTGTCCGCACGTGTAAGGAAAGTTTTCCGCCCATGTAAGTACATTTATTATTGCGGTACAAAGATAATACGAATTACGTTACTTCAGCTAATCAACTCTACTTAATCTTTGATAAAAGATACCTAAACTTGGTATAAGAAATGATGATAACAGAAAATACTCATCGGTAGCTGAACACGCCTCGCCTATTCATCTTGCAACACTTGTTTATTGTTACATCCCCTCGGAATAAAGGTGAAAGGTTGAAAAGGTGAAAAAGTGAAAGGAGGCAGGCACCACATAAAGAGCAAAAAGCAAGTAATGTAGTACACCTATCCCCTTATTCGGCCTTGATAGCGAATAGAGAGTAACTGAAGAAACTGTATATTATCAAACAAAAGCACACTGCTATGCCTCGAACTAAGTTTGGGGGTTGGTATTAATTATTAATAAAAATATTTTTACAAAATGACAACTAAAAAGAGGTTATCCTCACCTTCTAAGCTGAGTTCTTCTGAGTTTTTATTAAAGGACATCCGTCGTAACACAAAACGTATTTTCACCTTAGAGCAAAAGGTTTTAATCGTGATGGAAGGTATCTGTGGCGAGCAGAGTATCGCCGAACTTCGTCGTAAATATGATATATCCAACAGTACCTATTACAAATGAAATAAGGAGGTTGTTAAGGCGGGCAAATTGTGTACTTTTGTTTAACAACGTACAATAAAATTACTTGCAATGTAAAGATATTATATTTATATTTGCAAAATAAACAATAGTAATAACCGGTAAAAAGATACACTAAGCACCAAAATGTATGGACTGTAATTACAAAAATCAAGCATTAACTCCATAGGGACTGTTTTTAAGATCACATGGGGACTGTTTCAGAGATCTTTTTCACCTTAATTATTTGGGGACAATCTATTTATAAATAACTTAACATTTTGATTATAAAAAATGATTAAAAAGAGCTTAGAAGAATTGGTCTCTTCATTATCTGTTCTTAATGAGAAACAACGAAGTATCTTTGTTGGTGGTGGCCACGCATCATGTGTGTTTAATTGCTTTGATTACTTAGCATGGTTTTGCACACGATGCTGATTATGATTATCAAATCCAATAAAGAAGCTTTCATAATGATATTATCATAATTTCAAACTAAAATAGTACAACTATGAAGATGAAAATAGGTGAACTTGTTATTGTTTTTCTTTTGTGTACCATATCAACTGCTGCGCAACCCAAAGTTATTCTGATTGATATGGATGTTGATACAATATCCCTGAAGTATAAGTTTATGGGATCCGTTTCAAAGGATCTTACATCAATGAATGTAGATTACAAAAAGCCTGTTGGTTTTAAAGAATTAGGTACTTATGAATGTTTCGAGGAAACCCCTAAATTAGAAGAGGCATTCTCATGTCTTCTTAGCTTAATTCAAGCTGATGATAATCAGTTCAAAGTGTTTTTGTCACGAATACCGAAATACAATAAAGAAAAAATCTTGGATATGAGAAAATTAGTTCCAGATTTCGATCCTGATGAAATTCCGGTTAATCATATGAAACATATCATTAAAGTGTTTTATGGCAAGGAGAAGGCTAACAATTGGCAACAATTTGTTACTTTTTATTCAAGTAAAGAAGCACATAAAAAATTTAATGCAGATTCAGCAATGAGACTATCTATTTCGCTCCCTCCACAAGATGCTTATCAAAGCGTATTTAAAAATATAGAAGTTTTAATTTTTCAGAAAAAAGCGTGTGGCGCTATTTGTTTAATTTGCTTCTATACTGATATTGCCCTTAATCATTTTGACAGCTACTGGAAAAAAATAGAAAAAGTTTGTGTATACGGTGACTAGTTTTCTTGCAGAATAAACTTACTCATTCTTATTCAATGACAAGTGGTTTATAAAAATTGCTAACCTTGCGGTTGATGCAATGCAATGAAGCTATGGTGATAATTTTAATGATAATGAAAAAGTTCTTGTTAATTTATTTGTTTGCGTTTTGTGTAATTACATCACAAGCTCAGTATGTAATGGTTGACACCCTTAAGCTGAACAAGGCAGAGCGTGCACTGGCCAAAGATAACTCGTTGAAAAACCAAAAGGCGTTCTTCGACGCCTTCCCAAAGGATTGGCCCCAGTACATTACGACTTATCAATATTTAGAGGTAAAGGGATTTGATAAGACCATGTATGACAAAGCAGACACTCAATTAGCCACCTTTGCAAAGAAACTTACTTTGATAGACGACTCCACATATTGTGCCCGATTGGTGAATTTGGCTATTGGAGCAGAATTGGATGCCGATGCCCCAAACTATCTTCAGGAACTTCAGCACGATGTTATGAGGAGAAAGACAGGGACTATGTTGAAGATTATATCGCAATTAATTGAGGGAGACCAGATGCTTTACTGGCAGTTTTATTGGTCGAGTTTGTTTTGCAAACCGTATATTGAGGCGGAATACAACAAGCTGTACGACCAACTGAAAGACAAATATCCGTCAGAGATGAAGATAATGTCCATAGCCTTTGAGTACTTCTGCGGAAAGTCCTTTTTTATGACAGATGGGCACATAGACGGTAAAACTTTTGAAGTTGAGAAATAATAGTCAAACGGGCATAGGCTTTGTGGTTGTAGATTTATTTATAGTTACATATTTAAATTGTTAGTATAATTGTCAATGTGCACACCTTTTGAGGTTTAAAATCAAGATGAGTGCGTTTGTTTCTTCGAGAATAAGCCAGAGGCTCTGCCCGTGCGCATTGAAAAAAGTAGGCAATTGGATCTATTCTAAGATAATACTTATCCCGAACTGGCGTAGAAACTGAGAGAGAATATATCAACGGAGTATATCCCCTTACTTGTTAATCTTAGTCTGAACTTAACGCAGCGATTCTTCTACCCACGCTTTCAGCTTTTTTTCGCTCCAACCGTTTACACGTGTGGCGGGCTTCCATGTTACATCATAATTGATGGATTTGTGCAAGTGCTTGTCTGTCTCACCTGGTCCGCTACTATGAGAGGTGAAGAAGGGTACGATTGTTTTTCCTTTGAGATCGTGTGCTTCAAGAAAGGTGTTGATGATATTCGGAGCAATGTACCACCAGATGGGGAAACCAATAAATACAACATCGTAATCCGTTATGTTCTCAACTTTCCTTGCGATAGCAGGGCGGCTGTTGGGATTGGTTTTCATCTCGTAGTTCACACGTGCATTATCGTCTGTCCAATCCACATCTGCATCCGTGTAGGGTTGTGCAGCCTGAATTTCGAAGAGGTCGGCACATGCTTGCTTGGCGATCTTTTCGGCATAGCCTTTGGTCGTGCCCGAATAAGAAAAATAAACCACTAATACTTTCTTTTCCATTTTTTTATCCTCCAGCTTATTGTTTGTTAATGTATTACCTTTGCAGCTTACCAGTGTGAGTAAGACTGCCATCATTGAAATAACTCTGTTCATACTTTTGAATGTTTATAGGTTTATTGTTTTGGAAAAAAGAACGGCAGCGTATTGTAGATATACTTCACCATGGGGTGGTACTCGTGAACGGTTCCGTCTTTCTCGCGAGGTGTGGTGTTCTGCACTGCCTTTTACCAGAATCAGTTGAATGAGAGAATTTATTTTTATTCATACAGCATATCGCTTCGTGTTTGATACTGCAAAGTTACGTCATATTTTCTCTCCACCTTTTACACAAAATTCCGTTGGCCTGCACTTTTTTAGAAAAAGAAAAACTTTACTGTTTTTGTTTGACAACATGCAATAATCAACTACACCAGTTTGGGATAAGTAAGTTTATCTGCTTAGAATGCCATCATAGGACCGCCCATACCAATTCGGGGAGGCCGACCGTTACCAAATCTATTTTTGTTATCCCCACCGCCGGGACCTCCGGGAGGCATTCCCGGGCCGTCTCCGTCAGGCCGACGATTGTTGCGCATTTGCTGGCGAGCCTCTTTACCGCCGAAAAGATTAAGCCGATAAACCACGTGCAGCATTACATAGCTGTTGATGCTGTTGTATTCGGTGTCGGTACGCTGATAAGCATTGATTACTCGGCTGAAATTGCTTTGGCGTTGCAGTAGGTCGTAGAATTGCAGACTGACGCTTAAAGGACTGCCTTTAAGGAAACTTTGAGACAGTTGCGCATTCCATACCAGTTCGTTCGTGTTCAGCGATTTGTCGCTGTATCCGCGTCTGCTGTTCTGATGCAAATCGGTAGCCAGCTGCATCCCCCAAGGCAGTGTAACGTTTACCGTACCTCCGTAGGCAAACTGCCAAGTGTTGAGGTTGTTTTGCAACTGCAGCTGATTCTTAGAATGGGCATAGGTAAACGAACCGTCGAGCTCTACCTCAAGCCAGCTGTTACGGTAGCTTCCGGCCAGTCTTTCAGATAGGTTGAGCGAGCGTGTTACGTTTCGCTGCGAACTGGATGTTCGGCTCAAACTGATATAACCCACATAATTATTATAGCCTATATTACTAAAGGTGTTGACATTCCACACACCCGCCGTATCTATTGCTGTGCTGTACATCAAACCTGCATTCATATTCCAATTGCCGTTGATGTTATCGGGCTGTGAAATACGCCCACCCGTTGTTTTGTCGTACACCACGCGATTACTTATGGCGTTACGCGTATTGCTGTAATCGAAGAACGACATAAAGGCTTGCTGCCGCTTCTCTATATAGGTGTTGTAGAAGAACCGCAAAGAGTTGGTAAACGAGGGCTGAAGTCCCGGGTTACCTTTGCTGATATTCAGCGGGTCGCTGTCGTCGGTAATATCAAGCAAATCGGCCATTGCCGGCTGAGATGTGGTGCCCCGGTAATTGATGCGCAATTTGCTTACGTCACTGAACCGATAACGAAATTCAAACGCAGGTGTTATGTTTGTAACGGTGCGCATCGTGTCGGTATGTACGCCTTGATAAGTCTGCACAAAGTGCG
>ERZ773014.1233-NODE-1233-length-16638-cov-9.106072_pt1 | contig 16638 bp, 21 predicted proteins | sample MGYA00580841_ERZ773014 | MGnify/ENA primary metagenome ERZ773014 (study PRJEB29015, sample SAMEA2737989) | human oral metagenome | biome: human oral; feature: human-associated habitat; material: dental | place: China | collected 2067 ...
TGATGAGCCCCTATGGGGCGTTACTAAAGCCCCCGGCTACGCCGGGGGATCTTTACTGCGTGCTCACCTGGAACTCGGTGCCGGGTTCCAGGACCCTGAATTTGGACGGGATGCGTACAGTTGTTGCGAGAGAGCCAATCCGAGTGGATTCGCAAATGCCACGGGTGCCTTCATAAGATGAGATGCCCATGATGTCCGGTCTCAAAAGGAATGCAAGCGACTCCGCCTACCATCTAAGAGGCCAGTGTTGTCACAGCGTTGCCGATGGGTGGTGACGTAGAGCCATGGAGGGCGACGGGATCCGTGTCCGCCCCTTATATCACCTGTAGGAAGTCTTGGGCTACGTGAATCGCCAAGGGGAGGCACATGTTGCCTCTCTTTCTGACAATCCAGCATAGAACGAGATGTGTGACGAAGGTTATACCAAGCTGTACGGTAAACAGCGCATCCCATGTCCTGATCTGCATTTGATAGGGAATATGTGATGCCGTGAACAGGGCGGCGCCCATGCAGTAGATGAGTTTTCGGTTGACGGGAAGCGAAAAAAGGTGGCTTTGTATAAACCCCCTAAAGAGGATTTCTTCCCGAACTGCAATCCAGACGATGTAATAGGCGATAGCTGGCAGTGCGTATTCCAAGGACATCCCGTATATGTACACGCCAATTAGCAGTTCTGCTGCGAAGGCGCATAGCATGACAGCCGAGTCTCGCTTCAGATGATTTGGGTACAACCCGAGCTCCTTCAAGCTGTGATCATGCTTCAGAGAGATGAGTATCGCCAACCCCGGCGCGATAACGCCGGCGCACCAATAGACAAGCGAGTTATCGGCAAATTTGCCCTCGATATAAAGGCAAAGCATTTGGACGCCCCAGACGAGAAACGCATACGTCTCATCCCCTCTCGGCCTTTCGTGATACATCTCCATATCTCAATACCGCCTTCGAAGAGTTTTGGAACGTATGAGCCGCCTGCCTGTTGCTACAACTTACAGCAATCGCTCTTATATCGGACATTATCGTTTGGTATGTACGCATAGATGCAGTTCATATCTCAGCGTCTGAGGCCCCATTGTACACAATCGGTTTTAACTTTCTTGGTTTCTCCTAGACGGGGGCCTACATATCTGTCTTTTACAATGTCTATGCCATACGGTGGGGCGATGAGTGTCAGTCAGGTTGGTTGTCAAGCTATCCAGCATAAATCGCTTCAATTAATCTCTGGGATGAAAGACTGCTATCATCCTAAACCGCAAGGCGGTCAACTACCGTGGCAGGATATAGCCAACTGTCTTGATAAAAAGTAGCCAACTACCGTGGTAAAATATGACCAACTACCGTGTTTATGCTGATGAAAAGGTTTTTGGTGAACGCTGTGAAAGAATACCTTCCTAGAGTATGCGACGAGCTTCTAGCTTTCCGTTTGCGTTCAAAAGGGGCCGTGCTCGTTGAGGGTCCGAAATGGTGCGGCAAGACAACCACGTGCGTCCAGCAAGCGCGAAGCGTCTTGTATATGCAGGCTCCCGAAACGCGCGAGCAGAACATGCGCATGGCGGAGCTTAGCCCCCAGCTACTTCTCGACGGTGACGCACCGCGTCTCATCGACGAATGGCAGGATGCACCTTCTCTGTGGGATGCGACTCGTTTCGAAGTTGATCGGCGCGACAAGTTCGGTCAATTCATCCTGACTGGTTCGAGCGTGCCAGTCGATGTTCGCAAGATGGCCCACTCCGGCACCGGGAGGATCGCCAGGTTGCGCATGCGGCCGATGTCGCTGCTCGAGTCGCGAGACTCGTCGGGCTCGGTTTCACTTAAGGGCATGTTCGCGGGTGAACGGCCGACTGCTCGGGCGCAGGTGGGCACCATAGAAGACCTGGCCTTCCTTGTCTGCCGGGGAGGTTGGCCGAAAGCGGTCGGACAGGATCGGAACGTCGCCTTACAGCAGGCACTCGACTATGTTGACGCTATTATCGACGTTGATATAAGTCGCGTCGATGGCGTCAACAGAAGCGAAGCCTCTGCGCGCGCGTTGCTTCGATCCTATGCAAGGCTCAGCTCCTCGCAGGGTGCGCTCGAATCCGTCCGCAAGGATATGGATTCCGCCGCTGCGCTGGGAGAGAGTGCCTTCTTTGGCTACATCGAGGCTTTGAGGAGACTGTTCGTTATCGAAGACCTCGAGGCTTGGAGTCCGAACCTGCGCTCCAAGACGGCGATACGCACTTCTCCGACGAGACACTTCGTCGATCCCTCGATTGCAGCTGCGGCACTCGGAGCGTCTCCAGCCGACCTTGTCGCTGATCTGAACACGTTTGGTCTCCTGTTCGAGAGCATGTGTATCCGCGACTTGCGGGTTTACGCATCCGCTATGGACGGCTCGGTGGCACATTACCGCGACAAGTCCGGTCTTGAAGCCGACGCCGTAGTCCATCTTCGCGATGGCTCCCACGGCCTTATCGAAGTTAAGCTCGGCGGCGAGTCCGCCATCGCGCAGGGAGCGCAGTCGCTCAAGACGCTTGCAGACAAGGTTGATCAGAAGCGCATGGGCGCGCCGGCGTTTCTCATGGTGCTCGTTGGTTTGGGAGACTTCAGCTATTGTCGCGAGGACGGCGTGATGGTGGTGCCGGTAAGGGCTCTCGGTGTGTAGCAGCGGCAATCCGATCACGCTTGCAGGGTTTTTAGGGATCAACCATGGATGTCTCCAATGGAATCAAATCTCTGACAAAGGCGATCGCCACGATCAGGAAATTGACAGGACTGCCTATCTCCGAGATATAGAATCCAAAGAAGAGGCGCTGAAACAGCTTTATAGGTGATATGGGTTCTTACTTTGAACCCAGTTGCTTGCTATCAAGCGATGTTGCCGCCGGCCATACCGAATACTCTTCCGAGGGCCAATTTACCCCTTAGCGAAGGTTGGGGAGGGTCTGCTGCAGTTCATCGCGGCGTGATTTCGGCCGTGCATCGCAACCCCTCGTCTCAGCATTTCAGATGCTTATCTCAGACGGGTTCGGGAACCCACCGGCACGCCCTTTCGCGGTGTTCTCAGACAACCTCGGAACATTCCCTAAAACGGCCGTTTTTGGAACGAGGATAGGAGCGATATGAGATTCGGGTATGCGCGGGTATCGACCGAGGAGCAGGGGCCCGATCGTCAGGTCGACGCGCTCGAGAGCGCCGGATGCGAGCGCATCCACCTCGAGAAGGCGTCCGGCGCAAAGGCAGGCCCGAGCTCGAGAAGCTGCTCTCCGCCCTCCGCAACGAGGGCGAGGTCGTCGTGGTCAAGCTCGACCGCATCTCGAGGTCTACCAAGCACCTGATCGGGCTCACCGAGGAGTTCGACGAGATAGGGGTGGACTTCATATCCCTGAACGACTCAATCGACACGACAATGCCGATGGACCGGTTCTTCTTTCGCGTGATGGCTCCGATCGCCGAGCTCGAACGAGACATGATTGTCGAACGGACGAAGAACGGGCTGTCTGTCGCACGCGGGGCCATGGTGGCGGGCGCCCGAAGGCTCCTGCCGGGGCGGTTTCGAAGGTGAAGCGCATGTACGAATCTGGGACGTTCTCCATCTCGGAGATCACGGGAGCGACTGGCGTCAGCAAGAGCACGCTGTACCGAAGCCTTGCACACGAAGCCGACGAGCCGCCGTCCGCCGGGACGAAGGCCGTACAATGTGGGAGCGCGAATAGGAGGGAAGATGGCAAGGGATGACATCGGCATGCGAGCAAGAAAGCCCATGCTCACAGTGAACGAGCAGATCGAGCACCTCAAGTCCAAGGGCGTGACGTTCGACCTCTGCTCGGAGGACGAGGCGGCCAGATACCTCTCTGTGGCAAACAACTACCTGCGTGTTGTCTCGTACAGGAAACTGTACTCTCGGCAGGTCGACGGTCCGAACCCCGGTTCGTACGTCAACCTCGACTTCAGGAATCTGGTCGAGCTCTCCTCGATAGACCGCCGTCTGTGGGAGGCGCTTCTCGCTGCCGTGATAGACGTCGAGCACTTCGCGAGGGTCGAGCTTTTACGGTGATGCGGCGAGCGCGCCGAGGACGGGTACTCCATCGTGTCGGACTACCTGGAATCCGTAAGCCCATCTCAGCGCTCCCGGATCGAGGGGACGCTCGACGCCAGAGGCGGCGGTGGAAGGGCGCACGACGAGTACTCGGGCGACCTCATCGCCCACTACGCCGGTCAGTATCCGATCTGGGTGTTCCTTGAAGTTGTGGAGTTCGGTGTGCGCGTCGACCTGTGGCGCTACTGCTCGGGGAGATGGGGCGAGCGGGGCATGCGTGACGAGCACTATGTCCTCAAGAGCGTCAAGGTCCTGCGCAATGCATGCGCACGACGGCCATCGTCAACGGCTTCGCGCCCGGGACGCCCAGCGACGTCCGGACCCCGAACGAGGTCGCCCGCGCACTTGCGGAAATCGGACTGAACAAGCGGGCGAGGCATTCGAAAATGTCGAACTCAAGGGTCCAGCAGATAACGATGACGGCCTTCGCCTACAGGGAGCTCGTCAAAGGAACCCACAGCAGGGAGATGTGCCGTATACTGGTAGACGCCTTCATCGCCAGATCAGAAGAGCGTTCGGGCTGGTATGTCCGATCGGACTATTTCCGTTCCGCCCTGGCCTTCTTGAACAGGGTGTTTGACAGATGGATCTAGGCGGTCCATAATGTATCCAGCTAAAAAACCTTAGGGTTTTGCGGGGCGGGGTTGCGAAAGCGGTCCTGCCCTAGTTTTTTGCCCATAGCCCGCGACGGAAGGTGCTCGACACGTTGTTGTCAAAATACTCCCAAATCTGGTACTGATTTGACATGTGGACCTGCGATGGCATCTGCCAGCATGACAATCGGACTGAAGCAGGAGAATCGCAAGAAGCTCGATCTCAAGATGTCAAAAGTATAGTGAAATCGTTATACATTTGACATAACAGGCGCATCCGACACCCTAACGCTGCGTCTGCAACGGTGATAAGTTACAAACGCGGTTTGTCATTGGTTGCGAACGGGCTTCCTCTATAGACCGTATACGCGTCGGAGCAGCTCGACGCCCTCGTCGAGCGTCAGGGGAATCCTCATCTGCTTCAGGGGAACGCCTTCAATCAGCACTGTCTCGCAGAACTCGGCCATGTCGGCGCGGATCGACTCGGGCAGCTCGGACAACGTGTTTGGGGTGAAGAGCTGGACAAGCCTGAAGACGTCCTTCTTGTGTTTTTTGACGTCGCTCGAATCGACCCTTTCGCCATTGGCCTTGCGCTTCGACAAGTCGAGGAACGCTTTCGCCTTGAAGGGCACGAGGTGCACCTCGTCGAGTACCGTGACGCCGCCGACCGTCTTGCGGCCGGACTTCATGTAGGCGTAGTAGTCGTCGTCGAGTAGGATGGCCGACAGGCTCGACGCCTCGTCATCTGCGGGCAGCGGCACGACGGTCAGCCCCTCGGCTCCTCGATGAACGAGGTGGCCTTGCTGAAAAGCTCCACCATGCTTGGGAAGCCGGCGACGCGCGGCTTGGTGAAGCGGTAGAAGTGGACGTCTGCCGAGCTCCTCCACCCGCAGTCGTAGTCGCCGTCTCTCACCAGTCTTCATACGGCCGCAGTGACCTCGGGCAGCAGGTTTTCGACGAGCAGGATGACGTCTATGTCCTTCGTCGCCCTGAAGTCGAGGTCAGCCCACTTAAGATGATGTCGCATGCCGTTCCGCCTATGATCGCATAGCAGTCCTCGAGGCCTTCCATGTACCTCGAGAAACGGTCCAACCCGTATACCTCGCCTACCGCCATAACTCCTCCTCAAACAGCGCGTTCAGCTGGCCAATCACGCGCTCGTCCCCTTCTCCTACGAGCGTCAGCGCGAGGGACACGTCGTCTATCGCACTCCTCCCAGCTATGCGCGGGTCGTATGCCCAGACCTGGATCTGGACCGTCTCCTCATCGGGAAGCTCACCAAGCTGAGCCTCATCGAATACGTAGTTTCCAAGCGCCCTCTTCGACACCGCGCGCTGCTCCGTTTTCGGAGTCGTCAGCATGCTGCGTTCGGAAAGCGCGCTCTCTCCCGCAAGCGGGAGGAGGCTCGTCTGAGCGTCTTTTCTCGCGTGCATAGTCCGTATGACGGGATTTCGCAGGCATTCCATCGCCCTCTTTACGAGGGCGTTTCTGTCCCCGTTGCGGCTGATGATCACCTCGCGCCCTTCCTTGGACTTCTCTACCAGGCCCCTGCGCGCAAGGTCGTCGAGCGCCCTCGAGACGCTGGACGACGGCATGCCGGTCACCTCCATCAGGCCTTCTGATGTGCGAAGCTCGGGGTCGGACATCAACGTGACCAGAACGGCCTGGGCGCCGGGAGCCAAGATTTTCGCGAGAGGGGCCCGCTCCCGCCCCGTGCTCGCCACGAAGCCGAGCATCGGGAGGAACGCCTGCCTGCCCGGCACGACGAACGGGAATCCCTGGGAGACGAGGGCCTTGCGCTGCCTTGCGTCGATCTGCGCGACTATCGCGACTGGCATGCCCGCTCGTGCCGAAACCTGGGAGGCCATCCTCTTGAGCTCGGGAAGGGATGCCTCCCGCTCTACCTCCGCCGCGATGAAGCCCACCCCGTTGCAGGAACACAGACGGTAGCTCACTGCCTTGGCCAGGAATAGCGGCAGATCGCCTGCTCCCGACCACTTCCCGTCGGTGACGAGAAGCCCCATCCCCTCTTTCAGATACGATTTGAAATCTTTCAATCCCATTCCTTTTGCATATTTCCATCGATATTGGGATTATACATCTTTGCTGGGAATATGACTAGGTTCACGCTTTCGAGAAGATACCATGATGAGATCTTCCCGCAGCCGCGCAAAATACGCCCATGCGGCAGGATTGGGGGCCAGACGGCCCCGATTCCGATACATACGTATGGATCGAATCTCTTTATCCCATGAGGTGTACTCGCTTGCTGTTGTTCCTGTTGTAGTGTCTCCGGCATGTCAGCAGGCGGCACAAGGCCACCGGACTCGTGTCGTTTGCCCCGTCGGGACAGAAAGGAGGACAAACGGTGGCTCAGCCAGCCACGCGACATCGGGCGATTGTCGTACGGCGCAGGAGGAAGGCGATTGGATGGAGGAATTCGACCATGAAGACGCTGGCTAAGCTCATCGGGGCGTTCGCGAGGTTTCTCGTGCACGCCACCTTCCGCTTCATGAGATTGTTTGGGGCATGGCAGAACGTCCGAGAAAATTGAGCTGTCCAACTGTCCAAATATGTTGTACACTTGGACAGTAGATTTGGACAGTGTCGTCGCGAACCACACCTCATGCCGGCAGGCGCATGCTCGGAACGACTCGGGAGGCTCATAGTGATAACGGACGAAGAGTTGGCGAAAGCCATCAAGAGCTTGCGTATCTCCGGGACGGACTCGCAGGACATAGAGGTGAAGGCCTCGGTGGGCAAGCTCCCCGCATCTATCGTGGAGTCTGTCTCGGCATTCGCAAACGCCTCCGGCGGCGTGGTGGTACTCGGGCTTTCCGAAAGCGAGGGGTTCGCCCCCGTGGCCGGCTTCGATGCGTCCAGAATCTCCGACGCGCTCGCCGGGGCGTGCGCGGACAGGCTCACTCCCCCGGTCCGCGCGGACGTCAGGATCGCGGCCTCCGAGGGCATGCCCGTGGTCGTCGCCGACATACCGGAGTTCCCGCCATCCTCCAAGCCGTGCTATGTGACCGACCGGGGCATGTACAAGGGGTCGTTCATACGGACCGGCGACGGCGACAGGCACCTCACGCAGTACGAGATCGACCGGCTCGTCGAGGAGCGGACCCAGCCGCACCACGATGCCGAGGTCATCGAGGGGACGTCCGTTGACGACCTCGACGCCGACCTGCTCGCCGGGATCCTCTCAAGGCAGCGGGCACTTCACCCGCGCGTGTTCGCGGGCCTCTCCGACGAGGACGCCATGGCGGATCTCCGCATCGTCGGGACCGGTAAGGACGGTGCGACGCATCCTACGCTCGCCGGCCTCCTCGCACTCGGGAGGTACCCGCAGAAGCACTTCCCCAGGCTCAGCGTGACCTTCGCGTGCTACCCGGGCGAGAAGAAGGCCGGCGAGCTCGGAGTGAAGTACGTCGACTCGGAGAGCATGGCAGGCCCTATCTCCGCCGTGCTCCTGGACACAGTCGCCGCCGTGCGCCGCAACATGCGCGTGGGCGGGGTGCTCGACGGGGCCCTGCGCCGCGACGTCCCCGACTACCCGGAGGTTGCTGTGAGGGAGGCCGTGTGCAACGCGCTCATGCACCGCGACTACTCGCCGCTCGGGCGTGGCAGTCAAGTCCAGGTGAACATGTACGCGGACCGCCTCGAGGTGCTCAGCCCGGGCGGACTCTACGGCGCCGTCACGGTCGACCTGCTCGGCGAGCCCGGCGCTTCCTCGACGCGCAACCAGCATCTCGCACTGCTGCTCGAGACGACGCCCTATGGAGAGGGCGGCTACGTGGCCGAGAACCGGGGTGCCGGGTTCCAGCTGATGGAGGCCGAGCTTGCCGCTGCCGGCATGGCGTCGCCGAGGGCGGTAGACAGGCCATCTCTGTTCTCCCTCACGTTCGAACGCGGCGGGATATACGAAGCGGATGCGAACTCCCGCGAGGAACACGGTCATACCCCGGAGGGCGACCCCGTCGCCGAGTGCATCGCCAGGCTCGGGACCGCGCGCACGGTTGACATAGTGCGCGATACCGGGATGCCCCGCAGCACCGTCTCGTACCGACTGAAGAGGCTCCTCGGCCAAGGGCTCGTCGAGATCACCATCGAGGGCGAGGCCAGGCACAGCCCGGCACGGGCGTACCGGATAGCGAGATAGCCCTTCGGACGCTCGGCCTTCCCGCAGGCGCTCGGTTTCGGGAAGACGTTTCGCTGGCTCAGCTTGCTGCGCCTAGTCCGCGCTCTCGATTCTCGGAGGTCTTCCGGCATCAACTGCCCAGGACGACTCCCGGTCTGTGAGCGGCGCGCCTGTGCGGTTGGGTTTCCACGTGTTCCGACGGACGCCGGTTTTGTCGTGGCAGAGGTGTGCCGCATTCATGCCGCTTTCGATATGGGCCGGGTCAACTCATGGCTGGATGTTGCCCGAGAGCGCTCTTCTGCCTTGGGTTTTACGGCAAGATCAGTCGCGCGCCCCCTCGGCGCCGGGACGTCCGCGCCCTCGGTCGTGGCCGGCGATGACTGTCACGTGCCTGTGGCCATGCCGTGCTCGAGGAAGGCATGGCCGTTCGATCTGTAGGCGAAGTTGACGTCGAGAATCATCGCGTAGTCGATTGCCCGTCACATGCCGTGGCCGACGATCTTCTGGTAGTTCTTCGCCTCGATCACGGCAAGTGGCTGGTTCACATGTGGCCAGCAGAGCTGGTAGCCGGTCTTGTTGCCCTTGTTGACGCGCTTGCCGCCGCCGTCGATGGTGATCTTGCCGTTGGTGAAGAAGTAATTCTCGCAGGAGATATGCTCCGGGTCTCAGCCTGCCTTCTGGAGAGCCATCGTGATGTAGCGAAGTTTGGTGGTTTCCTCTGTCAAAGCGGCCATGCTAGAGCACCTTCTTCGAGAGCTCATCCATCATGCACGCGCGCATGAATGCGGAGAAGCTCATGCCGCGCAGCTCTGCGGCTTCCTTCGCGCTCTCTCGGAGGTTCTCGGGGATGCGGAAGGTGACCGCCACCTGCTTTCCCCCTGTGAGGTAACTGCGGATGTCGGTCTCGTCCGCATTACTCTTCACGAGCTCGCTGTACGACATGGTCCTGCCCCGTTCCTTTGCAGTTTGCAATATATTTGCTTGCTGCAAATTATATACTGTCGCAAACGGTGAATCGGCATCTTCGTGTTTAAAGACGAGGAGCATCTATGAGCTTCAAGCAGCTGGAAACGCTTCATCCTGTGCTCGCTCGGATAGACGAGCTCCAGGAAAGGGTCGACGAGGCGAAGGCGGCGCAGCCCGATGCATACGATCGCATCATGGAGTCGTGGGCAATCGAGTCCACCTACAACTCGAACAATATCGAGGGCAGCACGCTGTCTCTCGGCGACACGGCGCTGCTCTACGGCGGCGTTCAGGTGGACGGCCTGGAAGACGACATCAGGCAGGCTGAGGGCGGGTTCGCCGCGCTCAGGTTCCTGCACTCCGTGGTGCCCGGGTGCGCACCGCTTTCAGAAGCGCTCATCAAGCGCGCCCACGAGCTCGTGTTCGCCGAGGCTAAGGACCTGGCGACGAGGGGCGTGTACCGCAAGGTCGAGGTCGAGATTACCGGGACCAGCTTCCAGCCGGCGCCGAGCACATACGTGCCCGAGCGGATGGCAGACCTGGTCGAGATGTGCGCGAACACGAATCGGCATCCGGCCATCGTCGCGGCGCTGTTCCATCTTGAGTTCGAGAGCATCCACCCGTTCGTGAACGCCAACGGGCGCACGGGCAGGCTCATAAGCAACTACCTACTCATGTCCTCGGGCTTCGAGCCTGTGAACATACAGGCGGAGTCAAGGGCGCGCTACATCGCCGCCATACGTGCCTTCCAGGAGGGCGATGACCCATACCCGTTCGCTGCGTTCTTCTGCGTCAACCTCGTGGAGCGGCAGGAGAAGGTGCTCTCGCTTCTCGTCGCGGGCGCTGCGGACGCCGATGCGCAAGCGCATTCGGAGATCGGGGTTTTCCTCCGTGACTCAGCTGATTCGAGCAATGAAATGCCCGGTGGAACCCCCAGCAGTTCCGATAACCATGCTAAGAGTTCCGATAATGGCGGAAAGAGTTCCGATAACCTTTCCGCGTCGGAACGGAAGGCGCTCTCGCACATGGAGGGAATGGAATCCGTCAGGAGCTCCGAAGTGGCTGACTTGCTTGGGATGTCGCAGCGCGGTGCGCAGAAGCTGCTCAATCGCCTCGTCGACAAGGGACTCGCCTCCTCCTTCGGGGCGAACAGGAACAGAAGATATTCGGTCGAGAAGGAGCATCGATGATGGCGCGGGCAAACCCCTCCCGCATGCCGTCCGCTAGCGACTGGGCGAGGTCGGGGGCGCCGGCCTTGGCGACGTTGGGGCTGCGGGCATCTTAGCCCGCGTCCGACGCCAGCCTCTTCGGCGTGGTCCTGCCCAGAAGACGGCCCGAGACCTTCTCCGGCCACCCTATCTTTGGGTCGTACCGCCATGACCTCTTGCAGGGGCACCGCCTGCCCCATAGACGCTTTATCTCGGTGCCCTTGGGCCCGTCGAGATCCCCCGCCATTCCTGCCTCCACATGCCAGCCTAATGGATAAGCACGAATGTTACGCTAAGAGGGTCCAGCCGCCGAGTCGAGCAGGACTATTCAACAGGCGTTATTATATAGACTTATCCGCTTGCAAGAAGAGGGTGCTGAGATGAGCGTTTATATTGGCATAGAGAACTCTCTCATTAGTTCTATTAAGGATACCTTAGATGACAGAAGTGGACATGGCCTGGATCATGTTTTGCGCGTGAGAACGCTAGCGCTATTGTTCGCAGATAGCGAGGGAGCTGATCCAGATATCGTTGAGCTCGCGAGCCTTCTGCATGATGTTGATGACTACAAACTTGTGGGCACCAATAAATCTCAAGAACTCAATAATGCAAAACGATTTCTCGAAAATGCTGGCATAGGGAGCAAGGCGTGCGAAACGATCTTGCAGATCATAAGAACCATTGGATTTAGCAAACGTCTTGAAGGAGTCCGTCCAAGCACTATTGAAGGAATGGTCGTCAGCGATGCTGATATGTGCGATGCTATTGGCGCCGAAGGCATTCTCAGAGTTCATAAATATGGGATATCCAGGCAAATCCCTTTCTTCAATAAACTGCTAGTGCCTGAAGTGAACAACCTCTCTGCAGATGGATATCGGAATAATCCAAGCAAGCACAGTGTCCAACACTTCTTCGACAAATTGTTGAGAGTTCCATCAATGATGTTAACCGAGACGGGGAGAGCTGAGGCTAAAAGGCGACAAACCATAATGATTGACTTCCTTAAGGAGTTATTCCGTGAAGAGTCCTCTAAAGATTGGAGTGAATTTCTAGCTTCCTATCTCAAGAATGATCCTAAGGTGCTGCCAAATGTAACGCTATGACCTGGGCCCTAGTATAGTTATCATAAAGTAATTGAACTGTAAGTGTGGTATAGCCCCGTTGACGGAGGGCGAGGGCGGGAGGCACGGTTTGGCAGGATTGAAGACGACGGTGCTGCTGAGCGCAAAGGACGGGGAGAGGATCGAGCGGCTGGTCCGCATACGTACGGCCCATGCCGTCACCAGCACTGATGTTGGAGGCGGTCCATGAGCTGGTGCGGCACGGGTTCGCGGACCTAGGACTTGCTCGCATCTGGTGCGGCGACTTTGACGGGAACATAGGATCGAAGAGGGTCCAGGAGAAGTGCGGCTTTCGCTACCGCCACACGGCAAAGGACGTGCCCTGCGCCATCGAGGGCTGCTGAGAGGCGAGCACGTTTCCTGCCTGGGGAGGGAAGAATGGGAGGGTTGGCGTTGGGCGAATCCAGCCTTCCCAGTGGGGTCGGCGGCATCGCATGGCTGTCGCAGCACACCTGTCCCGCAATCGCCTGCCTCGGACTTGTCGTGACCAAGCGTCCCGCGTACCTCCGACACACCCGGCGGCAAATGTGAGCTGAGTATAAGGAGGCTACCGCTCGACTACTCGACCACGGGTTAACACCCTTGACCATAGGCCAGACAGTCGGGTGCCAGGGCATCAAAGGGCTCGTTCAGTATCTAAGGACTCTCTGTTAGACCACCGTTGACATGGCAAGCCATCTCGCCTCTTGCTGCATCAGGCCAGGCATTCCTTGGTCTTCCCACGACGTGTTGTCTGTCGACGGCATCGTAGCGGAGGGGTGAAGTGTCATCATGTCAACGGTGGTCTAACAGAGAGTCTAAGGAAGACTGCCCCCTCCTCAATCGAGGATAGGATGCAGAACGCTATCCATAAGGGCACTCCGCATGGATATGCGTACCCTTCAAGCTCAGCGTATCAAGAAAGGCCGCGTCCACAAGATCGTTCGCGAGGAGAAGGCCCCTCATCCTCGATCTCACGGGCAGCTGTCATCACTTTAGCTATCCTGTTCGACACGCAGTAGCAAGACGGCAAGCGCACACATGCCGTTTATCGCTGCCATGGCGCAGGCGATTGTGCCTGTCGTGCCTGCAGCTAGCCCCGTACCCATCCCAAAGCCGATCATGGAGCAAAGGTGAGCCGGAAGCCAAAGGCCAGAGTCCCTCCGGGCGCGGAAGAGGGAGATAAGGAACAAAACAGCCCCCATGAGCATGCAGCCAACAAAGAGCAGCCTGGCGGCGTTTGGGGTGCTCTCGGTAAAGATGACGTCTATGCAGAGTATCTCCGCTGCGTAGAAGACGCCGAGCAGAAGGCATGTGGTCGCAGCTGCACGTTGATGGCGCAGATAAAAATTCAGGTAAAGATTCAACATGATGTCCTCCTCGAGCAGATGCAATGGGGGCGAGGCCATTGCGCATGGGGCCGAAGGCACCGAGACACGTTTTCTTTGTGAGACCGCTTTTGCCATGTCCTTTCCAACCACCTTTCGACCAGTAGCTCTAGAAGGACCGTGGTCCGTCGCTGAGCCGGCTCTCGAGCTTCGGGGGCGACCGAGTGTCTCACAGGCGACCGGGTGGCGACCGGGCCGACCGCTGGCTGGTTTGGGGATCGTGCCCTACTCGCCCCCCTCGCCTACTCGTCCCTTGATGCGCTGCTCCGCGCGAGAGTAGAGCGCGCTGATGGCAAAGCAGATGGCACCACCGATGACGAACGAGACCACGCGGGCGACAGGCGAGAGAAACGCCGCGTCCACCAGCACGAGCCTGAAGACGCAGACGATAACGATCGTCAGACCGTACAGGCGTAGTGCCCTCAGGAGCGCCTTGAAACCGACGATGATGCAGATGAGAGCCGTCACCATGACGACGATTCCGGCAGCGAAGGGAATGTCCATCTGTGCAGTCGAGCATTGGGTGAGCGCTAGCCCGAGCAGCGAGAACACTATACCCTCCGCTACTTGCAGCGCCTCCGTCGGTCGGGGCCTCTCGGACAAGAAGTCCCATAGGCGCAAGCCGACGAGCGCCATCAGGATGATCAGGGACGGGACGTAGGCATAGGTATCCGGTGAGTTCGGTCGGCCAGGCAACAGACCCGCGGCATCTCCCGTGAGAGCCCACAGGCTAACCAAAGCGGAGACAGCCAGTTCGTTGACTGCCGCCCCCATCCAAAACGTGCCGGATGCCACCCTTCGTCTCCACGCCTGAAACGCATATACGCCGACAAGCAGTACGGCAAGAATCCCCGCGACGATTTCTTGGGCATGCTGGTAACCTGCCGCGTTCACGATGATGTGTATCGAGAGCTCGGCCACCGCCAAGCAGGTGAGCATGCGGGGACGGAGCCTGGGAGCCTCGACATCTCCACCAAGGGCCTCGACAACCCTCGAGCGAATGCGCCACGATAGGTATGCCAATGCCGTGAGCATCACGACATAGGTAAACGCGGTGCCCACGCCTGCCCGCTCAACCAGTTCACCGTACCCGGAGGTCAGCATCAGCAGGGCGTCCAGGCCCAAGGTGACGTCGCCGATCGACGCATACGCCGAATCGTGCATCGCATACGCAAGCACATAGAAGTAAACGGCGACAAGAACCACATAGGAGAGATTGGGCTGGGGCAAAAGCGATAGATGCGTCGAGAGATATCGCAGCAACAGAAGAAACGCCGCCATGCCCCCCAAGAGGCAGAGGGACAGCTTGCCGAGTTCCGCATCCACCAGGCGCCTGTGCATCAGCCAGAGGATCAGCGCGACCCCTGCCGCTAGGCAGGCGATACCGATGAGCGTCGAGTGTGCCTCGGCGAGCATCACTGCGCGTGCCGCATCGTTCCCAGGGGGCACCGTGCCCGCCGAGAGGCCGCTGGCTTGGAGGATCAGCTGGCGTGCGACGGCGCATACGTCTACGAGAAGCACGCCAAACCAGGCAAGCTTGCCCATCGCGTACAGCGTCGTTGTCACGTCCCGCTCCTCTTCCTCCTTCCCAGAGAGCGCCAGCAGTAGAGAGAGGACGCTTGCGCCTGCGAACTGCAGGAAGAAGGCCACGGCGATTGGGGTGGACAGGGACGTGTCACGGGACCCCATGCCTCCCACCCCAAAGTAGTCGCGCATGAACAGGCTGGCGATCAGGGTGAGCACGAGCGAGACCAGGAGCCCGTACCGGTACGTCCGCCTCAGGCACAGGACGCTACCCGCCACGACGAGGGTGCAGGACAGCGTCTGGTACGTGATAACAAGGGGCAGGCGTGTCTCGCTGAAGCCAAAGGAGTAGGAAAAGCAGACCGAGATTACCATCCCCATATGGACCAGCACGGAGAGCGCAGTGGACTCGAACCTCCTCACGAGCACCATACAGGCTGCCATCCAGGCGAGCATCAGGCCGAAGGCGGGCACCTCGCCAAGGTAGCGAAAGTACACGTGGGTCATAAGCACAGAGATGAATATTGCGCCCATGCCCGCCCCCAGAAGGGATATCGAGAAGGCACTCACGTGGCGTCGCGCCGCCGCCAGCCCCGCAGACGCCAAGACGAGGCTGAGAAGCCACATGAGCGCGCAGCGGACCTCGTTGCCAAGGGTGGGGATCACGAGGATACCGAGGAAGACGAGGCCGAGAAAGACGAGGAGGACGGCAGCGAGGCCTATGACGTTTCTGCCAAACGTTCCCTCGAGCGAATCGGACCTCTCGGCGAGGTCCCTGTCCTCGGGCATTGCGGCGAAGGTAGTCGGAGCAGCCGGCATCATGCCAGGGGGTACCGGAGGTTGCCCGGGAGAGGGGATAGGTGCAGGTGGGCGCCCGGGTACCGGCGGGCGCTCGGGCGCAGGCGAGAGAGGCGTCGAGGCGCCTGACTCGTAGGGCCAGGATGCTGGTGCGACGGGCGCGTTTGCGTTGGGCCAAGGGCTCGAGACACCGTGCTCGTAGGGCCAAGGACTCGGGGCATCGGGCTCGTTGGTATGGGACCATGCCGCTGGAATGGGCGGGCCTTGTTCGCTGCCGCCATGTTGTGGGGGTGCGGCCGCCGACTCCCTCTGGTCGCCGCGCGCCCTCATCTCCTCCACCTCAACTCGGCTGTTGAGATTTCGTACCCAGTCCTTGAGGGCGTCGATCTCGCGACGGCACATACGCAGCTCGGACACGCAATATGCCGCTAGGACCAGCATGACAAGAACAAAGCACTCCGTGAGGAATTGCATGAGGACCATCTCCGAGCTGTGGGCTATTCGCTCCTGTCCACATCGCCTTTACGTATTCTCGAATATAGCACATGGGGCTGAGACGAACGCTGTGGTGGCACAGAGCCGCTGTGACTAATCTCATGTCGCCGTCCCGGCAAGCTGGGTGCCTCATCCTCTGCTGTGACGTTACCTATCACCTGTGATCCGCTCATCCCACAGGGCCTTGGCGCGGTCCGCGCTGCCACCTACCCCTGAACGTATCGCACGACATGTTCATCGCAGAGTGGCAGTAAGTCTGACTTTCCGGCGCTTCCTTAGCCCGCTGGACACAGACCCGAGCCGTCGCCTGCCCCGAGGGCCTGCGCCCGGCTGCGAAGACCCATGGGCCG
>ERZ773014.1238-NODE-1238-length-16597-cov-6.238967_pt1 | contig 16597 bp, 18 predicted proteins | sample MGYA00580841_ERZ773014 | MGnify/ENA primary metagenome ERZ773014 (study PRJEB29015, sample SAMEA2737989) | human oral metagenome | biome: human oral; feature: human-associated habitat; material: dental | place: China | collected 2067 ...
TTGCAATTCAGGCAGGGCGCGAGATCCGCGTCATGGTGAAGCCGGACAAGGTGGACGATGTGGCGTCCATCGCCCTGGCCCACGATATCGCCAAGAAAATCGAGGCAGAGCTGGAGTATCCCGGCCAGATCAAAACGACGATCATTCGGGAGACGCGTGTGGTTGACTATGCGAAATAAAAGGTATATAGTATAGGTACGGCAAGGATTTTCGGAGGATGTTGTAAAGATCATTTGCAACATCCTCCTTTTTTCCGCGGGGGCATTCCCTCGCAGCCGCAGGAACGGAGGTGGGGCCGGTGGGCTTTCGCAGAGGGAAAAAACCGAATATGGACGGGATCAATCTGTTGGTTTCCATTTTGGTCTGCTACCCGGAGATCGGTACGGTAAGCTACGAGCCGGGAGACGACGCCCTGCACTTTTCCTTCGCCCTGCGGGAGGTGCCCCAACGGTCGGCCTATGAGGCCGTGGGCAGCCTCATCAAGGAGAGCATCCTGACGTACCACAGCCTCGAAGGCTACGACGAATCCCGCATCGAAATCTTCCTGGAGGGGCAGGGCCACACGGCTTTCTTCCACATTATCCGGGACATGCGCTCCATCTCCCAGGGAGAGATCAGCATGATCTCCACCATCATGCGGGAACATTTCGGTGACATTCTCATCCGCGACCCCGACAGCGAGCCGGAAGAAGTGGAGCTGGACATCGCGGCCCACGAGGAAGCCATCGATCACATGATCGGCACCTTAAAGATCGCCCGGGTGCAGAATCGGATGATCGGCATTCGGGAAGAAGGCCGGGTCTTGGTATTCAACAAGTGAGGGATATGCTTGCGTATTTTAATGATCGGTGATGTTATCGGCCGCCCGGGCAGGGCGGCCTTTGCTAAATATACGCCGCAGCTGCGGCAGGAAAAAGGCGTGGATCTCGTCGTGGTGAACGGCGAGAACGCCGCCGGCGGGAAAGGCCTGACCCGCGCCGCCTTTGACGAACTGCTCCGGGGCGGCGCGGACGTCGTCACCAGCGGCAACCATATCTGGGACAAAAAAGAAGTGCGGGAGATCATCGACGCCGAGCCTTATCTCATCCGGCCGGGCAATTATCCCGAGGGCGCGCCGGGGCGGGGCTGGTGCGCCTATCCTCTGCGCACCAAGACGGTAGGGGTCATGAATCTCTCCGGGCGGGCCTTCATGCCCCCCATGGACTGCCCCTTCCAAAAGGCAGAAACCCTCCTGAGCGAGATGAAGGACGTCTGCGACATCATTCTCCTGGATTTCCACGCCGAAACGACGTCGGAGAAAATGGCCCTCGCCTGGTATTTAGACGGCCGGGTGAACGCGGTGGTAGGCACCCACACCCACATCCAGACCGCCGACGAGCGGATTTTGCCTAAGGGAACGGCCTACATCAGCGATTTGGGCATGACCGGGCCGTGGAATTCCGTTTTAGGGGTAAAGACCGAGTGCATCCTGCAAAAACTCATCACCGGCCTGCCGGTGCGCTTTGAAGTGGCGGAAGGCCCCTCCGTGTACTCGGGAATTCTCCTTACCATCGACGACGCCACCAACCGGACGACGGCCATCGAGCGCATCATGATCCGCGAAGCGGAAAGATAACATTTAGAGGGCGCCAGTGCGGCGGCTTTTGGGGAAGCACGGATCAAATGAATCCGTGCTTCCTTTGCCCGGGGAGGAATTTTTTTGGACAAAATCAGGCTTTTATGGATGGTATTCTTAGGAATGCTGGCCGCCCTCGCCCCTCTCGCCACCGACATGTATCTTCCGGCGCTGCCGGTGATGACGGCGGCCTTCGTCGTGGGAGCTTCCACCGTCCAGCTCTCTTTGACCATGACCATGATCGGCATGGCTGTCGGCCCGCTCTTCGCGGGCCCCATCAGCGACCATTGGGGGCGAAAGCGGCCGCTCTGCATCGGCATGTTTTTCTTCTCTCTCGCTACTGTCGGCTGCGTCATGAGCGACGACATCGTTCCCTTTCTCACCTTTCGCTTTCTCCAAGGCTTCACCGGCGCTTTCGGCCTCGTCACCGCCCGGGCGGTGGCCCGTGACCTTTACGAGGGGGCGGAACTGACCCGCTTTTTCTCCCTTTTGATGCTGGTAAACGGGCTGGCGCCCATTCTGGCCCCGGTGATCGGCGGAGAGATTCTTCTCTTTGCTTCGTGGCGGGGCATCTTCATCCTGCTGGCAGTGATAGGCGTCCTCCTGACCATCGCCTCCGTGTTTGCGCCGGAAACTCTGCCGGAACCGGCCCGCATTGATAAGATGACCGAGAGCTTTCAAAAGTTCGGCCATCTCATGAAGGACGCCTATTTTCGCGGACAATGCTTCGTGCAGTTTTTCTTCTTCGCCGCCTTTTTCGCCTACATCGCCGGCTCCCCCTTTCTCTTTCAGAATATTTACGGCATCTCCCCCCAGGCCTACGGCTTTATTTTTGGCGGCATCGGCGCCGCGGTGAGCCTCGCCGGGGTTCTTCCCATCCGGCTGGCGGGCCGGGTGCCGGATCACAAGGTTCTCGCTTGGACGCTCCGCCAGAGCATCGTCGGCAGCCTGCTCTTTCTCATCGCCTGTTGCACGAAAGCCCCGCTGCCCCTCCTCATCCTGTCGCTGCTCACGGTGATCCCCCTCGTCTCCGTCCTGGGCGCGGTGAGCTTTTCCCTGGCCATGAAAGCCCAGGGAAAGCAGGCCGGCAGCGCCTCGGCCCTTTTGGGCTTCTTTTCCATGGTGGCGGGGGGCCTGGCCGCGCCCCTGGTGGGCATCGCGGGGGAAGAAAACGCCCTCCCCATGGCGCTTCTCATGCTCACCGGCTGCCTCGCCGCCTATGCGTCCTACGCCCGCTGCATCGCCCCCGCCCATCGCGCCGGGGGACGGTGAATTTCTGTTATCATGGGATTGACAAGGCTCACCATACAATTGCACTCGACTTGACAATTCATCAAGAAAACTACCGATCTTTACCGCCTGTGGCCTCGCTTAGCCGCGATAAATCTCACGAAGGGAGCGTTTTTTATGGGACGTGGCAGAATGCAGAATCATCGTCATTTACCGGCCTTTATTTTGCTGGATTTAGCCCAGCAAAGCAACTACGGGAACGCCATACACAGTAACTTGATCCGGGATATCCCCGAATTTCAGTGCGACACCGCCGCTGTCTATCGCACCCTAAACCAGTTAGAAAAAATCGGTGCGGTCGTTTCGCGATGGGATACGGCACATCCCGGCGCAGCTCGAAAAATCTATAATATTACGGATAAAGGATACGAAGAATTAGCCTTTTGGAAAAATGACGTCGAATCTCGAATAAAAAAATTGACCTATTTTTTGCGTGTCTACAAAACGGTCAAAAAATAACTGACAACAGCGCTATGACGGAGCCTGCATCATCGGTCTTTCCCGATGATGCAGGTATTTTTATTTGAGAAAGATTCTTGCTATGGATCTCTGTCTTTGTTATAATAATGTCAAAAACATATATATGTAATAGTTCTCTACATTCACAAGGGAAACGAGGCGTGTCATGGCGAAAGAGACAGACATAGACATAAAGAAAACGTATCAGCAATATATTCGGAAGAAAAAAACGTTTCTGTTCTTCCTCCTGCTCTTATTAGTGATATGTTCTATCATTTCTCTGCATGTAGGTTCCTCGAAAATGACGGCGGTAGAAAGCTTTGCCGTTCTTTTAGGAAATGAGAACGCGACCTTGCGGGAAATCATATTTCAGATTCGCCTGCCCAGACTTTTAGGCGGACTTTTGATTGGAATGAATCTTGCGCTCTCCGGGCTGATCATCCAGTCTTCTCTAAATAATCCGTTGGCCTCGCCTACGACTATTGGCATTTCCTCCGCATCCGCAGCTGGCGCGAACGTCGCGCTCATTTTATTTTCTCGGTGGGGAATCGAGCGAAACCTATGGTTGACCGCTCTCTCCTCTTTCCTTATGGCGATGGCTTGTATGAGCTTGGTACTTTTGATCTCAAACCTGCGAACTGCCAATAAAACGACCGTCGTTTTAGCCGGAACGGCGTTTCATGCCCTTTTCTTAGCTTTCATTACCATCATCCAATATTTTGCCGACGATACGGAATTGGCGTCGGCAGTAGCTTGGACATTTGGCGACCTGGGAAGAGTTCATTTCGACGAGATCGTTATTTTAGCCGTGGTCACAGCGCTCTCCGTTCTCTGTATGTATGCACTGCGCTGGCAGATGAACGCACTGGACATGGGAGAACAATCTGCACATTCACTGGGCATCCCCGTCCGACATCTCCGAAATCTCTGCATCTTGATTGCGGCTCTAAACACCGGTGTCAGTGTCGCTTTCGCTGGAATCATCGGCTTTGTTGGGCTACTTGCACCACAAATGACTAAACGCCTCATTGGCGAAGATAAGCGCTTCATGATACCGGCAGCGCTCCTATCAGGCGCTTGTATCGTACTGGCCAGCGATGCTTTGGCACGCGTCGTTGTCGCTCCGCTGGTTCTTCCAGTTGGGGCTGTTACCTCACTGTTTGGTGCGCCGCTCTTTCTTTATGTTCTCTTAAAGGGGCGATAATATGCCGCTGTTAGACGTTCAAGCGCTGACATTTTATTATGATCAACGCATTTTAGATCATCTGGATTTTTCCATCTCCCAAGGTGAATTCGTCGCTCTGCTGGGCGTGAACGGGTCGGGAAAATCCACGCTGCTTAATACGATCAGTCGGTTCTTAAAACCCGCCGAGGGGCATATCTATATTGGCGGAGAAGATCTGCACACCATAAAGGCCCGATTGCTGGCACAGCACTTAGCCTATGTGACACAATACAATCTTCCGGTGCAAAACACGGTCTACGATGTGATCCTGACCGGTCGTATCCCGCACATGGGCGGAAATCCCCAACATGCCGATCACGAGCGAGTCGAAAACATTATTGTGGCCTTGGAGATGGAATCGTATGCCCTGCGTCAAGCCAACACATTAAGCGGCGGACAGTTTCAAAAGGTTGTGATCGCACGCGCCCTCGCGCAGGAGCCACGGCTCATTCTGCTTGACGAGCCAACCAGCAGTCTGGACATAAAAAATCAGCTGCAGGTCGTGCGCATGCTGAAAAAGTATTGCACCGAAAAACATATCGCTGTTTTTGCCAGCATGCATGATATCAATTTAGCGCTTCATTTTTCCGATAAATTTTTATTGCTGAAAGGAGGTCGTATCTACGCTTACGGCGACGCAAGCATTCTCACTGCATCGTCAATCAAAGAGGTATATGGAATTGAAGTAGCGGTATTGCCGTACCGCGATAAAAAAGTCATCGCTTTCTGTTAATGAGGAGGTTTTGTTATGTTGAAAAATCTTTTGGCTTGGGGTGCAGGACTGCTGCTGTCCGCATCGATTATCACTGGCTGTGGCAGTGCCCCAACCAGCGGAGAAAAATCGCCTGCGAGTCCCAACGGCGAAGAAAAGTCGGCTTATGTGGTTACGGACATCCAAGGGCGTGAAGTCCGTTTTGAAAAGGTTCCGAAAAGCGCGGCGGTGATCGGCCACGGCGGCTTGAAGATCTATACCTATGTCTGCGGTGACAACGGACTGATCGGCGTGGAAGATATTGAAAAACGCGGCCGCACGGTAACGGGCCAATCCTTTCACCACGCCTATCCCAACATCCGTAATTTAGACACCGTAGGCAAAGGCGGCCCCGAAATTGTGCCCGATCATGAGCAACTGGCGTATAAGAAGCCGGAGGTGATTTTTGCCGCATACCAAAGCAAAGACGAAATGGATACCTTACAGGCTAAATTAAATATCCCGGTCGTCGGACTCCTCTCTGGTTCCAAAGACAATATATTCAACGAAGAAGTATATCAGACTTTTGCCATCGTCGGTAAAACCATGAACCGAACGGAGCGCGCCGAAGAAATCATTCGTTTTCTAAAAGAAACGCAAAACGATCTGCAAAAGAGAGCGGGCGGAGCGATCTCCGGGCCACGCGTCTACATGGGCGGCTGCAGCTTCCGCGGTGAGCAGGGGATTCTTTCGACAAAAGAACATGTCGATCTTTTAGATACCGTGAAAGTGAACAACGTAATGAACGATTTGACGAAAGAAAAAGGAATGATTTTAGATAAGGAAAAATTACTGGAGATTGATCCCGAGTTGATCCTATTAGATTTAAGTGGCAAGAAGCGAATTTTAGGCGAACTGGAAAAGGATCCGCGTTTTTTCGATTCTCTGACCGCTTTTCAACAAGGGGAAACCTACGCGATCATGCCATATTTCACCTATGGTATGAATTTTGATACAGCGCTTTTGGATATGTACTATATCGGCAAGCTGACGCATCCGGACGGTTTTACGGATATTGATATAGAAGCGAAAGCTAAGGAGATTTACACGCTGTTTGTGGGGAAAAATGTGTACGACGAACTACGGCAAGTCTATCCTGAAGCGTTTAAGAAATTCCAACGCAAATAAAGGATTGCAAACAATTGCCAAGAACACCAAACCAAGGCTATGCTAAATGCTCCTATATTAAGGAACATCAGGTAGCGCGTGCAATTTGCATCACGAAAAAACATGTCTAAAAATAACAAATCATGTTATCACCATAAATTGTCAAAACCCCGTCATAGCCACGTGCATGACGGGGTTTTGACAGCAGGCAAAGAACGGCGGTATGCTCTCAGCACCGTAGAACGCGGCTTTTGATCGATAGATGAAATACTCCTTATATTTTTATTTAGTAGTAGACTTTTGCATAGAAGATATGCTATAATTTCATATATAAGTGATCACGTTTTTGACAAGGGGGAATTCCGTATGAAGATGGGCAATCTGAGCCGGCTGGCGCTCCTCTGCGCGCTGATGGCTTTTATGACCGCGCTCCTCGCCGGCTGCGGCGGCGGAGAAAAAGCGGGGGGCAAAAAATTCCTGAACATCGCCACCGGCGGCACGGCCGGAACCTACTACCCGCTGGGCGGCGCGATGGCCGAAATTCTCAACAAATCAATCCCGGGCATGAACGCCAGCGCCCAGAGCACCGGCGCTTCGGTGGCCAACATCAACATGCTCAAAGACGGCTCGGTGGACTTGGCCATCGTGCAAAACGACATCACCTACTATGCGGCCAACGGCACAGAAATGTTCAAGGACAAAAAGGTATCTAACCTGCAAGGCATCGCGGCCCTCTATCCGGAGACCTGCCAATTTTTGACGCTGGAAAAGAGCGGCATCCGATCGGTGGCGGATTTCAAGGGCAAACGGATCGCCGTCGGCGCGGCGGGTTCGGGAACGGAAGCCAACGCCCGACAGATCATGGAAGCCTACGGAATCACCTACAACGATATTGAAGTGCAGTACCTCTCCTTCGGCGAAGCGGCCAGCGCCCTGAAAGACGGCAATGTGGACGTAGCTTTCGTCACGGCGGGGTATCCCACGGCGGCCATTCAGGATATCGCTTCCCAGCATGCCATCCGCCTCCTTCCGGTAGACCCCGGCAAGGCGGACGCTCTGATTGCCAAGTATCCCTTCTATACCAAGACGAACATTCCCGCCGGCACTTACGCGGGCTTTAGCGAAGAAGTCCCGGCGGTATCGGTCATGGCCATGCTGGTCGCCACGGATAAATTGGACGATGCCTTAGGCTACGACGTGACCAAGGCTCTCTTCACCGGACTGGATCGCCTGCAGGCGGCGCACTCGGTGGGCAAAATGATCACGAAGGAAGGCGCGATGAAGGGCATGTCCATCAAGATGAACGGTGGAGCGGAGAAGTTCTTTAAAGAATAATCCTCGTAGGCAGAAGGAAAGCGGGCGCCGAACCCTTGCGCGCCCGCTTTCCTTTTCGGAAGGGACGCGATGATCGGTGGGAAAACGCGAATGGGCGGCTGTGGGACTAACGCTTTGTCTTTTCAGCGCCGCTTGGTTTCTCTCACGTCCTTGTCTTTTTGTCGCCGCCCCGGATCGTCTCTTAACGGTGGTCCCGGCCGAAGCCGGGCTGGAGTTTTCCACCCGCTTCCTCCACTCGGTGCAAAAGACCCCCGTCGAGGAATTTTTCACCGTGGATGACGCCCGGCAGGGATTTATCCTCCGCCGGACCCGCTATCAGTCCTTCGGGGTAGGCCTTCCCTTTTCGGCGGCGGATGGGACGTTCAGCAGCAAGGACGGATTTTTCCTTATGGACGACATGAACCGCCCCTTCCCCCGGCTGGAGCTGCGTCCCGGTGTGGACACGGCCCTCACCCTCACCGTAGGCGATAAATTCTACCGGCTATACGAATTGACGCCGCCGGGTACATTGATTCAAATTTACATTGCACCGTATTATCGTCGCTGGCTGTAAGGCCGGCGACAGACAGACACAGACAGGAGAACTACGATGGACGAAAAGCATCAAAAATTGGCGAAGGAGGCCCTGAAAAAATACGATAAGGAGTCGAACACCGCGGAGCATACCGGCTTTTTGGCGCATTTTGTCACAGCGCTGGCCATTACCTTTTCCGTGTTCCAGCTCTACACCGCCGTCTTCGGGGTTTTGGACGCCCAGCTTCAGCGGGCGGTCCATTTAGGCTTCGGCTTGGCGCTGGTCTTCCTCCTCTATCCCACCCGAGGACACCACGCCGGAGAATTAAAAACCCGGGCGGAAGACTATGTCTTCGCTTTTTTAGGGGCCGCCGCGCCGGGCTATATCCTCATAGAATATCAAAAATTGGTGCTGCGCTCCGGTACGGTGACGGAACTTGATTTTGTCGTAGGCCTCGTGGGGCTCCTCCTGGTCATTGAAGCCACCCGCCGGGTGGTGGGACTCCCCATGGTCATCGTAGTGCTCCTCTTTTTGGGCTACGCCTTTGCCGGGCCTTACATGCCGGGGGTTCTGGCCCACCGCGGTCTGACGCCTCAGCAGCTCGTCGGCCACCTCTTCTACACCACGGAAGGCATCTTCGGCATTCCCCTGGGAGTCTCCTCCACTTTCATCTTTCTCTTCATCCTCTTCGGCGCCTACTTGGAATCCACCGGCCTGGGGCGCTTTTTCATCGACTTAGCCAACGCCGTGGCCGGCTGGGCGGCGGGCGGCCCGGCGAAAGTGGCCGTCATCTCCAGCGGCCTCATGGGTACGGTATCCGGCAGCTCGGTGGCCAACGTCGCCGGCACCGGCAGTTTCACCATCCCCATGATGAAAAAATTGGGCTACGACAAAGAATTTGCCGGTGCCGTGGAAGCAGCGGCCTCCACCGGCGGCCAGCTCATGCCTCCGGTGATGGGGGCAGCAGCCTTTTTGATGGCGGAATTTGTCGGCATCCCCTATCTGGACGTGGTGAAAGCAGCCATCATCCCCGCCGTCCTCTACTTCGCCGGCGTGTGGCTGGGCGTTCACTTTGAAGCGAAGCGGAAAAACCTCAAAGGCATCCCCCGAAGCGAACTGCCAAAAGCCGGGAAAATTCTGAGAGAACGCGGCCATTTAGCCATCCCTCTCATCGTCATCATCTATCTCTTGGTGACGGGCTACACCCCCATGCGGGCGGCCCTTTTTGCCATCGTCCTCTCCATCTGTGCCTCCTTCCTTAGAAAATCAACGCGGATGAAGCCCATTGAAATCGTCAAGGGCTTGGAAGCAGGGGCGAAAAACGTCTTAGGCGTCTTAGTAGCCTGCGCGTCGGCGGGCATCATCATCGGCGTCGTCACCAAGACCGGCGTGGGGCTGAAATTGGCCTCGGCTCTCCTTGATTTTGCGGGGGGCCTCATGCTGCCCACCCTCTTCTTCACCATGATCACTGCCCTCCTCTTGGGCATGGGAGTCCCCACGACAGCAAACTACGTCATTACCTCCACCATCGCGGCCCCGGCTCTCTTACAGCTGGGCGTTCCCATGCTGGCGGCCCACATGTTTGTCTTCTACTTCGGCATCATCGCTGACGTCACCCCGCCGGTAGCGCTGGCCGCCTACGCGGGATCGGCCATCAGCGGCGGCAATCCCCTGCAGACGGGTATCAACGCCTCGAAATTGGCCATCGCCGCCTTTATCATTCCCTACATTTTCGTCCTCTCCCCGGTCATCCTCATGATGAACGCCACGCCTCTCTCCATGGCCCTGGCTCTCTTCACGGCCCTCTGCGGCATGATCGCCCTGTCCTCATCGCTGATCGGCCATCTGGCGGCAGACATGACGCTCCCGGAGCGGATCCTTCTCTTTCTCGGCGGCCTGATGATGATCTATCCGGAAGGCGCCACCGACATCGCCGGGCTCTGCATCTTAGGGGGCAGCCTCTTCGTCCAGCTCCGCCGACAAAAAGCCGCGAAAGGCTGAAAGAATGCGTACCGAAATGTTGTCAACCCACACGGATTACATGAAAGAAGCAGACGCCGAGGCTGCCGCCAACCTCACAAAAAATGAGGGCGGCCCCTTCGGCGCCGTGGTCGTCAGGGACGACAAAATCATCGGGCGGGGGCGAAACCGCGTTCTCGCCCGGCATGATCCCACCTGCCACGCTGAAGTCGAGGCGATCCGAGCCGCCTGCCAAGCCCTCGGCACCCATGACCTCTCCGGCTGCGTTCTCTACACCTCCTGCTACCCCTGCCCCATGTGCCTCAGCGCCGCCATCTGGGCCAACATCAAGACCGTCTATTACGGGAACACGGCGTCAGACGCCGCGGCCATCGGCTTTCGGGATGACTTCATTTACCGCTTCATCGAAGGCCGCCAAAAAGACGCCTCCGTCCTCCGTCTCCTACAGACGGATCACGCCATGACCATCAAAACCTTCGACGCCTACCGGGAAAAATCAGATAAGACGCTCTACTGAGAAGCCTCATACATGCAAAAGAGCCGCTTCACGCCAAAACGTGAAGCGGCTCTTTTGCATCGGGAAAAACCGAAATTTTATTGACGCTCCTCTCGTCGCTTAGCCAATAAAAAGATAACGGCTCCTAAAATTTTACTCCGAGGGCGAAACCGAAGGTCGCGTCCGGCGTGTGAAATCCTTCGGGTTTTTCTATGGGCGCAGCAACGAAAACATCGTAGGAAATATCGTTGACTGTTCCTCGCAAGCCGAGCGCTGCGCCTGCAAGCACATGTCCGTTGTAGAGATCGGCACCGTAGCCGTAGACGGTGCCCACGTCGATACCGAGATAAAGTTCCGCTTTTTGCTTCGGAAACTTCGTCGCAAACTCATTTCGGAGATACCAGCCGTTCGTTCCCATCAGCGTGACCTCGCCGTCGAAACCGCGCACCGTATAGCGTCCGCCCATGCTGATCATATCCACGCCATAGAGCTTTTGCTCGTTCATCGTCCATTGCCCGTGGAAAGACGTGGTGAATGTTGCGGGGCGATGCCCGAAAGTAAACGGATGGACATAATCCATATCAAAGAGCCACAAACGATAGCGCGTCTTCGGTGCATCGGGATAAGTTTTCTCCTTCTGTGCCCCCAGCCAGCCGAGCCCGAAGCGATGTGCGATGCGGAAATAGAGCGTGTCCCGGTCGATGTAAAGCCGCTCCGCGTAGCCGACCTCCAACGATGTCTGGTGCGTCGCCTGGATGGGAATCTCCACATCGTTGACAAAGCTATGGGAATTGCGCTTCTTCAGGCGAATATCCATGCTCGTCTTCATGCTCGAAGAACGATGCAATACATAATCCCAGGAAAACGTCGAGATATTCGTATCGCCCGCGCTGATGAAATCGTAGGGACGGCTCTCCACCGTCTGATGGTATTTTGAGCGCTGGTAAGAGAGCGTGAACGTATGCGCTCCATACGGAATCGTGTAGCTGACATGATGCCCCCGCGTGCCTTTCGCATAGCCGTCCCGTGCGCCGTCGAGATTCATACCAATGCGGAGCATATCGTTCCTTTGAAATATCTGGTCGACACCGACACTGCCGTAAAGCTGGATTTTCCCCGTATCCTTGAGTCCCGAATCATCCAAGGAGATCGTGCCGTAGACATTCTTGCCGCGCGTCACCGTGAGTACAAGATCAGTCATCTGCGGTTCCTGTGCCGGCAGGAGTTTTACGGTAATATCCTGCGAGGGCAGACGCTTTGCCTGCTCAAGCCCCTGCTCGATATCGCGCACATTTAAGACATCGCCCGCACGAAACGGGAAGAGGTTGTATGTATAGAGTGTGTCACTGCCTTCGGCAAAGCGCACGGCATGAATGCGTCCGATCTGGAGAACAAGGCGGAGCGTTCCCTTAGAGAGATTCTGCTCGGGGATCACGACACGGCTTGTCGAAAAGCCGCGCTGCATAAGCTCGTGATTCATCTTGCCGACAGCTTCATTGATATCCTTGAGAGAAAGCTCGCATCCTTCGTAGTCACGGGCGATATGCCGCAGAAAATAGAACTTCCCGGATTCATTTTCAAGAACGACTTTGGCGATGAGGAAACGAACGCTTTCCCCATCGGCAGGCAGTATTGAGGAAGGAAGAGACGGCGTATCGATCTCCGTTCGTCCTTGATGCAGCCGTTCCTGCCGTGCTTCCTCCTGCGCCCGCGACTGGTCAAGCTGCTCCTGCTGCGCCGGAGCGGCGACCGCTGTGACAGCAGAGAGGGAGAGGAGGGATGTGAACAGGAGCGTGGCTGGGAGTTTGTGTGTTATCAAGTGGGCTCACTATCCTTATCTATGCGTGAAGAAAAATCTCTGTAAAAAGCTTCTTATTTACATAGATTTTTCTTCACGAACTCTGCTTCGAAGGTGATTTCCCTTTTCGTACCGAACATTTCAATGAAAGGGCCTTCTGTTGTTATATATTTATTTACAAAGGTAATACATGAAATACCAGGAAAAAATAGCTAGACAATACACTAATCTTAGCTTACTCACTAATCGTTCTTTAGGGGTCAGCTGTTTTTTTGTTTTTCTGAGCGCTGCGCCAATAAATATGGCATCAATTAATCCCCCGATGAGCCTGTTATAATAAATTCTCCCTAAGTAATTATATAATCAATCTATGGTAAGTTTATCGATCGCTTCTACACAAAGCACAATCAAAATTGCTCCTAAAAACAAACTGTTTTTACTTATTTGCGTACTGCGTTTATATAAAACCCACAATCGATATAAGGTAATAACCGCAGAAGAAATACCTATTGCTACCGTTATTTCATCCATGGGAGATGCCTGCTTTCCAGTGGTTCTTTTCCATGACTACATAGCTTCCCGCCGTTATGAGTTCGTGAAAAAGGCGAGGGGCTTTGTACATTTATTTACAAAAGTAATACATAAAAAGCCAGGAGAAAATCGCTGCACTACTTAATAGTTGTAGTTTCGCTATTATTATCTCTCTATGGCTTAATCCTGGAGGTGGATCTCTAAACAATGCTCCAAGCAGTATGGCATCAAATAGGCCACCGATTAGCCTGTTATAATAAATTCTCCCTAAATAATTGTACAGCCAATCTATCGTAAGCATATCTATTGCTTCTACTAAAAGTACAAGGGTAACGGTTTCTAAGAATAGGGTATTCTTAGAGATGTTGTCGCGTTTTTTATATGCTTTCCAAAATTGATATAGAGCATTAAACACAGTCCCTAAACCCGTTATTCTCCAGAATTCCATGGTTAATCTCCCACACTATGATCTTTATATTTGGCATTTATATATACTTTAGCACCACTGGCAACGGGAATAATGATATATTTAGGGGCGTGTAGCATTTCAGCGCCAATTGATCCTATCCTAATTCCAACATGTTTCCCTGTATCAATAAGCAATGCATCATCATTTTCCTGGATAATGTCCGTGCATATCTCATACACTGCCGGGCCGTACGTTAATACACCGCTTACAACTGAGACCGGCGCTGTGATGGTCGCGGCTGTTGCGATTACGGAATTGCTGAATATTTATTTACAAAAGTAATACATAAAAAGCCAGGAAAAAACCACTAAACAATACACTAATCTTAGCTTATTCAATAATCGTTCTTTAGGGGGAAGCTTTTTTTTTGTTTTTCTGAGCGCTGCGCCAATAAATATGGCATCAATTAATCCTCCGATGAGCCTGTTATAATAAATTCTTCCTAAATAATTGTACAGCCAATCTATGGTAAGTTTATCAATCGCTTCTACACAAAGCACAACGGCAACAGTTCCTAAGAATAAGCTGTTTTTGGAGATGCTCCCGCTTTTTTTATATGCCTTCCCCAATTGATACAAGGCATTAAACACAGTCCCTAAATCCATTATTCTCCAGAATTCCATGGTTAATCTCCCACACTTTTATTCTTATAATTTGCATTAATATATACTTTAACGCCACTAGCAACTGCAATAATGATATATTTTGGTAACCTTACTTCACGTTCAAGATATTTTGACCCAAGCTGTATTCCAGTATGCTTTACTGTATCAATAAACAGCGCATTATCATCTTCTCGAATAATATCCGTACATATCTCATAAGTTGCCGGCCCATATTTCAATACACCGCTTACAACTGAGACCGGTGCTGTGATGGTCGCGGCTGTTGCGATTACAATATTGCTAAATACAGCAGGCAAATACTGGGCGTAATGATTTAACTGCAGGAACGCATTTGCCGCGGCTAAATTCTGGTGCAGACCCTGTTCTCTATCTACCTGGAATTTGATCCCGCAGCCGTCATATTTCGTTATCGTTTCCAGTATGTCCATGAAGGCTTCTTCCATGTCTTCCGCTTTCTCCGGTTCCGCTTCCCGGAACGCTTGGCTTAGGGCATAGTATTTTTCTATCACCTTTAGTTTCGCTTCGTTGTTGGGCGCGTTTGTTACCTCGTCCACAAAGGATTCTTGAAATTCATGGGGTAAATGATTGAAGTGTTCTACATTCAGCGCGCTGGCGATGACGGCGCCGACGCGCTGGTTGGTGATTTTCCCGGCGGCGGCGGAGGCTATGCCGATCAGGAGTTCTTTGACGGTGGGATCTTTGACGTTTTTGAGGAGTTTTTGCATGGCTTCCGTTACGGCGGCTCCTGTGGCACCAGACAGATAGTCTCCGCTGCCCAGGTAGGAGGTGATGGCCCCGGCGGCTATGTTCATAAATACACTCTATATAGTGATCTGAATAGATATTCAAATGGCTGGAATAAAAAACCATATATCCGAGGGGCGGTACTTTTATAAGTCGGCGACCGTAATCTTTGATAGATTTCCTGTTCTTCAGAAGTTAGATCGGAATAATTGGTGAGTATTTTCATCTGATCCTTATATACTTTTTTGTTATCTGCTATCTTACGGAGGTTTAGAAAGGGGTTTTTTCTATCTTCGACTTTGAGCGCGGTATCGCTGTGCGTGTCAACATAGCTATTGATAGCATCCATATCCTCTTTTGTTAATTTTTCATTAAATAAAGTAATGTTGCCATCCACATAATCAATGATCCAAAAGCCATGTGTACCATCCACATATAATTTCTCATTATTCTTTTCGTAGGCATGAACACAGTCTTCTATCTCGTTGTAGTCTGGATAGGCGGTTGTTACTCTGTAATCCGTTAACTCTTTCCAATACGATATTTCGAAATCCCGAGGAAGTTGATTTATGATGAATAAATCATAAATAATGAAGAAAAGGAGTATAAGCGTAATTCGTAAGAAAAGTGAAAATAAAGCGGCACATGCTAAAAAGAAAGCGATACATAAGGAAATAAAAAAATTGTTTTTTTTCATCTTATTCACCGCTTAAATCTACATCCGTGCTGATGTTAGAATACCATTCATATTTATATATATTATTTACAAAGGTAATACATAAAATACCAGGAAAAAAACACTAAACAATACACCAGTTTTAGATTATCCAATAATTGTTCTTTAGGAGTAAACTTCTTTTTTGTTTTTCTGAGCGCTGCGCCAATAAATATGGCATCAATTAATCCTCCGATGAGCCTGTTATAATAAATTCTTCCTAAATAATCAGATAACCAATCTATTGTGAACGCATCAAGCATCTCTAACAGGAGTATAGTCGTAACCGTGCCTACGAATAGAGTATTTTTTGAGATGTTCGTGTTCTTTTTATATAAAACGCCAAGCCTATATAAGGAGATAACCACACACGAAATCCCAAACGCTACCATTATTTCATTCATGGCTGGTCTCCTTTAGAATTATTCTTATATTTGGCATTAATATATACTTTAACACCACTGGCAACGGGAATAATGATATATTTTGGTACTCCCATTTTTTTCTCAAGATATTTTGATCCAAACTGTATTCCGATATGTTTCCATGTATCAATAAACAGCGCATTATCATCTTCTCGAATAATATCCGTGCATATCTCATACACTGCCGGGCCGTACGTTAATACACCGCTCACAACTGAGACCGGTGCTGTTATGGCTGCGGCTGTTGCGATTACGGCATTGCTGAATATTTATTTACAAAGGTAATACATAAAATACCAAGAAAAAAACACTAAACAATACACTAATCTTAGATTATCCAATAATTGTTCTTTAGGAGTAAACTTTTTTTTTGTTTTTCTAAACGCCGCGCCAATAAATATGGCATCAATTAATATTCCGATGAGCCTGTTATAATAAATTCTCCCTAAGTAATTATATAACCAATCTATGGTAAGTTTATCGATCGCTTCTACACAAAGCACAATCAAAATTGCTC
>ERZ773014.1250-NODE-1250-length-16527-cov-2.668650_pt1 | contig 16527 bp, 14 predicted proteins | sample MGYA00580841_ERZ773014 | MGnify/ENA primary metagenome ERZ773014 (study PRJEB29015, sample SAMEA2737989) | human oral metagenome | biome: human oral; feature: human-associated habitat; material: dental | place: China | collected 2067 ...
CGTTACAAATCACTTTCTTCATCTAGAGAAAAACTTTCGTTTATTTGGTCAAAAATCAGTGTTGAAAATGTAAAAGCATAGGTATTAAGTTGCAAAAGCATAGCTTTTGGCATGCAAAACATCATCTTTTGGAGGGTAAAAGCTATGCTTTTAGAAAGCAAAAGCATAGCTTTTGTAACCTTGTTGCTATGCCTTTGAAAACCATTATCTATTTTGTGTGGGGGAAAAGGGGAATAGTTGGGAGGCTATAAATCTGATTCATCGAGATGTATACATCCTATTTTCTGAACCTTACAAGTTTAATATCCCGACCTGTTCGTCTGATTTCTTAGTCTCTTTGGCTAATCTTCTAACTCATTGACCTGCTTTTCAGATATGTAAATATGTTCTTCTAACAATAAAAGAAGGCTTTTAAAGCAACGTTTTTAGTAGGATTAAAGCGTAGAATAACTTTGTGAAGAAAGGCTTTCCAGCATTTTTTTCAGTACTACCTCTGCAGAAATTTCACGGTTGGCAGCCTCTGGAATGACAATACTTTTGGGACTTTCAATAACCTCATCGGTAACAATCAGACCACGTCGAACGGGCAAACAGTGCATAAAAAAAGCGTTATCGGTCCACGACATATGCTCTTCGTCTACAGTCCAACTCATCTCCTGGCTCAGTATCTTACCGTAATCGGTAGCGTTTTTTACGCCCGGACAGCTCCAATTTTTGGCATAAATAAAGTCGGCTGCAGCAAAAGCTCGCTTTTGGTTATACTCGATGCGAGCTCCACCGACAAACTTTGGGTCAAGTTCATAACCTTCAGGATGTGTAATAACAAAGTCTACATCAGCCGCATTCATCCACTGTGCGAACGAATTGGGCACGGCTTGAGGCAGAGCTTTACAATGTGGTGCCCACGTAAGAACCACCTTTGGGCGCGCTTTTGTTTTATACTCTTCAATCGTTATGAGGTCGGCAAAAGCCTGAAGAGGATGCACAGTGGCCGTCTCCATTGCTAAAACCGGACGCCCGCTGTATCGTACAAACTGCTGAACGATGGTTTCGGCATAGTCGAATTCGCGGTCAACGAGCCCTGCAAAAGAGCGCACGGCGATGATGTCGCAATAGCTTGCCATCACCGGAATAGCTTCCAAGAGATGCTCGCTTTTATCTCCATCCATCACCACACCACGTTCTGTTTCCAACTTCCACGCACCTGCATTTACATCTAAAACGATGACATTCATTCCCAAATTTGTGGCTGCTTTCTGCGTAGACAATCTGGTGCGGAGGCTGTTGTTAAAGAAAATCATCAACAGCGTTTTGTTTTTACCCAATTCCTGATAGGCATATCGGTTGGTCTTTACCTTCTTTGCTTCGTCAAGGGCTTGTTGCAGATTACCTAAATCTTCTACGTTGAAAAATGTGTTCATATCTTATTGCAAATGCCAAACCGGTATCTTATATATATTAATAAGGTGAAAACGGTTTGTGGGTTAGTAAAAACAATGGGATTGATTGGTGTTCAAAAGTACGAAAAAAAGCCGATTGCGAGAAATTTTCTTATAAAAATAAGAGGCATCGCCTTACCGACGGTGCCTCTTCGCTTTCCTGATATATTTTCACTCTCTAAGAAACTGCCCTTGGATGAAGCATTTATTTAAAATTGAATCTTAAACCTATATTGAGATTAAAATTGGTTGGCTTCTCTTTGTAGATAGTTTCAACATCGCTACCATTGTCGATGTAGCGGCTGATACCGGGTTCTACATAAACACTGAAAAGCTTATCAAGCTTGTATTCGGCACCCAATCCGGCGGTCAGCGACAATTGCGGGCGTTTTATTTCCACCTTTTCGTCTATCTCGTTGGTTTCTTTTTCGTCCAACGTATTTCGGGTTTTAGCCTTTCCACTTATCATTTTTTCGATGGCTCCGCCTGCCGATGCGTACACATTAAAATGTTTGTTGCTCCACAACCGATAGTTTACATTTACCGGAATACCCAAGTAATGCAAAGTTTGGTGCGTTTCGCTTACATGTTGTCCGGCTGTCTTTGTTATCTCCGAAACATGTTTGCTGTAAGCCAGTCCGCCTTCTACACTCCATCGGCGGTTGAGATTATAGCGCACCGAAGCACCGAAACGAATGGGCTGCCGATGCCGAACGCGCGTTTCATACTTTGATGGTTGCGATTGTATCAACTCACCAGTACCGCTTCTCATCTCAGCTTCGTTCGTCGCACCATATATATCTGCTTTTGCCAAAGTGGGATATTGCAGATTACTGTTGTCAGAACCTGCAGCCATTCCCGACATATAAACCTTTGCCGCCAAACTGCGATCGGCTTGCGAATGTCGTGTGATGATCGGATACGAACAAACGGGATGACCCTCTTTCCGTCTGTTTTCATCTTCTTGCCTTTGTTTATTTTTTCGCTCATTACTGTTTTCGGAGGAGACGTCACTTGGTACAGATGGCGTTGATTCGACTGTTTCAACCTGTACATTCTGTGTCATGGTGTTTCCTCTTGCCGCTAATTTACTTGCGGCTTCCTTCATTTTTATCTCTCTATTTTTTGGGGCCGGACTGCTATTGGCGGGTATTAGCGTTCCCGCCGGTTGGGTTTGAAGGGCAGTAGGCATGCCCTTACCGGTGTCGGTAGATGTTCCCTCGCGGAGCATCAGCATCACACTTGTGCCGAAAAACAAGAGTACAACTGCGGCAACAGCCCATTTCCAGACCATTACTGCGCTTCCTCCGGCGCTTCTTGGTGGTGGTATCACCTTCCCTTCTAGCTCATCCCACGACAACAAAGGAGCCGACTGACGATAGTCGGACAGCTTTTGTTGCATCTCTTTTCTCCATTGTTCTTTCATCGTGGCTGATTTGTTGTGTTATACTTTTCTATCTTTTGGGCCAGCATATTCTTTGCTCTGTGTAGTTGCGAGGCCGAACTGTCTCTCTTAATTCCCAGTAAATCGGCTATTTCCTGATGACTTTTGTTTTCAAAGACATAGAGGTTGAAAACCGTTCGATAACCGGCGGGCAGCTCTCTTACCATTTGATGAATTGCCTCCGGAGGTATATCTCTTATCGGCGGGTCTTCTGTTTCTTTCTCATCAGCTACATCAAGGTCTAGCGTTGCAAAGCCGTTGCGTCGTTGTTCTTTTAAAAAGGTGAGCGACCGGTTAACAACAATTCTTGTTGCCCAAGCCTGAAGCGAACCGGCCCCTCTATAATGAAACTCTCTGATATGTGTAAAAACCTTGATGAAACTATCCTGCAAAACATCTTTGAGGTCGTCGTCATTGTCTATATAGCGTGCGCAAACACCGGTAAGATAATCGGCATACAGGGCGTAGAAATCTTTCATAGCAGTTTTTTCACCGCTATGTAGACGCTTAACCAACTGTTTTTCCTTATCGCCGACGAAAAAACGCACGTATCTAATCTATTCTTGTTATCTGTACCGGTGCAGTCATTGCTGCCGAATTTGTTCCTCGTGTCAGTGTATTTTTGCGTGTGCAATATTTAAATTTCACTGTTTTGGGCCCTCTGTACGAGTTCCATTCCAATGTCAGCCACACGGTTTTGCCTTGTGTGTCGGGCAGATTATTGAGCCTGAAAGCTACAATTCCGTCACCTACTCTGCCGTTCGTATCCTTCTGTGCATTGTGATAAAACCTCACGATATAATTGTCTACAAGGTTTGGAACCTGAACCAAATTGACGAAATGCGTAATGCCACGGCTCCATCGAGTGCGAAATCTCAGAGTCAGATACCCATCTTCTGCAATCGTTACCCAGTCGTCTACAATCTCTACCGGGTCGTCTCCGTAAGTTTCTACATTCTTCTTTTCGTTCAAGAAAGGCGCCATATTTTTCGTGCGTATGCTGTCTATCCAGTTCACATTCACGTTTATTCCCTTTCCCAAAGTAGGCCGGTCTACCACCGTATAATTAACCAATGCGCGAACTTCTTTTGTTCCAAAGGGCGACGTCTTCCTATTAACGGGATGTAAAACGGTAGAGTCGTCGAGCTGCATGGAGAACGAAGTGTTGTTTACATTGGGCTTAACGGTTACCAATGCCGTAGGATACGACAAGCTGTAATCGGGCTCATCGTTCGAGCAAGATTGTGTTGCGAGGGCTGCGACCATCACTGTCAGGCCTGCCAGCCATAGAGTTTTCTTCTTCATATCACCTCTTCTTAAAAATTTCGTTCACCCTTTAAATTACAAGATTAAATAAACTTGCATCATTTTCGAGGATAAAATATATAAAGAATGTTAACGCTTTTCGAACCCAATAAAAAGCGATGGGTGTGCAATGGTTTGTTTACCGTGCGGATACCGGCAGGCGGTGAACGACCGAAGAATAAAAACTAATAGTAATATTTATACCTTATTATATATAGGCCGTTATTTGTTTTTATCGTGAAAGAAGGTTGACAAATTTATCAACCGATAGCGTTGGCAAATTGAAAACTACATCGAGATTTGTTTTCTGTGTGTAACAATAAGATTTAGAACGGGCACTTTAACTTCCTGTTTGTTGCTTTTAGATACCCAAATTCAGATAAATATTATTTTTTAACATATTCTTCGTGCAAGTTTTTACATAATGGTGTTTATAAGGATGAATACAAACCATAAGTTTAACTCAAAAAAACAAAACAATGAAAACAAAAGTATTTTTTAAATCGACAGCTGTAGCTGTATGTTGCCTTACTTCTTTTGCATTTGCTTCGTGTAGCAAAAATGATGACACACCCCCTATTTCACACTTAACTTTCGATAAAAACAAAGTTGAACTGGCCGAAGGAAACAAGGTAACTGTTAAAGTTGGCGGTGGTGTTGAACCGTACAAAGTAACTCCGGGAGATGCCAAAATAGCAACGGCAACGGTAGAAAAGAATGTTATTACCATTACAGCTGTGAAAAAAGGAGGCACCGTTATCAATGTCAGTGATAAAAACAAGAAAAGTGGAATCGTTACGGTTGTTGTTAAAGATGCCGCTTCTGCACTTACTTTTGATAAGCCCACGGTCACTCTTGCTATCAACAAAACCGAGCAAGTTACCGTAAAAGGCGGTACAGGTCCTTATATGGCTGTGGTTCAAACTCCCACCATTGCATCGGCAGAAGTAAAAGGTAATGTTATCACCGTAAAAGGTTTAAAAACCGGTGCAACCACCATTACGGTAAACGATAAAAATAAAAACGTAGGTACGATAGCCGTAACCATAAAATAAAATCATTTCATCTATTACTTTCTCTATGAAAGGAGCAGGCTCTGGTTTGTGTAAATCGGGGCCTGCTTTTTTTATGTTTGCGCCAGTTCGGTATAAGTAATCCCCCTCTCTTTCCCCCTTTTCAACCTTTCACCTTTTTACCTTTTCACTTTTACTTGGGTAGGTAGGATAGATTAAAGTAGGGGTAAGTAAGTGATGGGAGACTTGCAAACAGATGTTTTGAGCAAAAAGCACAACCCGTTAAAGGGCTGTGCTTTTTACTGTGCTATACCTAAATTCGATATACAAGTTAGCGGGCGAGGATGCGTTTAGTACGCAAATAGTGGTCAAAGACATCCTGATAGCCATTGAAGACACTGATGTCAACCGGTCCGCGAATGCCGCTGACGCGCCCGTCGGCGCACAGTTGCCAATACACCAGATGCACATCGGGTTTATATTCGCCGTAACGGGCTATCCATACGTCGTAGTTTTTCTTGATGTCGGGAGCCAAAGAGAGGTAGCGATTGACAAAAAGCTGACTAACATAAAGCACCGGACGCACACCGACACGGCGTTCCACTATCTTCATCCACGTGCGTATGCGGGCAAAAAGTATCGTTGCGCCCCCCATTTGTTCTATCTGTCGGGGTGTGGGTTCGACGTCGAGCACAGGTGGAAAGTCGCCCTTTGAAAAGTGAGAAACACGCAGAAAATGGGCGGCTTGTGCTTCGGCTGAGGTGTAAATGGAGAAAAAATGATAGGTACCTACGTGAAAACCATGTGCACGGGCTTGTCGATAGTCGTCGCGATAAAAAGGATTGGTTATCGAAACGCCCTCTGTCGACTTGATGTAAATAAACGAAATAGGGTAGTTTACACTGCCGTGTATGGCCTTTTTGCTGGCCGTTCCGAGATGGGTAATACGTAATTGCGACCAGTGAATGGGATATACGCGCCGACGAATAACGTGCTGATATTTCGAGATATCTATGCCGTAGATGCGTTCAGTGGTATAAGTAATGCGCTCGCCGCGATATTTATCGGCTTTCCATTCGCCTACTTTCAACTTATTTTGCTCGGTAAAGGCAAAGCCTTGACCGCTACGCTGGTCGTCCAACCAATGTCCTTCGTACCAGTTTCCATTGTTTTCGCGATATATACCATGCCCATCAGCCTGCATTTTCTTGTTAAAACTGCCCTCGTACCCCCCTAACGTGTCGTGTCGAAAACCGCTGACAAGCGTGTCGGCATTCCATTTCCCGATAATGGTTCGGCCTTTTTCGTCGGTTGCCATACCGGCTCCCTGTCGTCGTCCGTTATCCCACCGGCCGGCGTAAAGCACACTGTCGCCCCGCGTAAGCACGCCATAACCGTGGTATCGGCCATCTTTCAGTCCACCGCGATAGGTAAGGTTGCCTATCTGCAACACATCTTGGGCAATGTTGGAAGTTTCTTTCGGTGTGACATAACAAGCGGTGATGAACAGCGCAAGGAGAAACAGGAGGAAAGAAACGGTCTGAAAAAATCTATTCATTTCGTAAAATAGAGGGTTTGAAAGGCTTCGCTGCAGGGGATAATTTTATCGTTTGCAAAGATTCCGATGAGGTTACCGCGCCGCGAAAAGATGGGTGATCCATCGGTGAGCAGTGCCCGATGAATATCCAGCTGATGAGCTTTGAGCATACGTCCGGGCAAAATAACTGCAGTGTCTGCCTGTTCAACGGTAGTTTTTAATCGCATGCCCGCATGACTTACAGCCAGCACATCGCTACCCGTAAGCCTGATATTGAGAGGCAAAAAGGTAACAGGGGCGCAGCCATCGGGGGTAGACGCATCGACGGTTTGCAACAAAAGAAGGTCGTTACGGGGGCTGGTAGCAATGCAGGTCATCACCTTTCGCCCACCGGATGTTACCGCCGTATAGCGGGTTTTGTCGACAACAGAAAGGCGTGCAGTGGGTTTAATAGCATCGAGCAACTTGAGAATACGGCCCATTTCTTCATATTCCTTTTGCAATTGGTTGGCATATCCGGCAATATCGGTATAGCCCTCATCTTTTACACTGTGCACACTGAGGTAATAATCTATTTCGTTTACCCGATGTTCTAAGGCTTGATACTTGTGCAAAGCATCTTCTTTGATTGCCTTTACCGTCTTTTGTAGGTCGGAAGAGGACAAACTTTGATACGTTTTTTGGCGATGAACAGCCGTTAGAAGCCGACCTTTACAAGAAGGAAAAAAGGGGAAACGATTGACCCAAAAGCCTGTTGAAAAGGCAGACTGTGTGTGTAAACGGGTAGGATGAGATGCCAACGCAGGGAACGAATGGGTGGTGTCGATGTTTGAAAAGAATAACCGTTCTTTACCATCGACAACAAGTGCATGGCACGGAACATACTCGACAAGCGCTACACTACGCAGCATTTCGCGCCCGGAGAGGGAGAAAGAAACGGCGCAATAGGCAATAAGGGCAACTGAAAATAGCCCAATAACGATACCGGCGATACGTTTACGCCTGCGGCGCGGCGTATTTCGGCCAATTGTTTTTGATTTCAATTTCATCTTTTTACCGATTCATACAGTGCAAAGGTAATGAAAAGTAAAAAGGTGAAAGGATGAAAATACAGAAAAACGGAGCTTTCTCTACTTGTTTATTACACAGAGAGAAAGCTCCGTTGGGTGTATCATTCGCGCAGATTACGTTTGTATCGAACCGATAGCCAAACGCTACGCAGGGAATGAGAGGGCTATTTTCTTACCAAAACAGCATTTAGCATAATATCGAAAAGGCCTTTATAATGGGTCTCCTTAAGGTCCGGATCGGTGTAACCTCCCATTGCAAACGAGGGCGTTTCAGTTCCGCTTACAGACCCGTTGCCCTTAAATGTAATCATACCTCTATCGTTAATAACGGCAGAGAAACCTACCTTCGCGTCTCTATACATTTTTAAATTGGCATCTACAATAATAGGGGCAAAGTATAAAAGGTTACCATCAGTATCTCTACCTTTAGCCACTACCTGCATACCTTTAAAGGTTATAGAGCCGTCTTGTTCAAACTTTCCTTTCCATTTATAAAAGTTATCGATATTAAATAAAACCGAATCATTACTTACTGCTTCAAGCTTTGCATTGTAAGCAACGGTTACCAACTTTTTATTTTGAATAGTTTGACAAACCAATTGATAGTCTGCAATCAGGTCGGAAGCCTTTACTTGAAGTACTTTTATCGAGTCGACAAAGCTGCCTGACGCAACTTTTACATAACCTACACGCGGTTTTCCGGTGGTATTGGCAGTTGCCGACACCGTGAAAGAATTGGAAGTATTGGTCACTGTGAGCCAATCGACGGTAGAAGTGCAGGTTATCGGTAGATTGGACATTACCGAATAAGTTTTTGTTACCTCTGTATCGGGCGAGAAAAGGTCGCTCTTATCTTTCAGTTCAAATACGCTTCCACCTTGCGAAACCGTTACCATGATAGAGTCTCCGGCAGTGCTTTTTACCACCACTTCCGTGTTACGCGACTGGATAGAGGTGTTAGCCTCAGCCGTCAAGTTCACCTTATTACCTTCATTAGTTACGGTCAGCCACGCATCTTGCGCATAAACAGAGGCCGGCGTATTATCTAAAACGATGCTCTTTGTTTCGCCTGCAGCAGACAAATAGGTTTCTGCCGACACCACATTGATGCTCGAAGCGGGTGCTTCGTAATCGCTATCTTTATCGCAAGATACAATAGTAAGGAACCCTGCAGCGATTAACAAATATCCATATAGCTTTTTCATATTGTTCTATTTTTTATTTTTTCATCGAAGATAAATAGCGTAAGATGGCTATAGTAGCGAGATAGCCGTCACTATCTCTTGCCAATTCGCCTTTTGCATCTTTACCAATAAGGACAAACGAATTGATAGAAATGGTTCCGCCTTTACCATTATCGGTAAACAAAGCCTTGTTGGTTGCCTTGTCCCAAATAATGTCAAAGCCTGCGCCATCTTCAAAAGTAACCTTTCCTTGCTTCATATCTGCAGCCCCAAACCATATTGCCGAATAAGTTTTTGACGGGTCGTCGATATCCTGACTGACAAGGGTGAGGCATCCTTTACCTGTGTTATATTTCAAAACAACATTGTAAGTTTTACCTCCGAGAACAAATTCGCCGTTGAATTTGTTGCCTCCTGCGGGTGTTACCTTCAATGAAAGGGTTCGTGTCGAGTTATAAGTAATGGTCCAATCACCTGGCCAGAATGTTTTGGGTTGATAGCTTTCGGGTATTACACCGACCAGTTTTACATTACCACTAACCAGCGCATTGTTGGCAGCATCCCAAGTAAAAGCAGTGGCTTTCTGTCCTTTCAGATCGACGGAGGTGGGCATCACGATACCCGATAACGTATAACAGAACGGCTTTTCGTCGTCGGCAAAGCTGCCGTTTTTACCCGTAAACGCTACACGACCTTTGTCCGGATCAAGCTCTACAGTGCCAATGGTGTCCGTATTGTTAATTACGACACGATAATTAGAAAACAAATTCTCTTTGATTGTACTGATACTGTCGAGATAAGTCTTCCATTGCATATCTGAAGGCATACGGGTCATAACCATATCGTTGCCCCATTTCTTTCCACGCAGATAGATACTGTCTTGTGTTGTCTTCATAATCACAAACTCATAATCGCCCTGCAAGCCATCTACATTCCTTTGATAAGCTTGCGCCAGATGGTGCATGATGACGTTATGAGTGGGGAAAGTGAGCACCGGACCTCGTTCTTGAGTAACATCGTACTTAGATTCGGATACCATACCAGAGGGTGCAATCTCGGCAGAAACATAGGCCTTACCGTCTTTAAACTTCAACAAGAAGTTGTAACCGGCTTTCGAATACTCCTTACCGGTATAAAATTGAAGCAGCCAACCATTTGTTGCCGACTCTAATAAGGCCTTATCTTCGGCCACAGCTTTATCGAGCCGCTCTGCCGGAGAAGCACCAAAGAAGTCTTGATTGTCGTGCAGACACGACTGCAAGGCAAAAGCCGCAGTGGCTAATAATATATTAATGAATATCTTTTTCATAACCGTTGAATTAGTTTAAATGTTCCAAATCGAGTTTATTTAAAGTGGCTCCGCGTCGCAAAACAGCATCACGCAATTGGTCTAAATCAACATTCCACGACTCTTGCATATAAGTTTTAAGCAGCTTCAGCTTTTCGTTGATAAGGGTAGCACCCTTTGTTCCGGCATCGGTTAATATACCCTGCCACTGTGCCGGAGTATAAGTTACGTAGAAAGCCAACAGCTCTGCGATGTCTTCACGTGGTTCGCTCATGGCATACGGAGAAACAAATCCCTTCTGATGGGCCGTTTTATCAGATATTCTATACCAATCTCCACTTACATAATCCGACTTAGTGATGAGCTCGTAAGCCTTATCGTAGGGTTTCTTTTGGTTGAGAATATGCGTAAATTCGTGGTGCATCGTGTGGAAATAGAAGTAGTTCAACCGATCGTAATTGGCAAACATTTCAGCTGTTAAGTTGTTCACCATATACAAAACCACCTTGTAACCGCCCTCGGCAGTACCCAAAACCATCGTTCCTTCACTGTTATAAGCAGGCGAACCCACAGGAAGTATGATGCGGGGAACGTTCGCTTTGACGAAATCTTGACCTGCAACTTCGGTATAAGCATCAAACCAAAGGTACTTGGTGATGATAGCCAACTTCGCCGTTTTTGCTGAATCAGCGGGAATAAGATTGTACTTGATATCCGTTTCAATGTCTTGCAGCTTGTACTTAAAATCTACATTGTATGGATAGTTTCAAATGCGTCACGCTGAACAGTTTCCGTAGAGAAGATGGAAGCACCGCTCGGATTGTCGTCCGAACAAGCGATGAGACCGCCACAAACGGTGGCCAACACTGCCAGTGATATATATAATGTTTTCATTTTCAAAACTTTTTAGAGTCAATTAATTTCTTGGATTGGGGGTAAGTCCTGCAGTTATAACATCCTGCGGTATCTGAATAGCCAATCGAGGATCATCAACTTGCATCGTATCGGTAACTGCTTCAATGTCGTTTTGTGCGTTGATGCGGCGGCGATACATAGTAATTCCGTAGCGTTTTACGTCTTGCAGGCGCAAACCTTCGTGTATAGTGAGCAGTCTTCGCAATTGTAAGATACACTGCAAGAGGGGTTCTTGCGTGGTGCTTTCAATTGTAAACGATGTATGGAACTGCTTTTTAGGCGTCGGGGCAGTAGGCGTATAGTAGGCAATACCACTGTAAAATGATTGTATTTGAGGCAAAGTGAGTGTTATTCCACTCTTAGAGAACCTCGCCAATTCAGTGTTTACGTCAGCCAAAGCTGCAGCGTAGTTCCCTAAAAGCGCATTGGCTTCTGCCCGAACCATTAATGTTTCGTCTGTATTAAATACCGAATATTCTGCGTGTGCACTACCTACTCCTGCCGTTTTGTCGGTATACTCAAAGCTGTAAGGTATTTTTCTCAATATATATTTAGATAAAGAAGGGTTAGAGAAAACAACATAATTCATTGTACTACTACTTTCTCCCCATGGTCCTTGTGCTTGAAGTGTTTCTTCAGACGAGAGCATTCGGCCATGCGAATACTTGTCTCCGTAGCGATACGGCCCCCCAATGGCACCCCATTCAGATTCTACTACGAGTAAGAGGAGATTGGATTTTTCATTCGAATTGATGTAAGCATTGGGCTGAATTTGGTCATTTGGCTGCAGCTTACTCCATGCGTTCCAGTCTCTTAACTTATTTGTGGCATCGCTTCCCAATACATTTGTTGCATATTCTACTGCTTTATCATACTTTTGATAATACAGATAGAAACGTGCTGCAAATGCATTTGCGGCTGCAGTGGTAAAGTGAAACTTAGGTATTTTATAATCGTTGCGCACCAGCGAGAGCCCTCTTTGCAGGTCGGCATCAATTTTTTGATAGAGCTGTGCCAATGTTCCGCGCTCATAAGTTACACCAATTTGCGTCTCAGGTTTTTCGGGATAGGGCAATCCCAAAGCAGCTTGTGCCGCGGCTTCGTTTTTATAAGCCTGACAGAAAACTGTGGAAAGCTGGAACATCGCAAATGCTCTGCATAACAAAGCTTCGCCCAATTGCGCATTGAACGATGTCCTATCACTCAGTCCATCGATATATTGTATAGCCTCATTAGCCGTAGCAATGGCCTTGTAATGTGTGTTCCAAAGCTCTTGAGGGGTTTCCGGATCACTCACTTCGGTAATGTCTTGCCATTTGTAAGCCTGCCTTTGGAATGGAGTTGCTTCACTCCACAAGGGGTTATCCATCTCGTCTGTGTTATCAGAATACATTTCCAAGAGATAAGCCGGATGGGTTTGGGGATAAGCCGTAACCAACAACTGACCAACTTCAGAAGGCGTATTGAATGTCATTCGGTTGTCGGGCAACTTGTCCAAATAGTCGTTACACGATGAAAGCAAAGTGCAAACGCTTGCCACAACGAGTGTTATATAATACTTTTTCATTTTCTTTCTCCTTTCAATTAAAGTCCTACTTTCAACGTTAACGTAAACTGCTTGGGTAGAGGAGCTGCTACACCACCCGAGTTAAAGAACTCCGGATCCTGCCCATTGAGCTTCTTATCTGCATAGATTAAGAAGAGATTGGTAGCTTGCAGCTTTAAAGACATACGGTTAACGGGCGTATGTGAGAGCCATTTTGCAGGAAAATCGTAAGCCAATGAAATTTCTTTCATACGGATAAAGTCGCCCTTAGCGGTACGCACCGTTGTATAATTATAGGCGTTATATCCCTGTCTCAAGCTCCGGTTTTTGTTATAATCGCGGTAATCTACTATGCCCGGTACATTGGTTTTATACTGATCGCCCGACTGAGCAAAACGATTTTTAAACACTTTGGTCATCGATGCGAGGTCGTTATACTTTGCCTTAAACACCGGATCGAGCCGAACCACATTGCCAAACGAATAAGTCATGAAGATATTTAAATGAAAACCTTTGTAACTAAACGTGTTGCCCAGAGAGCCGGTGTACTTCGGATCGGTCGGACCTTCATACTTTAAGTAAGATGTATTGTTTCTTTCTTGGAAGTTAATATCATCAGATGTTACCTCACCTTTTTCGTTCAGCACCATTGGTAAACCTTTATCACTAATTCCTACGAAAGGAATCGAGAACAAGGCACGTGCTGGATAACCCTGTAAAGCATAGCCATTGCCTTTTACGAGGTCGATAACACGCCCCCGGTTCATCAGTTTGGTAATCTCAGTGTTGGTATACGAGTACACAAAATTGGTGCTCCAAGTAAAGTCTTTCGTTTTAATGTTGGTCGAAGAAATACTTAATTCCATACCGTTAGACTTCATTTCGGCTACGTTACCTGTACGAATAACAGCTCCACCCACACCTTGTGTGGCCACATTACCTATTTCGTCGAAGTTATTACGTGTGTAAACGTCGAAGATAATATTCAAACGATCTTGCAAAAGACCGAAGTCCACACCGAAGTTAAATTCGTTTTTCTTCTCATAAGTCAATCCCCAGTTGGCCAAGCTCTCTAATTCTATAGCCGACTCTTTATCCGTTGCGAATAAGCGATACGGATTCTTTGCCTTGAAAATAGCTGTGGAGTTACTGTATCGGGAGTCGGGAGGCGTACCCGTCAAACTGTAAGAGAGGCGCATTGTAAGATGAGATAGCGGTTTTAATTTGGGGAAGAAGGCTTCCTCGTGTACGTTCCAAGCACCCGAAACGTTCCAGGTAGACATCCAACGAGCAGCACGACTGCGACCCATCTGATTAGAACCTTCATACCGATACGTACCATTCAGCACGTATTTACCCTGATAAGAATAGGTGGCATTACCGTAAAAGGCTGCGCTACGCGAGTTAGTGTTGGTCAGTTTGTAATAATCTGAACCCTCTTCTACCAACTGTTTAAAGTATTCGTACAGATAGAACGGCATTTCACCACTTGAATATTGCATACCCACACCATTGAAATAGCTACGCGTACGCTCAATTCCGGTTGTTTCCATACCACCGAAGAGGTTTAAGATATGTATCTTATTAAAAGTACGGTTATAGCTGGCGGTAGCCCGGAAGTCGTAATCGCTCATGCGGTTTTCGGTTTTATGATAGAAACCTCCATTGGGAAGAACCGTTCTTGGCAGTGCATACGGCTGATCGGGATCCTTATATAAATAGCTGTTGGCATCGCGAATAATCGAGTTGGCCATAGCTCTGTAAGCCTGTGCTTGGTTAGAATACTCGGTAATTTTATGCTCTTGCGAGGTCATAGCATACTTAAAGGCACCCAAAACACCCAGTTCTAACCCTTTCAGGGGTTTGTATTTCAACTCAAATTGAAACTTCGCGTCAAGCACATTCAAGTCCATATAGTTGTTTTGCAACTCGTTCAAGATGTTGAACGGCGCATAGTTGGCTACATAATACGTACGCGGGTCAAGCGCGCGCGATGTGTTCAGCGAATACGAGTAAGGGTTAATATCGAAATCTCGTTTCACCTGTCCGTTCACCACATCCACATCCTGACCCAATGTTCCGGGTGCTTTTTGTTTACGATAAGAGGCTCCTCCGATGATGTTGAGCGAAAGATTATCGAGCAAATGATGGGTAGCGTTCAGGTTAACGGTATATCTGTTTACATTACTTTGCTTGTACCAACCCGGATCAATCATAGCACTCAGCGAGGCATAATAGTTAGATTTGGCAGTACCACCACTCATACTAACCGAGTGGTTCTGCATAATGGCAGACGAAAAGAGCTGCTTAAACCAGTTGGTATTGCGAAATTCAGCCTGCTGCAGATAAGCATTACGCCCCTCAACAGTGTTGGGAACGGCAAATTTACCCGTTGTTGGGTCGTACGTATTTATCAATTCGTACATTTTTCCATATACGCCGTAGTCGCTTCCGTTCAGCACATCCGAGAATTTCAACCAGCCTTTGCGCTCCAATTCGCGATAGATATCCATCTGTTCTTGCGAGTTTAGGATATCAAAATTGCTGTAAGAAGGTATCATTCGGGTAGTAAACTCACCCGTATAGTTGATGTTGGCCTGTCCCTGACGACCTTTCTTGGTGGTAACAACGATAACGCCGGCCATCGCGCGCGCACCATATATAGAGGTAGCAGAACCGTCTTTCAATATCTGGAAGCTCTCAATGTCGTCTGCATTCAATCCTGCAATAGCCGAACTGATGAGCGTTTCGGGGTCGCCCGATGCCAAATCGTCGGCACCGATATTCGAAACATCTTCCATAATCACGCCATCTACCACCCACAAAGGCTTAGAGCTACCGTAGATAGACGTTGCACCACGCACACGAATTTTAGGAGCAGTACCGAAAGTACCACTTACGTTCTGTACAGAAACACCCGCAGAGCGTCCTTCCAACGAACGGCTAATATCTGCAATACCGTCAAGCTTGGCCTTATCGGCATCAATTTTAGACGTAGCACCTGTAAACATACGCTTGTCTACACGCAGCAAACCCGTTACAACCACCTCATTAAGGGTTGTATTGGCCCGCATCGATACCGTCATGTTGTCTTTAGCGGGTAGCGTGAGCGTCTCCATGCCCACATAACTAAACGTTAACTTCTTTCCTTCCTGAACATTTATCGCAAACTTTCCATCGATGTCGGTAACGGCACCGTTGGTTTTATTACCTTGTACAACAACGGTTACACCAACCATTGGCTGACCATCGTCTTGCGAAATAACTGTTCCGGAGATTTTTGATTGCGCAAAAGCGGTGCTTATCATCATACACAGCAGCGCAGCAATCATACTTAGCCTTTTCTCCATAAAATGTTGTATTAAAGTTATTGTTGTTATAAATAAAAACCTGTTTCTTACCTTAGCATTCGCTCTTTTTGAGCAAAAAGTCACGAACAAATCGGTATCGACATGCTACACCTTATTAATATATTACACATTCTCAATTTAAGTGTAAAATTCTTAACGTGACTGCAAAGATACACTATTCGTTGCCTTTTGCCAACTTTTTGTGATAATTTTTTGCATTTACCCCCTAATTTTATATCAAAAAGTGAAAATTTTGCGTATAAAAATTAGATTTTTATTATTGCTGCGCTATTTTATGGTATTTCACTTCTCGTTTTCTTACTCTTTCATCTTTTTCCACTTTGACCTTATAAGTTGCTTACAAATTGTTACTTTTTTAACGTTTGAGAACACTTCTCGTTTTCTTTTTTCGTTACAAATCACTTTCTCCAAATAG